>OGPS01000313.1_pt1 | contig 48631 bp, 54 predicted proteins | sample 1552931 | NCBI WGS metagenome assembly OGPS01 (sample SAMEA2580252, study PRJEB22360) | human gut metagenome | biome: human gut; feature: human-associated habitat; material: faeces | place: Denmark | collected 2008/2010 | reverse complement strand
CCGACTTCGACGGCGACCAGATGGCCGTGCACCTGCCGCTGGGCAATGCCGCCATCCTCGAGGCCCAGCTGCTCATGCTCGGATCGCACAACGTCCTTAACCCGGCCAACGGCGCCCCGATCACCGTGCCGTCGCAGGACATGGTCCTCGGTCTGTACTACATCACCAAGCCCCGCAAGGGCGTCAAGGGCGAGGGCCGCGTCTTCTACGGCCCCGAGGAGGCGATCATCGCCTACAACGAGAAGCAGGCCGACCTGCACGCCGTGGTGAAGTGCCTGGTGGACGACATCGACGAGCAGGGCAACCCGGTTCAGGTGCTCAAGGAGACGACCATCGGCCGCATCCTCTTCAACCAGGTGGTCCCCAAGGAGGTGGGCTACATCAACGAGGTGCTCACGAAGCGTTCGCTGCGTGACATCATCGCCGTGGTGATGAAGAAGGCCGGTGCCGACAAGGTGGCCAACTTCCTCGACGACATCAAGGACATGGGTTACCGCATGGCCTTCCAGGGCGGTCTGTCGTTCAACCTCGACGCCGTGATCATCCCCGAGGAGAAGGAGAAACTCGTCCAGGAGGGTTACGAGCGCGCCGACGCCATCATGGACGACTACAACATGGGTCTTATTACCAACAACGAGCGTTACAACCAGATCATCGACGTCTGGACGAACATCAATACGAAACTGACGAAGGCCGTGATCGACACGCTTATCAAGGACGACGACGGTTTCAACCCGGTATACATGATGCTCGACTCGGGAGCCCGTGGTTCGAAGGAGCAGATCCGTCAGCTGAGCGGTATGCGTGGTCTGATGGCCAAGCCGCAGAAGTCGGGCGTCGAGGGTGGCCAGCAGGTCATCGAGAACCCGATTCTCTCGAACTTCAAGGAGGGACTTTCGGTGCTCGAGTACTTCATCTCGACGCACGGTGCCCGTAAGGGTCTTGCCGATACCGCCCTGAAGACGGCCGACGCCGGTTACCTGACGCGCCGTCTGGTCGATGTGGCGCAGGACGTCATCATCAACGAGGAGGATTGCGGCACGCTGCGCGGTCTGACGGCTACGGCCATCAAGCGCAACGACGACGTCGTGCAGACGCTCTACGACCGCATCCTGGGCCGCGTGGCGCTCAACGACGTGATCCACCCGCTCACGGGCGAAGTGCTCTGCAAGGCAGGCGAGGAGATCACCGAGTCGATCGCCGAGGCCATCGAGAAGTCGCCGCTGGAGTCGGTCGAGATCCGTTCGGTGCTCACCTGCGAATCGCGCCGCGGCGTCTGCGCCAAGTGCTACGGACGCAACCTGGCGACGGCCCGCATGGTGCAGAAGGGCGAGGTGGTCGGCGTGATCGCCGCCCAGTCGATCGGCGAGCCGGGTACGCAGCTGACCCTCCGTACGTTCCACGTCGGTGGTGTGGCCGGCGGTACGGCCGTCGAGACCAACGTCGTCTCGAAATACGAAGGACGCCTGGAGATCGACGAGCTCCGCACGGTCAAGGGCAAGAACGCCGCCGGCGAGGCGATCGACATCGTCATCTCGCGCCAGTCGGAGTTCCGTATCGTCGATCCCAAGACCGAGATCGTGCTCTATACGCACAACCTGCCCTACGGTGCCACGCTGTTCATGGCCGACGGCTCCGATGTCAAGAAGGGCGACATGATCTGCGAGTGGGATCCCTACAACGCCGTCATCATCTCCGAGCATGAGGGCCGCGTTGCTTACGAGAACATCATCGAGGGTGTGACCTACCGCGACGAGCGCGACGAACAGACGGGTCTTTCGGAGAAGGTGGTCATCGAGTCGAAGGACAAGACCAAGAACCCGGTCATCAAGATCCAGAACAAGGAGGGCGAGGAGGTCAAGCAGTACAACCTCCCGGTTTCGGCCCACATCGTCGTCAAGGACAACGCACGCATCAAGACGGGCGACATCCTGATCAAGATCCCGCGCGCCGTCGGCAAGTCGGGCGGCGACATCACCGGAGGTCTTCCGCGAGTCACTGAGCTCTTCGAGGCCCGCAACCCGTCGAACCCGGCCATCGTTTCGGAGATCGACGGCGAGGTTACCTTCGGCAAGATCAAGCGCGGTAACCGCGAGATCATCATTACCTCGAAGCAGGGCGATGTGAAGCGTTACCTCGTGCCGCTGTCGCGTCAGATCATCGTTCAGGAGAACGACTACGTCAAGGCCGGCAGTCCGCTGTCGGACGGTGCGATCACCCCGAGCGACATCCTCAACATCCTCGGCCCGACGCGTGTGCAGGAGTACATCGTCAATGAGGTGCAGGAGGTTTACCGCATGCAGGGTGTGAAGATCAACGACAAGCACTTCGAGGTGATCGTCCGCCAGATGATGTCGAAGGTCAAGATCGAGGATCCGGGCGATACCCGTTTCTTCGAGGATCAGATCGTGGACAAGTGGGAGTTCATGGACGTGAACGACGAACTCTACGACAAGGTGGTCGTTACCGACGCCGGCGATTCGACGGCGCTCCAGCCCGGTCAGATCGTCTCGCTGCGCAAGCTGCGTGACGAGAACTCGAGCCTCAAGCGCCGCGACCTGCGTCCGGTTCAGGTGCGCGACATTGTGCCCGCTACCTCGACGCAGGTGCTGCAGGGTATTACCCGCGCCGCCCTGCAGACATCGAGCTTCATCTCGGCCGCTTCGTTCCAGGAGACCACCAAGGTGCTCAACGAGGCTGCCATCCAGGCGAAGGTCGATCCGCTGGAGAACCTCAAGGAGAACGTCATCTGCGGTCACCTGATCCCCGGCGGTACGGGTCTGCGCGATTACGACGATCTGGTTGTCACCGCGAAGTCCGAACTGGAGAGCCTTCAGCAGGCCCAGTAGGCGGACCTCCGCTTCCACTAATGAAAAACTCCCCGATCCTTGCGGTCGGGGAGTTTTGTTTTATCGGTCCGGGCGGTCGGTTGTTGGGGCGCTCTTCGTTGCAGACCCCGAAGCGGAACAGGTGCCTTTTCGCTGTCGGGTTCCGTACCGGAATCAGGCCGTCGGATCCGGCAGTATGTTCAGCGCATCGTTTCGTCTTCGATGTGGCCCGCTATTTCCGTTCGTAGCGCTTGGCCAGACCGCCCTCGGAGGTCTCGCGGTAGAGGCTCGGGAGGTTGTGGCCCGTCTCGTTCATCACCTCGACGACCTTGTCGTAGGAGACAAGGTGCGAACCGTCGGAGAGCGTGGCGTAGATATTGGCATCGAGGGCACGTGCCGCCGCCACGGCGTTGCGTTCGATGCAGGGGACCTGCACCAGTCCGCAGACGGGGTCACACGTCAGTCCCAGGTGGTGCTCAAGACCCATCTCGGCGGCATACTCGATCTGCGAGGGGGTGCCTCCGAAGAGCTGGCACGAAGCTGCGGCCGCCATGGCGCATGCCACGCCGACCTCGCCCTGGCAGCCCACCTCGGCTCCCGAGATCGAAGAGTTGGTCTTGGCAACGTTGCCGAAGAGCCCGGCGGTCGCCAGCGCGCGCAGGATGCGGATCCGCAGGAAGTCGCGGGAGGTGGCTAGGTGGTAGAGTACGGCCGGTACGACGCCGCACGACCCGCATGTCGGGGCCGTGACCACGACACCGCCCGAGGCGTTCTCCTCCGAGGTGGCCAGCGCGTAGGCGTAGATTTTGGCGCGCGACTTGAGTGAGTCGTTGTAGCTTTTCGACTTGACCCAGTAGGTGCTGGCCTTGCGGGCCACCTTCAGTCCGCCGGGCAGCACGCCGTCGTTGTTCAGCCCGTTCTGTATCGTCTCGCACATCTGGGTCCAGATCGTGTCGAGGTAGTCCCAGATTTCGGGCCCCTCGCAGTCGTTCACATACTCCCAGAAGGTCTTGCCCTCGTTGTAGCACCAGTTCTTTATGTCGGTGATGGTTGTCAGCGGATAGATGCTGCGCGGCACCTCGAGCCGTGAGGTTTCGTTGGCCAGGGCGCCTCCGCCGATGCTGTAGATCGTCCACGAATCGACGACCTTGCCCTCCTTGATTCCTTCGAAGAGCATGCCGTTGGGGTGGAACGGCAGGACGATGTCGGCCTTCCATACGATTTCGGTCGGGGCAACGGGTTGCAGCACCGAGAGGATGGCCTCGTCGGTGAGGTGGCCCTTGCCGGTTGCGGCCAGCGAGCCGTAGAGCGTCACACGGTAGGCATCGACGTTGCGGCAGCGTTCGACGAAGCGTTCGGCGGCCCGTTTCGGCCCCATCGTGTGGCTGCTTGAGGGACCGTTTCCGATTTTGTACAACTCTTTGAGCGATTCCATGTTTGATCGGTATTTGAGCGGCACAAAGATACGAAAAAATCGGGAAGTGCGCGCACTTCCCGATCCGGGTGGTAGCCCCACCGCGACTCGAACGCGGATTTAGGTTAGGAAACCTTGTATTTATCTAACCTATAAATCCGATATTCAGTAAATTGCAAATCGAGCCGAAAAATATTTGACAACAATCTGACAACTTTTGCAAAAATGCGGGGTCGCCGAAGCAACACCCGCACAACGCACGATGCCATAAAACGACATCGGTGCAAAGGTACAAATTATTTTCGACCGACAAAACGGAGTACGAAAAAACATCCCATGATGACGGTTGCGCAGATTGCAATGATACCGAGCCAACGCAGGTTCTTCGGTGTCGAATCCTCTTTGATCTCTTCCGTGCCTGTGTCTTCCTGTTTGTTCGTCGTGGTTTGTTCGTTGGCGGCTTCGCGTAATTGCTCGTCGACGATCTGACGAATAACGGATTTATCGACGGTTGCCGTCGTGTTTGTGGTTTTCGTTTCCGTTGTGGTCGTCTGCTGGGGCGGCGGGATTCCCAAGCTGTCGGCGGCGGGGCTGCTCGTATCGTAGATGGTCGTCGTCGATTTCGTTTCCGTCGTGGTTTTCGAAATCGTTACGACGTCGCGCTGCTCCTCCGCCTGCTCCTGCGTTGAGGTTTGCCGCTCCGATTCAGCCTGCTCTTCGACGCGCTCCTGTGTGGATGAACGCGAGGTGTTGCGCGTGGATGCACACGCGCAAAGTAGGAGTGCGGCAATAATGATCAAATAATATCGTTTCATAGGCTTACAAATGCAGAATAGCATGACGGTTGCCGATGCCTCCCATTTTACAGGAAATGTGAAGCCACCGGAAATTATGTTCGTCGATGAGCTGGTCGAATGAAATGTCACTTGCGCAGATCATATCGAACAGTCGTTTGTTCCCCTCGACTGTTCCGGTCGTTATGTCGGCCGCTTCGCCCTTGACGTGCTGGCTGGTTGCCACACCCCCGATGGCGGCATTGAGGGCTGGCGATCGATAACCACTATTCACGCCGATAGGCTTTCCCCACATCTGGCGGATAGGGTCAAGGCAGTTGTCCATAAGGTAATTAAGTCGCGGTAAAACGTCGTGCGGTGGTATGTTCTGAATCCCTCTTGCTTCTGCTGTGTCAGATCGAAGCAACTCGGAAAGGGTGAAATGCTGTGCCATAGTTAGGGGTTTTTAATGCTTATTCGTAGTTGTGTCTGTTGTTTGTTTTATATCGTCTTTCTCGTCTTCGATGTAGCATTGTTCGAGTTCGTCGATACCGAGCCGTCGCCCCAGCAATGAAAAGATGTTAAATGTTATCCGCTTGCCTTTTGCTGCAAAATAGTTAGACAAGCATGACGATAGTTCATTGCCGTAAATGATGGCGAAAATCAGGTATTTCAGCCAGTCGGCGGCAAATCCTATCGAAATAGTAATGCCGAGCATGACCCAGCATAGGTATTCGCACATTTTGTTGACTGTGCGGCGAACCGCCCGCGAAATGCGCACACGCTCACCTCTTTTTCGGGCCGCTTCGCAGCCGAAAAAGAGGTCGCAGACGATAACCACAGCCGCAACGACCAACCAAATGATCGAATCCGCAAGAGCTTGATAGAAAATCGACGTCAATATCGCTGTCGTCGAGTTCTGCACGACGGTTTCGGTCATTGTCGATTGTTCGGTCAACGGGTTCATACGGCGTCGATGTTATGCGCCTGCTCTTCCTCGGCTCGCTCCGCTTTCCGCATCGCTTCGAGTTCGGCCAGCGTCTGTTCGTTTTGGTTGTATTCTGCATTCGCGGCCTCGTATCGGGCGAAATCATCGGGGTATGTTTCACGGAACGAAGCTCCGTTTTTGACGCATTTTGCGGCCCGTTCGTCCGACGACGCCATGATCGCGCGCAGTTCCAACTGACGCGATTGTAATTCGTTAATTTGCTGCTGTGTTTCCATCGTTGAGTAAGTTTTTGAGTGTGAATAAATCGCGTCTGCGTTGTTTGCGGACGTTGTATTTGCAGATTTCCCGTCGCCGGAAACGTTTGACGACCGTTGCCGTCGTGATGTCGCCGTCGAAACGGATGTAGTCGCGCCATACGGTTTCAACCTCTGCGGCGATACGTTTACGAATGTTGAACGTATCGAAATGCCGCATCAGCCCCAAATAGGAGTTTAGGATTGTCGCCAGCTTCTCGACATGCCGGGCCTTACGGCGGCTGCTGTGTCGGCACGCTTCGTTGTAGTAGTGAATCTTTCCGAAACACCGTTCGATGGTTTGGTTGTTCGTGTAGACGCGGTTGTATTTGATAACCGCGCCTAAAAACTTGATGCCTTTCGAGTAGTGTTGCAGGTAGAATTTCCGCGGGTGCATCGTCAGTCCCCGTTCTGCGGCGAAATAGTTCCGAATATAGGGCATAGCCCTAAGAAACGACGCCTTATCCCGGACGACGAATGCGAAATCGTCGACATAGTTCACGGGAGCGAGGCCAACGGAGCGCATCCACCGCATCGCAGGTGCGTTGTAGAAATTCGCGTCGGATTGCGACGTGAGGTTCCCGATGGCTAAACCGAGGAACCAATCGACATTGTAGAGGCTCTTCGAGCGCGGCAGGTCGGCCCAGTCGCAAAGTGGAGTTTTCCGCACGGCGTTGTCCTGCGGATTATGCAGTGTAACGACGCGGATAAGATACAACAGCGTATCCTTATCCCATCCCTCGTAGCGTTTGGCGACCAATACGACCAACTCGTCGTAAAGACGGCGTTTGTCGATGCTCATAAAGAACGATTGCAGGTCGAATTTTGCCACATAACAGTCGGCGGTATAACCTTTCGATTGGTGGAATATCTGCTGTCGTAGAGCCTGTATGGCCGCAAGGTTGCCTTTCCCGACGCGGCAACTGAACATGTTATCGTCGAGTGTTCCGCATTCCTCGAAAAGAGCTTCGAGGCGCATGACGATATAGTGCTGCACGATTCGGTCGCGGAAATCGGCGGCAACCACTTCGCGCAGGCATGGTTTCGTAACGATAAATGCGATGGATTGCCGCGGGACATATTCGCAGTTGAACACCTCACGGGCGAGCGCAACAAGCTCGCTTTCTTCATCAAGCCAAAAACGTATCGCGTTAGCGGTATGCGCTTTGTTTTTTAAGCACAGGCGATATGCCGCCCGCATTGATTTATAGAACGAGGCGAAAGGGTCTACATTACCTTGAAATTCGGAAACCGGGCGCACGGCGTTCGTGTTATACTTGTTGTTGTTGTTCACGTTGCCCGTGTTGCCGTTGTAGATGAACGCGTTGTTGGAATTGTACTCGCCAGTTTTTTGCATTGTCGGTATAACTATGAATGATAGTATGCAAACCCTTTTCAAAATAATAATTATAGGCTCTCTGCCGACGGCCCGTTGCTCTTGCCGACGACACCCTCGCCACGCAGAAAATAGTTTCGCCAACCCCTCGCCTCGTCTTTAATCTTTGCGATAAGCATATCGCATTGTGCTTTTGCGTCGTCACTCATCAGACCCAGCGCAACGGCCATCCGTAGTTTTAGCGACAGGGTGTCGATACGCAGGACGAAATCGTAGATAATCTGTGCGGCCCGTTTCGGGTCGGTTTGATGATTCGCCCGCAGTATCATTTCCTGCGCCTCCTCTGCCACAACGTCGATGCGGTCGCCGATAGTGAATTTGTATTTGCGATTGAATTCCGCCGTCCGGCGATGTAGGAGCAGCGCCAGTTGGAACGTTTTGTCGAGGATAGATAATTTCTTTGCCATAGGTCTAACTTGCGAACCCGCGCCGCACGCCGACGCGATGCGGCGCGGGAATTAAAAACTGAAAACTATATTTACAAAGCGGAAACCGGGCGCACGGCGAGCGTGCTATACTTGCTGATGCTGCCCACGTAGCCCGTGTTGCCGTAGTAGACGAACGCGCTGCTGGAATTGCACTCGCACGATGTCCACGGATAATAACCCGATCCGTAGCAGGTCGTCTTACCGAGGCGTGACAGCGTGCGGTTTACGGGATCGCTTTCCCGGTCGGCGGACGTCAGCACGCGATCGTGCATAAGCAGGTAGACTTCATCGACGGACGGCAGCCACCATGCACCCGCTTCGAGCCCGGTAGTTGCACCCTCGACCGTGATGCCGTAGTCGAGAGCGGCCGCAGCGGCCGGATAACGGGGAACGCTTTCGCCGTGGATGTCGACGAACCGCAGACCGCCGATCTTTGCGGTGTTTGTCTTGCCGTCACGAAGCAGCGCGCCGTAGGCTGCGGGATATTGCAGCAAATGTTCTCCGAACAGATAATCCCGATAAGTCGGATAAGCGGCGACCAGTTCCGGGTTAGCCTCTTCCGTAAAGGCGCTTTCCCGAACTATGGTGCTGCTTCCGGGTTTGATTCCTGTGGTATCGGTTCCGCTGGCCGAATAGAATTGCAGGAATTTTTCGGGATTGCAGCCCGCAAACGACGAATTAACGCCGTTATTACGGCGGACGGATTCGGTCGGCCCCTCGATCAATACCCCCGTCAACGTTGTTTGATAGTTAACGTCTTCCTGAGGTCTCGTGATTTGGCAGCCGCTTACGACGCTGATAGCCGCATAGCTGGGCGACCATGTATTCGACGACATGATGATGCGCGAATTTGCTTCGTCGACGCTCGATGTCCAACCGTAGTCCTTGATTTGCCCGGTTACGAACGAGTTGATTTGGGCATGAATATCCGAAAGTTTCGTACCCGCGCCCCATGTTAAGGTCAGGTCGCTTTTGTAACCTCCGGTTCCAAATGTAAGAACCGCTGTTCCGCCCTCCGCGAGATTGAAGCCCGACAATGCCACCTCATAAGTATGCGCCCAGCGGATGTTGGTCGAAACGCCGTCGAGCGATACGATCAATAGCTGTTCGCCCCGTCGCGCATAGACGACGGCCAGCGGAACAAGGTTTGCCGGAATCTGTGCCTTAGCAATCGTTGCGCTTTTGATGTATTTGATAACCCCGTCCGTTTTATCGAAAACGGCGAGGTCGCCGATGGCGGCGGCCGATTTCCCGACAACGGTATTTACGCCGTCGTAAATCGTTGTCGTTTCATTTTCAATGAAAGAAACGGCCGATTTCGTCGAAAGACGATTCTTGTCGGCCGTATAAGCGGCCCGATCTGCGTATTTGTTTACCTGTGTCATATCCCGTTTGCATTATTGAATTTTCCAGTCGGAAACGGCCGCGTTGCCCGTTGAGAAATAGAGCGCGCGGGCGGTCTTATCGATGTAGAACTGCCCGGCTCTGTCCGGGGCTTTCGTCGGTGCGCCGTCGCCGACGGGTGCAAGGTTGTTGTCGCCCCATACGTTCAGCTCCTTGACCTGCAATTTGGGGATCACGACAGCACCCGACAAGACGGATATAAGCGCCCTTTCGAGCGCCTCGACCCGTTCGTCGAGGGTGCAGTCGGAGTGCGCGAGCGTATTGATAACGTCGTCATAGGTGTCGACGACGCGCTGCGCGGATTCCGCTGCATTATTTGCTGCTGTCGCCGCCTCGTTTGCTTTGCCCGTGGCCGTGTTGGCCGCCGTTGCTGCGTTATTTGCCGCCGTCGTTGCGGTGTTGGCCTTGCCTGCGGCTGTATTTGCTGCGGCTGTCGCCGCCGATGCGCTTCCTGCTGCACTATTGGCTGCTGCGGCTGCGTTGTTTGCGGCGACCGTGGCTGCTGCGGCCGCATTGGTTGCCTCGGTACACGGGACAACGATTTCGGCAAACTTACCGTCGTAGCGGGACAGCAGGTTCGCATATCCGACCTCGATACCCGTATCGACATACGCGTTGAGATCGTCGTCGTAGACCAGCCATGTATTTTTGTCGCCGATCTTCGGCGACGCTCCCGTATAGGAAACATTGTCCGGGAAATTTACAACGGTAAGCGACAGCGATAGCGTCAGTTCGTGATAGCCTGTCGGGGCGTCTTCTTTGACCTCTGCGAACCACACAACGGGCGTCGAATACATCGTCTTGTCTTCCAGTTTGACGTTGAAAACGATGCCGTATTGCCCCGTGGTAGTCAGTTCGCGAGTTCCGAGCAGACGAACATAGACGCCGTTTGTGACCTCGTTAAACGCGATGTCCTCGCAGTTCATGGTTGCACCGGACGGCAGTACAAGTGATGCTGCGATATAGCGTGCCCGGCGCAGATCGCAGACGCCGCCTGTCGGGGTCAACATCGTGGCTTTGATGCCGCATCCCTGCCCTAATTTGATGTCATACATAGTTAATTGCCTAAAATTTTGAATTTCGTTCGATTGGCCTTGACTTTCCCCTTGAGCGTATAATCAGCGAAAATTTCCGGCTTTGCTTGGATGTAGGCAAGGCACTCTTTCATATAACCGTCAGCGATGGCGAAAGCGTCGTTGTACGCCGTTTGCCGCTCGCGGTATTCGGTCGCCTGTGAATACTCGTCGCGCTTCTGCACGAAGCCGAAGCGTGTCAAATGGTTTACACTCGTTTTGACGAGGCGCGCCCAAACGTAGTAGGCCAGCGCCCGGCGCAAGCCGACGAAATGCCGCCGATTCCTACATTCGTCGGTATATTCGCCGCCGTTAAGGAGTACGGCGAATTGCACATGTGTAAGCAATCGCATGAACAGTTCGTCGCCCAGCTTCGGTTTGATGTCGAGTAATTCGGCCTCTTCGATGGCGCGGGCGATAATCTCGTCGTCCATGTCGCAGGGGCGGGCGTATTTATCGACGTCGCGCGGTTCAATCAGATGTCGCATCGTTGGCAATGGATTTTACGAGCGGCTCGATGGCAGCATCGCTCGCTCCGGTGTACGGAATCGTGTTCGGTTCCCAATGGCTGAAAATGGCTTGATACGCACGCGACAACATCCGTTGTTGCTTTGCTACCTGCTCGCAGTATTCGCGCTTCACGTCGTTCGCAAGGTCGCCTGTGAACCCGATGCTGCCGCTGCGTAATCTTCCGAACGTTTCTTGGTTGAGCGCCGCATAGATATTATCGGTCACAGCTTTCGTTGTGGCCGTAAACTCTTTGTCGTAGTTGTTCGTTTTGAACGGTACGAATTCGGGCTTATCCTCGTCGGTTTCAATCTCAACCTGCATGATTTTAAGCGAATTCGTATCGCCTTGCAGTTTTTCGAATTCCTCCGTAAATCCGTCGTCGGACGATACGCCGTCTTTGTCGCCGTCGACCGTGCTGCTGCCTTGTCCGCGCTTCGTGATGAGCATTCCCGCCGTGAGGAAATTATTTCGGACGTTTCGGTTGTTGACGTTCGAAAGCCCCTCGTCCGTCGACATGTCGGTTAGCACGACGTCGACCAACGGCAGGGGATAGGCATTTCGCCCGGCACGTGAAATGTAGAGAATCTGACCCTTGTAGAATTCGATACCGCCTGCGGCCTGTATCTGCAACTGCACGACATCGGGCGCCGGATTGAAGACCGGGAACACCTCGATTGTTTCGATGGTTACCTTTACAGCCTTACCGCCGCGCGTCTTTTTACCCCGCCAATCGGGATGTACGACGATGTGGCTTATAACGCCGTCGTCGTCTTCCTCTTCAAGGCGGCAATTCTCGAACGGAACGTGCGCCATCGACACGATCTGTCCGAGAATATTGTAATTGACGTGCAGGGCAAGGCCGTCTTGGTAAGCTACATCGTCGGCGCACAAGTGATGAACGTCGTCTACCGTATTCCCTCGCGTGTCGCACACGGTTTCGGCCAACGCTTGCGACGCGAGGCCGTTTCCCTCGATATATGTCGAACGCCGCTCAACACAGGTGCGACCTGTGGGCGACGAATCGACAATATCGCGCACCGTTTGCGGGTATAGGTTATTGTCGCCGTAGGTTTTGATACCCAACGACGACAGGTATTTAACGTCTACACGCGTTTCGGGCTTCTTTGTGTGCTTTACGTTCATGGGTGGTTACTCCTCTGCGGTGATCTTCTCGATGTAGTCGGAAATAAGGCGGTGTGTGAGCTTCACGCCGCCGATCTCCTTACCCGCCAACTCCTGCTTGATGGCCGTTTTCGACTTTCCGGCCACGAGTTCGGCGGCGATAGCCTGCCGGATAGCGTCATCGGCAGTATTGCCATTGTATCCGGCGGGCTGTTCGTCGGCTTCGTCAGCGCTTTCGGCTCCGGTGTCACCGCTGCCGGGCTTCTCGTCGTTGGTGGCCGCCGTTTCGGTGGCCGCCGCGGCGTCGATTCGGGCCTGCAATGCGGCGCAACGGCTTTCAAGTTCCGCTTTCTCGGATTCGAGGATGGCGATACGGTTGTGTGCCGCTTCGAGTTCCGACGATTCCCCGCCAGCTTTCGGCGCTTCGGCGTCTTTCTTCGCCGTAGGGATAACCTCGAAACGCCCGGCGGCGTTCGGGTGCTCTTTGAGGAACGCCGCGGCCACCTCGTCGGTCAGATTGTCGTTCGTGTAAATTTCCGAAGACCCTGCGATTTGCAGAATAACCCCTGCACGCAGTTTGTAATTCGATTTTTCTTTCATTTTTCCGTGTTTTTTGATGTACGAGTTGATTTCGAGCACGGCGTCGTGCCACCTGTCGGGACATCGGCAGCCGCTCAAGCGCTTTCCCAAGACCTCGTAATAAAGTCTTTCGATAGTTGCCTGTTCGGCGCTCGAATAGGGGGTATTGTAACCCCTATTCAAGTCCGAAAGCAGGATTTTTACCTCGTCGACGGTCATAGTGCATTACTCCGTCTCCGAGGGGGTGAGCATCGTTTTGATGAGCGCCTCGGTGGCTGCGAGCGAACCCGCGTTGAGGAACATCGCCGAGCGGGGCGCTTTCTCCTCTTTGAGCGTAATAGCCCAGCCCGACAGGGTGTCGTCGCTGTATTTCTCGCACGACCCGGCCGACAGCGTGAGGCCGTTGAAAAGTCCGGCGATTTGGTATGCCGACGCTCCGCGCTCCGCTTCGTTCGTGGCCCGCAGGTTCTTGTGTCGGTTCTGCCAAATGACAAAAAACTCTCCGTCGAGCAGCGGGTCGATGATATTCTCGCAGACAGCCGGGCTGTTGTCGGGCACGATGAACGGGAATTCGGTCGAAGCCGTGCCGCCCAGCTTGCCGCTGCCGTCAAGATCGGTTTTCAGCCCCTCGAACGGCTTCGTGCCGTACTGAATGATCGGGTATAACTGCGCGCCTTTGATAAGCGGCAGATTCAGCACTTGATTCGTCGAACCCTCGACGAATTCGAGATTGGCGATGTCGAGCTGTGCCCGGTTCCCGATCCACGCGGTACGCTCGACGCCCTGTGTGATCGGTTCCGCACAGTTTTTTTCGATTTTCGCCTTGATGAAGCTATCGCAATTCATAGTGTAATCGAGTTTTGAGGGTTAGAAACCTACCTGCACGAGGTTGTCGTCGGCGATCAGCGTTCCGATTGTGTCTTTCGACAGAATCTTGTTCATCTGCTCGTCCTTGTTGAACCATACCTGAATGTCGGCGACCTCGCTTTCGCTCTCCATGCCGACGAGCAGGTCGTCTTTGATCGTGTAGAGCGCGCGATAAGGCTTGTTCCACGCCTTGCCGCCGCTGACGGTTTCGCAGCCTTTGATGATCTCGTCGAGGAACGGGATGGCGATCATCTGCACGCCGTTGTAGTTCGTTTCCGTGATGCCGTCGAACAGCGCCGTCCACTGCAATTCCGAACCTTTGTTGTTTCGTTTGAGGTCGGCGTCCAGCGCGTCTTTCAGCGCTTGCGTGATGTAGATGAGCTGACCGTTGGCCTGCCGCAGAACCGTCGAGGCGTCGGAGATCAGCGCGTCGAGGAAATCGACGGCAGCATAATTCTGACGCATGGCGGTTTTCTGCTCGGCGAACGTCGCGGCGGCGTTGGCTGCGCATGTGGTGCGACGGTCGGGCGTTGCGGCGGCCAGCGTAAACAGACGCTTCCAGAAACCGTCGACGAGGGTAAAATACGCCGGGTCGATGGAATCGAGCAGGTTGCCGCCGCCTGTGACCGTATCGGCTGCCTTGTCGCCGAACCATGCGTAACGCATCAGCATCTTGCGGATGGCGAGTTCAAGCCGGGGCGCGAGGATATAGTCGGTATATTCCGTGCCCGTGAGGTCGGCGATGTTCGTCTTGGTACGCATGGCGACCTGTGCGACCGTGCCCTCCAAATCCTTGTAGCAGATTTTTTCGGCGACCTCCCATTCGTGGATGTCCCACTCTTTTTCGCTCGTCGCAATGACGCTGGTTCCGAACGTCGGATTACAGCCCTGTGAGGCTTTGCCGACCATGCCGAATTCGCCGATGAAACCGACCTTTTCGCCGTGCTTCTGTTTCGGCAGGAAATTGAAAATCTTTCCGAGCGATTCGGGGTCGGTGATCGCAAGGAAGATCAGACGTTTGAGGTCTTTGACGGCCCCGTTGTCGGGGGTCAGATTCGCAAAGTTAAGTCCTGTGCTTGCCATAATTGACTGGTGTTGTTTGTGATTTACTCCGTTTTCTGATGTGCTGCTTCGAGTTCGGCGATGCGCTGCTGAACGCGCGACTGCGGTTTCGCGGCGTTCTTCTTGCCTTCTCCTGCGGCTGTGGTCGTGGTTTGACGTGCGGCGGGCTTGTAGTCGGACTTGGCCTTGACAAGCCACGCTTCGCCGCCCGCGATGGCGACGAGGTTCAAGATGCGTTTCTCGTCGGTCGTTTTTGCGTTCTTGCGGGCGTCCGCAAGTTCGTTTTCGAGTTCGGCGATACGTGCGTTAGCCGCCGCCAGCGCTTCGGAATCGGGGTCGTTTCCGCTGCCGTCGCCACCATCGCCCCCTCCGTCGCCCTCGTCTTCGGCGTCGCGGATTTCCGTGATTTTACCGTCTTCGATGACGATTGTCTTGCCGTCGGGCATCTTGTGCTCTCCGTCCGGCGATGCGCTGTCGCCGACGGCGGGGTCTTCGCCGTCCGGCTTGTCAATCGTGATCGTGTCGCCCGATTCGGTGTTCAGCTCGTAATTGACGGGCTGCGGGGCTTCCAGTCCCAACGCAACGGCCAGCGCTGCGAGGGCTTTGCGAAGCACGCTTTTGTCTTCGCTTTTCGTGGTTTTTGTTGCCATAGAATTTTGATTGTTGGTTATTGAATTTCGCTGCTTCCATGCAGCCGATTTCGCGCTGTTCGGGCCACCTGTTGATGCCGACGCTGCGGGGATGATCGTCTGAATGAATCCGAGTTCCTTTGCTCGCTCCATGCCGATAAACTTGTCTTCGTTCATAAGCGCTTCGAGTTCCGCGCGATCAGCTCCGGTTCGCTCGACGTAGAAATCGAGCATCTTCTGCTCGTCGTCCCGTAATGAGGCGGCCAGCGATTCGAGATCATCGGCGCGGTACGCATCGGCCAGCGTGTATTCGGGATAGTAGGGTTTATGAATGAGTAGCGAGGCGTGCGGATATGCCCGGCGTTCGGAGGCGGCCAGCAAAACGACGGTAGCCATCGACGCGCAATTCCCCTCGATGGTCGCGGTTATCTTCTTGCCCGTGCTCCGCAGCTTGTCGACGATGGCCCAGCCCTCGTTTACCTCGCCGCCGTCGCAGTGCAATAGTAATTCGATATTATCGTCGCCTGCCGGGATGCCGTTGATGAATTCGTCCACGTCCTTGAAACTCGTTCCGGCCTCGTCGCAGAACCAGTAGCATTCTTTTGTCGCTTCGGAAAGAATCGGATTGTAGAGTTTGAGAGTTGCCATAGATTTGATTTTACGAAACAAAGCTAAACAAAAAGCGTGTAGTAAATACACGCTTTGAGGCACAATCAACTGACACGCCGTGTCAGCGGCTCGTATTGACGTCGCGGCCGAATCGTCGGATAATGCGATAGACGGTGCGTTCGCTGACCTCGTAGATGTCGCACAGGTAGGCGACGATATACGCTACTTTGAACCCGTCGCGGCGAAGCCGTTCGTAGTCGCTCCACAGAGGGATGTAGCGGACATCTTCAATAGCCGCGCCTGCGCGAGCGAGCGCCCGGAGCAGATCGGCGTTCTGTTGTAAAATTTCGTGTACTTTCATAGCTACAAATCGCCTAATGATTCGACCACTTTCACCCGGTCAGATACGCGGGTTATTTCATCCACTCCGACGCGCATGTCGAGTTGCGAAACCCCCTTTGCGAATGCGCGGGCAAGCATATCTTCGCCTGCGATCTGATTGCTCGACTGTGCGGCGACTATCGGCGCACCGCCTCCGAGCTGGTTTAGTGCCGAGTAGATCGGGGCAAACATAGATGTCGGCAAGGCTGCGTTTACCGATTCGCCGTCCGACAGCATGGCGGGTATACTGTCGCTTGTCGACGTTCCCGGCCCGGACACATAACCGCCCGTCGAGAATTTTGCCGATTTGACGGTTTTAATCGCCGATGTGATATTCGCCATGATCGTCGCAACAGTCGTAGCGATTGCGATAAGGTTGCCGGGGAATGGGACGCTTTGAGCCTGCGCCGTACCCGCTGCGATAGCCTTTCCGGTGTTGATGGCGATCTCGGCCAATGCAAGTGTCTTGCTCAAAACGGCGAAAGCCTTATTTTCTTCGCCTAACTCTTCGAGTAGGCCAACTGCTGCGTCTTGGAGGTTTGACATGGCGTTTTGGTAGGTTTCCTTAATTGCAAGCCTATTTGCCTCTGCATGTTCCGTGATGGCGGTTTTTGCATTCTCCCAGTCTTGATCTGCGGCGAGGGTGCGTGCTTTATATTCGGCATCGCTTTCACCTTCCATTTGTTGCAATGAATCTCGATATGCTTTTTTAGCTTCGGCTTGCATTTGCAGTAGGGCCATTTCATCAGCACCTCGCAATCTTGCTTCCGCGATTTTATTGTCCCATTCGAGCTTTACGGCGTCCACCTGCTTTTGAATATTCGTGTTTGTCCACTCGTCCGCAATCGTGTCGCGTTCGGCGTTGTATTTTTCGACAATCAACGCTTTCTGCTGCTCCGACAACTCGACGCCGGCAAGTTCGGCTTCCTGCTGTGCGTTCAACGCCTCCATTTTAAGGGCGAATTCTTCATCCGTCCCTTTTTTGACGGCGGCCAGCCGCAGGGCGATATTCTGCTGCTCCTTGTTGATGCGCTCAAGATCGGACGCGGATTTGAGTTTTGCGACGTTCAATTCGTGCTGTTGCTCTTCGGTTTCGATCATCCGGTTGATTGCGGTGCGGGATGCTTCCGTCAGATTCTTTTCGGTCTCCAACCGCTTCTTCAAATCCTCGATTTTGCGCTTGTGGCGTTCGTTCTCCGTAGCGAGGTCTTTTGCTGCCCCGTCGGCCATCAAGGCTATTTTAGCATCGAGAGCGGTGCGAATGTCGGTAAGTTCGGTTTTTAATGCTTGGGCGCGCTTGTCGGCATATTCTTTACGGATTTCGGCTTTCTTCTTTTCGGTCTCGGTTGCACTCTTGACCTCTTCGATCGTGATTTCGTCATTAATGGCTTTCAATTTATCCCATGCAGCCCGTCTATCTTCGACGAGTTTGTCGTATGCTTCCTGCATTTTTTTGCGGGTCTTCTTGTTGGCTGAATTATACAGGGCTGACATTTTTTCGAACGAATCGTCGAGTACGGCAAGTTCCTCTTTGGCGTTTTCCTGCCGCATATCGAGGAGTTCACGCCCTGACTTTCCGGCAGCTTCTGCGAGACGGACGTCGAAATCGTTGTCTGACACCATCTGTTTTAATATTCGATCGGTCTTTTGGGCTTCGTTGTTAAACTCGGCAAGTTGTTGTTTGCTTTTTGAGGAACCGGATGCGAATAGGGCCAGCGCTCCTACAACCGATATTACTGCAGCAGCGAGTAGGATGTAGGGGTTAGCCATAGCGACCGCATTAAGTGCTTTTTGCGAAATGATTGCAGCTTTTTGAATGACGATATTTTGCGACTGTGCAGCGGTATTTAGTTTGATCGCCGTGGTTTGTGCTACTACTTGAATATTACGTATTCCCATCATCATTGCAGATTGTTTTTGTAGGCTATTCATCACGGCTGTTATACTGGCGAGAGCGGTCATTGCGACTTGCAGGTTCTTCATCATTTCGGCCGATTCGCTGTTTTCTTCGATATTTGCACCGATTGCTGAATTCCATAACCCCCACGCTCCGGCTAAACCTTGCGCCGATTGAAGCAGCCCATCTAACGGTGCAGTGTCGGATGCCCCTGCGGCGATTTGTTTTTGCGTGTCGTCTATTGCATCGCGCATTTGCGACGCTTTCAATAGTAGATTGTTGAATTCTTCGGACGTATCCTGCCCCTCGTATTTCATTTGTGCCAACGTCTTGGTTATTTCTTCCAACTGGGTATTGAGTGGGCTTACGTCGGGATAATTGCCGACATTACGGGAAAAGACGCCGTATGCCTGTTCTGCTTCTTTCATTCGCTCGTTCAAAGCAGCGACGTGCTTTTCCTGTTTGGCGTATTCGGCTGTGCCCATCTGCATCTGTCGCAGCTTGTCTTTGGCGCTCGAAAGTTCGGCACCCAGCCCTTTTAGGGTGTCTTTATACAACTGTTCGGATTTGATGTTGTTTTGCACCTCGCGGCTTAATTCCCGAATTTGCGCCGAATAGGCTTTCTGCTGCTCTTTCAACGCGGCCAACTGTCGCCGGTCTCCATCCGTCGCTTTTCCAGCGTCTCCCATCGCCTTTTCGCGCTCTTTGATTTCGGCTCTTAACTCCTTTTCCGCCTTTTGGGATTCTTCCAGTTGCAGTTGGTACTCGGCCATTAATTTTATTGCGTCGCTCGTATTTACTTGCACCTCGACGACGCGGGTTGTTGTGTTTTCTGCCATGATTTTTAAGTTTTTTTGTATAATGTCAGTTTGTTTTTGTATATTCGCAGTATGAAGCGGGCTTTGCATATCGTTTTCAAGGCGCTTGTTAAATTCAGCCTTTTGGTTGTGGGGGTTGTCGTGCTTCCGATCTATTGCGCCCGCGCGTTCGATTTGGATGTCCTCCCGTTTCTCATTACGTGGGATTTTATCATGCTGGCCATATTTGTAGGCGCATCCGATAATAAGGGGCCGGGCGTAAAGACGTCGAAACCTAAACCCATTTTTCCGTGGTGGGGATTTTAAGCCTTATCTAACACAGACTGTTGTGTTTTCTGCCATTTGTTATGCGTTTTCCGTGGTTTGTTATGTGATGATGTAGCTATACGTGTCGTCATATTCCGGGGTGATGGATAATATTTGCGCCTCTGTTACAGCCTGTGCTCCCGTATTCGATGTTAGCCGTCCGGCGGATATTACCAGTGTTACCGTGCCCGTATATCCGTAGCTGTTCGTATATTGAACGATGGCTGTAACATCAGATGCGACAGCCTGCTGTGCTTTAATCCGCAAATATGGGCCAACCCCTGCGATGTACGTTTCGACGCTTATGGAATTTGTGATGCGTCCCGTGGAATGTGGTAGCTTAATAAGTTCCGCCTCTACACTACCGCTCTTTGCCGATAACTGTTTGATGGCGAAATATTGCCCGTATTGCCGCAAATAAATCGGCAACAGGTAGTTTATATCCCGAATCGCATAGTTATCCAGCCGTATATCTTCCTTAATGACGACGGCGTTATTTATAACTTGCATGTAGCTGTCGTAATATTTGTTGATAAGGTTGTTGAAATCCAATCCGTTGAAGTTGAGAGCTGCGCCGCCAGACGATGATACGATCTTCATTATCCGTGCTTCGACTTTTTCCGCTTCGACGGATGTGCCGTCGTTGGATAGGATGTAGTGCAGGATTTTATTCCCGTCGCTTGCTGCAAACGGCAAAGTTAAGATGTCACGCTCCCGTTCAATTGTTTCATTATCGACGTAAAGAATTCCGTTCGCGTCCGTATGCACGGTGTCGTCATCCTTGTAGTTCAATTTGTTTCGCTGTGCAAAATTCTCGATACTGTGCGCAATGCTTTTCGGTTCATCGTCATTCGAGCGCGTGAGATACGACGACCAATCAAGGGCGGCGGCTTTGTTGGCCATTAATTCGTTGATAGACACAAACCGAATTTTGTTCGTATCGTCGGTGCTTTGCATGGCGAATAAGCCGAATATTGCGCAAAGCGCTTTGATAAAGTCTATCTGTTTGATGTCCGGCAGGTTCGGAATTATCGGAAAGACGGACGGATAGGTCAGCGTGTTGAAATGCGGAAGTACTTGCAGAACACCGCTTACGGTTCCATCTACAGCCTTATCGACGCAACCTGTGAACAGCAGGTGAAATCCATCGTAATCCGTCATGTCAATCTCTTCGTCTACGGCGATTGTGAAATACTGCCCGGATTGTGCCCCTTTCCATTGCTTCGTCGCCACTTGCTCCCCGTCTTTAAGCAGGATCATATTCAGCACCGCGGTTGACGGCGTGAAGATCGACGCATTGTGGAGCATTTGGAATTTGAATGTAATACGGTCGGTATCGCCGCTCCCGTACACTTGCGTATTGTAGTCGAATAACCCATGCGGGTCGCTGGCCGATGAGGGGTAAACCCGAATGTTTCCATCGTATGCTGCCCCGGACTGTTGGAACAGATATATTTTTGATGCTGTAAGTCCTTCCGCAATCCATGATGCAGCACTTGCGTTGTCGTCGAGGCACGGGATAGCGAGTGTTGCTAATTCTTTCGATAGGTTATCGGGGAATTCGAATTCGATGCCCGCCTGTTCGCTGATAAGCGAAAGTACCCATGATACGTTAGCAGACGGGTGGATATTCACCAATTGTTTGTTGGCATCTGTCAACGTAACGCCACAGTCATATGCTGCGTAAAAATATGTTTCGGTATCTTTGATAGCGGAGGTAGATTGTGACGCATTCCACGGGAGCGAATAATCATCTGGCAGGTCGCGCAGTGATGCTCCGGTGTCTACCCATGACTTGAAATTCGCCATGACGCCCCAATATAGGGCGATTTCGTAGTCGCTTGATGATGCGGTAAGCATGACGGCATACGCCACTCGAACAATGCCGACGCCCTCGCGGTAATAAGCCGCGGGGTGTTGTTTATATGGAAATGAAGTCAGAACGGAGGGTGCTGTTGCATTCTCCAGTATGCGGCGATTGCGCGGAGTTCTCGGCAATTTGATCGTCAGCGAATTCGATGACGTGATTTTCGACAAGTCGCCGAAAAAGTTTGACTTGAAATTGAGTGTTGTCGATGTATCCGGGTACATATCGACACGCTCTTCGTTGATGTATAATTCGTCGGTCATGGTTACAGCATTTGTGCGCTCTGCGCAGGTTCCTCGATCAAGAAAATAAAATCTTGGTAATGTTTCGTCGTCTTCTCGTAGCTGCCAGCAACGATATTGACGCGATGCCACAGCGGCGCGTCGTTGGCGTCGTACCCGTCGAAGACGTCCACGACGACCGACTGCGCGAGTGTGAGCAGGAAATCATACGTTTCGGAATCGACCAGCTTTGCCCCCAGCGAACGAGTCTTTTTCCGGGATAGGCTTTGCCGGACTGACGTTTCGATATTCACGCCGTCGATGTAAGCGGTCGGGACATTCATATCGTTACGCTCCCACGTCGAAGATGCCGAAACGGTCGATGCGCTGCCGATCTCCTTGAACAGGTAGTAACAATAGCGTCCCTGTTGGTCTATCCAACGCAGATAGACGCCGTTTGTGCTCCGGTCTATGTCGAGCGTATAACCGACCATGCCGACAGCCTCCTCGTCGTTTTTTAGCACGAGGCTATGCGGTACGGCGATATGCACCGAACGGGCGACGGTCGAGGGGTCGATCACTCTTGCCGGATTCAGCAGGTAGCGGTGGTATGGGGTCGCACCTTCCGTGTCCTCGTTGTGGTTGTAAAACATGATGTCGGACTGTTTACCGTCGATCAGCACGTCGAACGATGTTCCGTTCTTGGCGAAGACATCAACCGTAAACGGATAGCGGACGAACCATTTGCGACGCATGATGCCGCCGGATGATTCGCGGGCGGATATTGTTCCCCATATAGCGTCTATACTGAATACCGTGTATGCTGTCATAACGGATGCCGTAAGCGTGTAGACGGCTACTTGTGCCGTCGCTTTAAGCGGAGAATCGGTAAAAGCTTCGTCATATCCGATGTGGCTATGTTCGACCTCGGCAAAAAGCATTTGCAACGCTCGCTGTATATCGAACGCGCATTGCCCGTTGAATACTGATCGCTCGTCTTTTATGCCGATTTCTCCATTGTCCGAGGTTATGATCAACCGAAATCCTGTTATATTGCTGGATGTGGCCAGCGTAAACCGCACAATGGCTGGAATGAACGCAAAGTGCGTCGCATTCGGATAGTGCATTGTAATCCCTGCTGTTGTTGCTGTTCTCATATTGGTTACGATCTTAAAATTGATTCGACGATTTGCGCATCGAAAAGCCCTGCCAGCCTGTCGGCGATGCGGTCGGATAGGGCCGCTATTTCGGGCGTAAAGATGTCTTCGCGGCCGCCGTTACGGAATAGGGCCGACCCCTCCGTCATTATTTTGGTCGCCGCTCCCCACGCTGAAATATCTACACCCTTTGCTGCGGCCCAGTCCGCGATGATGTCGATAAACCATTTCGGGGCGGACGGATAGACCGACCCGTCGCGGCGTCGGCGAAAATGCTGTGACAGCCACGGTTGCGTGCCGGTTTCGAGTGCTGCAAAATATGGGCGGGCGTCCATCGTTCCCGTGGTTGCGCCGCCGTTGGTCGTTACGGCTATCGTGATGCTCTCAGCGGTTGCGCCCGTTGTCTGTTGTCCCGCGGCGACGTGGTTCTCGATGATCTTCTGCCGTGCCCGGTCGAGTTCTTCGGCGACGATTCGGTCGGCTTCGAGTTCTATTCTTTGTACGTCCATAGCTACAAGCCGTAATCGAAGCAGACACCCGCCTGTTCTTGGAGCGTCAGCGACAGCGTTACGATACATAGGTTTGCATCCATCTTGTCGAACGCGACGCGGTAATTGATCCGCCCGGCGACCGGAACGAAAAAGCCGCTTTCGTTTACGGCGACGATGAATCGCACGGCAAGACCTTTCAGCCGCTCGGCGATCTCCTGCGCCTCGGCTCCTTTGTAGTCGAACGGCATAGCGTCGGCAAAGGAGATAAGGCAGGACGGAGCGTCGCGCACGAAGCCCTGCGACGTGAAATTCAGAAAACCCGCCACGGGTTGCACGTAGAGGCAGGCGGGCAGCGTGAGGCCGTCGGGGTGCGTAACCTCGCGGCTCTCTCCTTGACGCCGGAATCGGTCGAACGCTTGATTGGCGCGGAACCACGATTCGCACAGATAGGTAAGGCCCATCGCCTCGGCGATCTCCTTGACTTTGTTTTCGACTGTCGGTTTTTCCATAGGTCTATTTGTTTTTGTTGGCCATTATTTCGCGCAGGCGCCGTTCAAAGGCGATCCGCTCGTTGTCGATTCGCATACACTCGCAGACGCGCACCCATGCCACCTTTGCGGCGTCGTTTTGGTCTTGGTAGCCCTGTCGGTGGGCGTACCAGTCGATGATGCCGAACGGCCCGAAATCGAGGTCGTTTATTCCGGCTTTGATCTCTTCGGGCGTCGGCTGGTTGCTTGTGCTTGCGAACAACGCTGCGATGCGCTCCAATTCTCGCCCGACCCAAAAGACGAAACCGAGCATTTTGTCTGCCCGTTCGTTGTAGCAGCGCCGGGGGTGTACTTTCAGAATGACGGACGCGATTCGCTCTATAAGGGCGTGCGTCCCGTCTGCCTGCAAGCTGAACAGATCGCCGATAGTTAGATCGTTGAGGTTTCGCGGCGTGCGCACGCCGCATACTTTGTCCGGCTTCGGCAGGGTTTGCAATGCTGCACGCGATTCGGGCGTCAGTACTCGTTCGATAGCGAGTACTTGCCGGGTCGTCCGTTTCTTGATTGTTATTTTCATCAGTTTTCCTGTTTAATCCACTTTTGCCATCGGGGCGGTAGTTTATTCGTCTTTCAAATTTTACCAGCAGAAACAGCCTAAAACAGCTTTTCACGAAAGGCGTCCGACGTGGACGCGCATACCTTTCGGCCGCGGGACGATTTCGTAGTACATGCGCATCATCAGCGGGTCGAAATAGTCGGGCGACCGTCCAAGTACGGCTTTCATCTCCCGTTTGTCGATGATTCGTTTCTTGCTCGTATCGGCGTCGACGTCGCGGGCGACAAGGCAGGCTTCCAGCTCTTCGGCAATGGTCGATTGTAGTTCTTCCGGGCAGTCGATGTAGAGCAGCCCCGCATTGATAACCTCCGCCAGTTTGAACGCGCATTGCGATTTGAGGTTGAAATACGTGTTATCCGGCGCGGGCGCTCCTCCGTGGAACGTCTTGATGCCCTCCAAATACGAATCGAGGTACTGCCCCAGTCCGTCAGAATCGGCGATGATGTTAGAGCGCCGGACGCCGTGCCGCCTCGATTCGTCGCGCAGGTCGGTTTCGATCTCCTTGCCCGTGCTGTACGGTTTGTCGATAGCGAGTTTAGCGGCCATTCCCGTCCAGTTGAACGCGACGAAGCGGTCACGGCCTTTCATGGCAAGGTCGGCACTGATACGCCGCACGCCGTCGCCCGTCTGCCGCTCGTTCGTAAAGCAGTCGAGGATAGCGTCGTAGTCGGCGAGTTGGTTTGCGTTGCTCTCGTATTCCCATTTGCCGAGCAGCAGACGTAGCCGAATCGACTTGACGCCGATTGATTCGAGCGTTCGGATGTAATCGGGCGTGATAAACGGGTTGTCGTAGACCAATGCCTGAACGAATGCACAGTCTTTCGGTAACGTTCCGTCGATATGCGGTTTGTAGAAATGCTTATACAGCCAATTCTTTTTCGGGTTGCAGGTTATGAGCATCTTCGCTTCCAGTCCGTATTCCTCGTTGAGATGCCGCCCGATTCGGGATTTCAGCACCTCGTAGGCCATGTAATGAACCTCTCCGGCCTCCTCTATCCAACCGCCTGTAAACTCTTTCGACCCCAGCCGCTCGAACATCGGGTCTTTCTGCGGATAGAATGTCAAGTCGAGCAGTACGATTTCCGACCCGTTCGTAAACTTGATGCCGTCGTCTGTTATCCGGTAGTCCGTGAACCCGTAGGAATCGGCGACCTTGCCGAACGTGACCAGTACGGATTCGCGGCTATCCTTGATGTTGTTTCGGCCGACGAACCAGCGCGTTTTCGGGAATGCCCAGCAGCAACGCATAAGCCAGTCGCACCCCAGCCACGATTTGCCGCCGCCCGCTGCGCCGCCGTAGACGACGTATCGGATTCGCGGGTCGGCCAAGTGGCGGTAGGCAAGTAACTGTTTGTAGTTGACGCGTTGCTGTTCCTCGCGCTGTTGTAGTCCGTCGGTAAACATGCGTTATTCGTCTTCTTCCGATAGTTTCCGTTCGCGCTCCTCGTCGATACGGCGGACGATTTCGTCGATGCCCGGCATGACGGGCAGCACCGACGAAAAGCCCTTGAATTCCTTTCCGCCCGATGTGATGTCGACCTGTACCTTGTCGAGGCCGAGCAGTTTGTCGCGGCGTTCCTCCCATTTGCGGATTTCTGCGAGGATTCGTACGTCGCCGACGGGTTCCTCCGTTACGCTCGACGTTTCCGATTCGAGCGGAACGGGGGCGTCGAGAGGCTTGCCGACGGCAGGATTTCCGAACGTGTTTATATCGACGAGTGCCGTGCGAACCTTTGCCCGCTTGACAACTCGTTTCTGCTTGCTGGCTTCGTACAGCCGCCACAGTTCCGCGATGGCGCGGTCGCACTCCATCAGCGCCTCGTCGCACGCCTGCTGTGTGTTGCTCGCGGCTTCGGCCCGCCATTCGCTGACGAGTAAATCCCAATCGGTCTTGATCGTCTTCGGCGTTACCGAATACCCCAACTGCCGTTCGACCTCTGCGGCGATCTGACGAAACGGCATCCGCCGTTCGAGGCGCAGATGCGACACGAGCGGCAGACGGGCATTCCGGCGGTCTTTCGCCGATTTGTTATTGCTTGGGTGTGATGCCATTGGTCGTTACTTTTTAACCGATTCGCGCAGTATCTTCGGCACGGCGTACCGCCATTTGATGTGATGATGCAGCCGCCGATGGGCGGTTCCCATTGCCGAAACAACCACGCATGACGGGCAATACATGACCGTGTAGAAACTCTTTACATACGTGCCTGCGTCCAAGTATAATTCCGTCATGCCGCCGCTGTTGCTCTGCGTTTCGAGTTGGTCGAGGCCGATTTGTAGGATGGACAGAAATACCCCCCCCCGCGACCCCAGCAGGACGTAGGTATTGACGTCTTCGTTGATACGGCCGACGAATTGAAACGGTCGGTCAACGGAGCAGATGAACGAGTTCATGGCCTTGCGCATCGGCTGTATTCCGTCGTTGAATCTCGTCGCCTTTTCGCCGCCGATATAATCGCCGCCTTGTCCGATTGCAAGGGTCAGCATTGGGGCGGAATTGAAATAGTCGAGCAGCATGTCGAATACCGCGTCGAGGTCTTGGACGTCTGCGCCGTGCCAGCGTAGCTGGTCGTCGAACCGGAATTTGAAATACGTGTAGTCGTCGTCCAGTTCGATGAAATGTGTCGCCCCGATCTGTCGGGCCAGCTCGAAACAGGCGTTGCGGGCGTAGATGATTGCCCGACGGTCGCCGAAATTGTCGCCCTCGTCGAATGTCTTTGCGATCTCCGATTTGGAAAAGACGAGCACGTCGCCGAAGCGTTTGCGATACTCCGGCAGCGTCTTGTCCTCATCGTCGCAGACGATGTATATTTTCCCCGTGTACCCGTGTTTGCGCAACTTTTCGTAGGTCAGCACCCGGTCGGGGCGTCCGTGCGTCAGAATGAACGCAACGAACCCGTTATGCCTCATTGCCATACTCCCGTGTGTATTCGTTTCGTATTTCGTCCGACAATCGGATGTAGCCCTTTTCGATGGCTTTGCCGAAGTCGATAATGACCAGCGCCGAATCTTCCATAAGCTCCTGCATTTCTTTCGAGGCGTGTGCGTAGTAGTCGGCAATCTTGGCGTAGTCGAACACCGTATGCCGTGCGGCAGCCTGCCGCAGGAACTCTTTTTCGTCGGGCGATACGTTCGACGCCTCGATCTTTGCCAGCAGTTCGTCGGTTCGGCCGCTGTCGGTCAGCGTCGATAAGTCCGGTTTTTCGTTCTTCGGCTCGTAGACGGGCGACGTGATTTTGTGCGTGTAGTGCTCGTCGGCTTCCCCGTCGCCGCCACAGCGTCGCCCTGTTATATCGTTAGGGTCGATGCCATTTGCCGCGGCCAACGCCTCGATGGCCGATTTCGGGAGTAGGTCGATGTCGAAACCATCGTCGATGATCGCCGCGATGTCGTACTCGTTCGCCAACATGTCAATATCGAACGTGCCGAACGATAGGTTGTCTTTGATGATGAACTGCTGCTGCTCGTCTTCGTCGAGTTCCGAGGCGTAAAGCGTCGGCACGGTCGGGTGCATCTGCCATTCGCGCCAGTAGTTCAGCAGCGCGGATTGTTTCGCCTCGTCGAAATGCCGGAACCGATACGACGCCCGCAAGATTTCTGCGAGGTCGTCGAATCCGAGTTCGTGAATGTATTTCAGCGCCCGCAAGCGCATATTTCCGGCAAGGGCGATATTCCAGTCGTCCACGACGACGGGGCGGTAATACAAGCCTTTCGGCAGCAGTAGCAGGGATTTGACCAGTTCGGCGAAATCGTCTTCGGTGATTTGTCGCGGGTTGTGCTCGCTGGTATTGAGCGCGCCGACCTGCATTTCGATAGTTTGCGGAATTTTCATAGGCCCGGTATGCGTTTACTCTGTATTGGTTACCAGCACAAAGATATGTAAAAAGCGTGTAAATAATACACGCTTTCGGATAGAATTTTGTAGCAGGCTATTTCCCGCAACATCGTTTGTATTTCAATCCGCTACCGCACGGGCACGGTTCGTTGCGGCCAATCTTCTCTCCGCTTCGAACGTATGTCCTGCCACCTCCGTTGGCGCATCGTTCGCAGATAGGACGACAATAACCGTCGTATTTGTAAATCCTCGGGCGGCCGCAGATGGCACACCGTTCCTGTACGGTAGTTTCCGGGGCAATAGCTTTGTTATTCATTGTAATAAGAATTCAAGTTCGGCGATTTGCGTGTGTTTGAGTTGCGCGCCCGCGCGATTCATATACTCTTTTTTCTGCTCTTTCAACTTGTAGCGGTCGGCAGATGCGGTGATTCGATCTACCTGTCCGCGCAGCTGGTCGAGCATCATTCGTATACCCTCTTCCGGGGTTGCCTCGACAAAGCGGATAAGGCGGCGCAAGTGGGCGATCTCGTTGTTGTGGTCGCCGATCATGCGGCGGATCTTCTTGCTGCGTTTGGCATCGGCTTCTGTTACCCCCCCCCGAACCGACCATATTTTTTCGTCTTCGCTTCGGAGTGCTTCGATGGCCGCGATTTCGTCGCGGATAAGTCTGTTAAGGTCTTCGACTGTTTTCATTGTTATTGACGATTTGATTGATAGATGTATTCGATGGCGTGTTTTGCCGCTTCGATCTTCCCGCGAGCGAATGAATAGATAACCTGCCTATCCGGGTCGAATGTTTCGACGAGGGATTCGAGTGCGGCCAATAAGTCGGGTGCAGCGGCGAGCAACCGGGCGTTTGCCTCGACGCGATGTTCCGGTATCGGGCGCGGGTTATTGCGCAGTACCTCTGCGACGGGAGCGCAGCCGACAGCGTCACCGGAAATCGAAACGATTGAATAGTTTGCGACGCCGTTTCCGCCGATGTGTCCGTCGACCCGTCACGGGCCGGGCGTTCCTCTGAATTTCGGGTTGTGTGTAGTCATTGTTTCTCGGTTTTTGCTGGTTGATGATTGATTTTGTGTCGTCTGATTTTCCCAAATGCTCGCTCGATCTCTTCGATGGATGGCGGAACTATCGGGCGTGCACAGGTGATTTCGTCCCGTGGTTCGTTATTTGCCGGACGCGCCATGTACCAGCGTATTTCCGACTGAAATTCCTCTAACGTCCGGCAGACGACGTGTCTGTTTCCGTTCGTGATTGTGAGCGAGCGCCATTCGATTTGTGCGTCCGATAGGGCGGAACGTCGGTCGGTAGTCTTCATTTCGATACATAGGGCGTTGAAGCCTCCGCGTCCGAGCAGCAGGATAAGGTCGGTAACGCCTGCGGTTACGCCCTCTGCTTTCATTATCGCGGCTTCCGTGCGGCTCCGTGCGCCACCGTTCGGAACGGCGAACAGGAGTTTGCCGACGGCGGGGTATTGGAGCCGGAACCAACCGACGCACATTCGTTGCATGTGCGATTCAACGTGTCGTGTCATAATCAAAATAGGGTTAGTTGTTTGAACGCCGTTGCACGGCGCTGATCGTCGATTTGCTTGATGATATTCCGAATATACGGGGCCAGCGTGCTGTCTTTGATGAATCCGTCTTCGTCGTCCTCGTTGTCGAGATTCGACCGGGAGCGACCGGAACAGTTCGCCAGTTCACGTTCGGCTGATTTGCGGGCATCGAGCAGGGCGGCAAGAATCGCGGCGGCCTCCGTTGGGTATCCCTTTTGCACATCGTCGACGAATCCGGCCCCGACGTAATGGCCCGAATTGTGCAAGTTGACATCCAGCCCGTAATCCCAGCGTCCTGTCGGCGACTGCGCCGTTTTAACCTCCACGATACAATGGTGGTTGAATAATCGGACAGGTCTGTTAGGCGTTAGGCATACGTCGTGAATGTTGAAATCGAAACCGTTGTACGATAACGCCACGAATTTACCGCTATCCTGTCCGGCTTTTTTGTGGTTATCAAGCCACGCGCACCACTCTTTGAACGTAAACTGTTGCCCGGTGCATCGGCAGGTATGATGAATGTCTTTCATGGAAAGTTGTGATTAAAAAAGTTTTAGCTGTTGTTCTTCTGCGTTCATCCGTTTTTCGACCTCCTGCACGGTAAGGCCGTATTTGAATCCGTAGCTGCACAAGTTCGGCGTATGGCTCAACTCGACCAATTCTGCCCATAGTTCGGGATGATTGCGTCGCAGGTTGACGAAATGTTGTATTTTGCAGTTCGGGCAGAACCAGCATCCGCCGCGTGTCCCGGTCGTGTAGATCGGCGACAGTAACCCGTGAGTGGCGCAAAGCTGTTTCGCCATCTGCTCGGTGTAGCCGTATTTCGCCAAGAGCGACATTCGGTTCTCCGTGAGTTTGGCAAGTCGTCGCGGTTCGTCCGCAGCAATGCCGACGTATTGCACGATATTCGTTTTGGCACGCAGGGGGCCGCCAGCAATTTCGGCAAGATATTTCCGTATTGGTGCGACTTTGCAATCCCGATTGATGAAGCATTTGCCGCCGAGCGGGAACCCGTAAATCTTCCCTGCATGTACCCCCCCCCGACGGCATTTGCGAAAAAATAGCAGTAGTCCCGTTCGGCGCGTACCACGTCGACGTGGATGCCCATGTCGTGCAGCTTCGGGATAGCTGTGTCGTATATCCATCCGATATGCTCCGGAATCTCGCCGCTGATGTTGCGTGCGTGATCAAACATCACTTCCGAGAATACCACCCGGTCGAGTGGTTCGTCATGTTCGAGGGCAAGGAGAATTGTTGCGATACTATCCTTGCCAAACGAACACGAGGCTATGTAAGTCGGCTGGGACATCATTTCCGATAGGGTTTTAACGATTTGAGTTCCGTCGGGAACCAGTAGCAGTCGTAGTCGAGGTAGACGCACCGGCCCGAAAGCTCCGGTTTGCAGAATCCCATTATCACGTGCGGTTCGAACCGCACGCCGTATTCGTTCGTGAACGACACTTGCTGCCCGACCCGGAAATCCGTTTCGATACCCGCGTCGGCCGGGTTGTCGTAGATAGGCGGCAACCCTTTTTCGTCGCGCCATTTTCGCCATTCAGCGAAATCTTTACTGTAATCTCTCATCGTTCAGTCGGTTTCCAAGTTTGATGATGAATGTTTCGTGATCGGGTGCACCCCATTCCGGGCGGCCGCGGCCAAAATCAACGCCTTTGCACTCCCATAGCATCCGGCGGCGGGTGTAGCCGTAGGAAAAACAAACTGCGTCGTAGTCTTTGAAGAATATAAATACCGGGCTTTCGGTCTCCTCGTCCCCCTCGTCGTATATTACCGTGTCGATAAGCCGCGTTTTCCAGTAACGGGTATTTTCGCGGTACTCTTCGCGCTTATCGCCCCGCTCGATCATTTCGTACCACTCCTTTTTGAGTGGCAAATACAGAATTTTCATCGTCTTGAATCTTTTGCGGGTTCGCCGTTTCGTTCGATCTCGCCGAGCGCTTCGTCGAGGTGGTAGGCCAGCTCTGCGGCCTGTGCAGCCACGCGCCGCGCCCAGTCTGAACGAAGCCTGCCGCCTCCGACGGGTGGGGTTGTTATGACAGCGTGCGCAAGGCTTGCCATTGCGACGGTGGCATACAGTTCGCGTTTCGTGATTCCTGCTGCCGAGAATGTTTCGGGCGAAACTCCCTCGGCCTCGACTGTGATCGTCTGCGGAATAGCCGCCTTGCCGAACATTTCGGCGATTCTGTCGTAGAAATTTGCCGGGGACTTACCCCGCTTGTCGTTTTTGTTTTTCATCGTGCGTTGTGGTTTTAGATTCGTGGGGTTTGGTAGTGTAGCGTCCAGCCCGCGAAATGTTTGTCGAAAAAGTTATCCCGAAAGAACCGGACATTGGCCTCGACGGCTTCGGCCATCTGCCGCGTGCAGCGGAATGTCAGCCGCTTGCGTTCGGTGTCGATAAATACCAATTCCAGATCGTGAATGAATATCGGCGCAAGCGCCGGATTCGTTTGCTTTACGAGGCCGTGGAAACGTCGGTATTTCGCAAGAAAATCGGCGTTGAAACGTGGCGAGGCGTTTTTATCTTCCTGCGTCCATGTACGCGCAAGCGCCGGGCGGTCGGTTGTGGCTTGTCCGTTTTTACGAATCCAGCCCGACGCCTCGTAATTAGCGCAGAATCGTTCGACCTCGTAATCGGGATTTTGGAAATTCTTGAAAAAAAAGATTTCAAAAAATGTCTCTCTCTCTGCCTCCGTCGCGCGCACGCGCGAAGAGAGAGATTCTTTTAATTCTTTATATTCTTCTTTATATATTCTTATACTGTTGTCGCTTGAAAACAGTTGCGTTTGTCGGTCGTTTGTCGATTGATTGTCGTTCTGTTTGTCGTTTTGTTCGGTATTGTCGCTATAATTGTCTGTATTGCTGTTGATTACAGGCGTTTTCGGTTTGTCGTTTGGTTTGTCGATTTTGGCGACTTTCTTTCCCGCTACCCTCCGCAAACCTTCGTAACTGTTTGTCGGTCGTTTGTCGTTTTCATTTTCTAATGGCTGGTAAGTGTCGAATTTACAAACTGTTATAATGCTTTTGTAGTTTGTCGCACGGACGGATATTTCGCCGGACGCCTGCAAACGAGCTAAACGGGTTCTAATCTGTCGTGTCGTCTGTCCTGTTTCTGCGCACAAGCTATCGACGGAGGTAACGAAAGCCCCGCGCTCAATCTCCACTCCTCGCCATCTCGTAGGCAGGTAATTCGCCTTGAGCAGACAAACGACCCACAGTTGCAGCGTGAGCGGGTCGTCGAACCACTCCCATCCGAGCGTGCTGCGATACAACCGCACCCAACCAGTATTTGTTTCGTTTGCCATTGACGCTGATTTGACCCGTTAAATTTCGCTTTTGTTCAGTTTGACGATTAAACCCTTGTCTGCGACGAAAACACGCGCGAAATGGGCTGTTTTGCGCATTTGCGCGGCAAAAGCATCGGCAAGACTGTTTGCGTTCGAAAGGTGCAGTAGAACGACCGTCGAAAGTTCCGCCGTTTCGTTCGCCTTTACCATATCACACGCCGCGTCGATTGATAGATGCGACGTTCGTACGCGCGCTGCCTGTGCCGGGTTCATCGCCCCGCGGGCGATATTATCGTCCAGCTCCTCTTGTGAATAGTTCGCCTCGATCAGAATATGATTCAGTCGCAGGGATTTGAAGTTGTACCGGATAAAATGCGTGTCGGTAGCAAATAGCACTTTTCCGCATTCCTCGTGTTCGATAATATACCCGAACGGTTCCGCTGCGTCGTGCTTCACGTCGAACGTCCGGACGACGAAATCGCCGACCGTGACGGACTGCATCGGCCGCAAAGCGTGCGCCCGGTGCACTTTGTCGATGCGACACGCCGCGAGCGTTCCCTGCGAGGCGTAGACGTCGATTGCCCGATCGGCGTATTTGCCGATGTGGGCCGCGTGGTCGCCGTGCTCGTGCGTTACTACTGCACCGACGAACTTTCGGGCGTCGATACCAGTTCGGGCAAACATCGTTTCGGGCGATGCGCCGCACTCGATAACGAGTGCAGACGCTTCGCTCTCCAAAACGTAGCAGTTACCAGCCGACGACGAGGATATAACGTGCAGCTTCATCGGGTTACACGTTGAACGGGTCGTCTTCAATGGCAGCAGGGGCCGCCTCTTCGGTTACCTCCTCGCGTGGAACGGGCGTCGGCGTAGGGATCGGCGGCATCGTTTCGGCAGGTACGGCCGATTGTGCTGTGATTGCGGCCGGAGCAACCTCCTCGAATTTTGCTTCTTCGATATTTGCCCCGGCGGGCGCGGCCGCCGTTTCGTTCGTTATGCGGCGTTCTTTCTCGTCTTCACTCAACAGCCATGCGTCGGACGACGAGTTGATGATGTGCTTCATGGCGGAACGCTCGACCGTTCGCCCGGCCATTTCGCTGGTGAAATTTCGGTGCGCAGGCGAGTTGCCCCGCGTCGCGCCTTGCATCCACGCCTGCCGGATTTCGGTCATCGTCTTGATCGTCGTCGAGTGCGAGCCGTCGGCCATAGTCGTTACGGCGTAGGCGGCGACGATCTTGTCTTTGTCGATTCTCGACAGGCTCGGAACGTGTTTCGTTATCTTGATTTCGCCGTCCTCCGTATACATGTATTCGAATTCGTCACCCTCGTAAACGACGACCGAACGGACTTTCTTCATGCCTTGTGCGCGGGCCAGTTTCTCATCGCCGAAATACGACCGCCAGAACGTCAGTTCGAGCTGCCCCGACGCCTTGTTTTTGATCGGGATAAAATACCCTTGCTTCTTCTGAATATCCATGCCTTGCAGCACCATGTCGAGCAGCGAATTTGCCACCGATGCTTTGGTTACGACCTCCAAAACCGGATGTTGTACTTTGTTGGAATCCTCCCAAAGCATTTCGGAGATACGAAGCCATGCAAGGTTCATTTGGTTAGTTACGGCGTAGTCTTTCGGGACGACCAGTCCGCCGTTCGCTTGCAGCTCCTCGATGCGTCGCAGGACGCTGTTCGCAAGTTCATCTTTCATTGCGGCAATCGCTTTCGATTGCGTCGCCGGGGCGGTCTGCACTCCGTTCTGATTATTATTCTGTGCCATAGTTATTTGAAATAAAAGATTTGACGATACGTGTTGTAGTTGCGGTCTTCAATAGGGGTGTCCTGCGGATGGCGGCGCGCCTCGGCGAGCCAGCGTTTATAGCATTGCGGGCAGTATATCTTATTCAGTACGGCGATGTAATAGCCGCCGTCGGGGGTCGCCATATCCGCCGTGCAGTAGTCGCATTTCGCGGGGCTTCCGATGGCCCACATGTCGAGTGTCTCGACGTGGATAACCTTGAATCCTTTTTCGTTGCTGACGATCTGTGCCATGTCGTTACGCTGTTTTAAGTTCGAGCGCAGCACCCTCGACCACTTGCAGGCGAATGACCTGCGAATCAAGCGCAAAATCGGTCTGCGATATGCTTTCGGCATTGTCGATGAAGACGGGCGCGGTTGCGCCGTAGTAGCGGCAGAACGTGCGGATGATGTCAAGCCCGGCGAGTACCTGCCCGGCGCTGTTCAGCGAGTTGAACGGCACACCGTCGATGGTGGCGACGCATGTTTCGACGTCTGCGCCCTCGATGGTCTGTTCGTACATTCGCCAGCGCACGAGGTCGAACCGCGAATTTATCGCCGCTTCGACGGCTTCGATGTTCGCTTTCGTGTAGGCCGCCGCCGCGAATTCGAGGCGTTCGAGTTCGGCGATACGTTCGGCGATCTTCTTTTCCGATTCTTTGGCCTCGTCTATAAGGCGCTGTACCTCTGCGGCGCGCTCCTTATTGGCAAGGCGACGGCGCAGGTCGGCGGTTGTGGTTGCGAGGTTCTGACGCACAGTGTCGATCTGTGCGGATATATCCCGGCGGCGTGCCGTGAGCGTAGCGGCCGTGATTTTCGTGGTTGCCGAGGCTTCGAGGGCGGTTTGCGCGCGGGTAAGCTCGTCGGAGAGCTTCCGGTATTCGGGAGATAATTTCGCCTGTTCTTCCTCCGTTTCGAGGTCGATTGCGGGAACGTCTTTCGCGGTTGCGATAGCCATCGTTGCCGCGTGATGCTCCGTGCGCAGTTGCGATAAATGCTGGTCGAGCATTGCGATTTCTTGTTCGGTAGTTGAAGCCAGTTTCGTCAACTTGTTATAAGTGTCCTTTTCGAGATTGGCGTCGGCGATCAACTTGTCGAGTATTTCGCGCTGGTGCTTCTCGAAGCTCTCGCGGGCCGCGCGGCGGGCCTCTTCGATGGTTGCGGCGGGTAATGGCTGGCCGCAAGCGTAGCAGGTGATAGTGTCGACGTATTCAAATGCCGCCTTTTTCTCGGCCTCGTATTTCGCACGCATGGTATCGAGTGCCGATTTAATATTCGCCTGCTTCTTTACGCAGGCTTCGAGGGTGTCCCGTTTCGAGTTTGCCGTCGTTTCGGTTTTCTCGATCTCGCGCAGAATTGAATCCGCTTTCGCCTGTGCGTCCATGATGGCCGCGTCGCGGTCGGAGTTATACCGACGGGCGGCGGTCAGTCGTGCGTCGATATGATCGGACAACGATTTTTTGATGTCGAGCACCTTTTTCAGTCTTCGGTCGTGGGCGGCCTGCGTTTCCTCGTCTATTTTCGATGCGTCGGCGATCTGCGCGTCGAGTGCGTCGATTTGCCGTTGGTAGGCAGCGATCTCGTTTGCGGCCACAGATTCGCGTTGCACGATTTCCTGTTCCAGCGCTGTGTAGTCTTCCGTCGGCGGCATCGTGTTTTGATATGCTTCGATCTTCGGGGCGAACGTGTCGAGTTCCTTTTTGTTCTTGCGCTTTTCGGCCGCCAGCCGTGCTTTGAAATCCGCGAGAGGTTCGCCGTTCATTTCCGCGAGCAGGTCGGCAAACTGTGCCTGTATCGCCGTGCGGTCGATGTTATCCCCGATGAGGGCTAAAAGGGCAGCGCGGCGGCCTTTCCAGTCGACGCGAGTATTGAAATACATCGGGTCGGTCAGCATTCGGAATACGTCGTCGTTTATCCATTCCGAAATGATTTTGTCGTATGCCGTTTTGGTTCCGACCTCCACGCCATTGACGGCAAATGCGCTTTCGTGTCCGACGAAACGCAGATCGGACGACCCGCGCGGCTTGCTCCAAATCTCGCGGTACGTGCGGCGTAGCGTCTGTGTGGAGCCGTCCACGTCCAATGCCACCTCGACGAAATGCTCGGCGCGGTGCATCGGTTCGCCCGTGGCGTCTATTGTCTTGATGTCGATGTCGGTGCTGTTGTGCGAATCCTTGCCGAACAGTACCCATGTCAGGGCGTCGAAAATGGTTGTCTTTCCCGTACCGTTGTCGCCTATGATCGTGGCATTACGGCCGTCGAAATCGAACGATACGTCGCGCAGTCCTTTGAAATTGCGCAGGGTAATTGATTTGATCTTGATGTTCATAGCATCGTGCGTTTTGTGATGATTAGTTGTTATGCAGTTTTCCTTTGTTCTCTGATTATGGCGGCGGAAAGCGTTACGAACGCGGCGAATGTTACGGCGACGGCTACCCATGAAATCGGGTCTGCATCCATCGCTCCGCCGAGCGCGACCAGCGACAGCCACCACGGGATAGCTAAAATTTTGGTTTTCATGTCTACTTGTAGTAAAAGGTTATTTTCAAGCCGCGCCGCAGTTTGCATTCTACTTTATCCGCCTTGCTTCGAAATGCCCGGTCAAGCAGGTTGTTTGCGAGTTCACTCCCCACCAACCCGACGAATCCCGTAAAGCCTTTGAGTTCATGGATGCCGAGGCCCGAAACCTTGATGCGGAAATTCCGGTTTACCTCCCTTGATGTGTATTTGAGTGCTTGCATATTATTTTTATCGAATTTCCTGTTTTATCGACTTTCGGGCTGTCGTCGTGTATTCGTCCGTTCGGTGTGGTAAAGGCTGCGAAACGGCTTATTTTGGCTGCTCCTGCTGTCCGTATTTGCCGATGATTTCTGCGCGTTGCAGGCGTTCGGCTTCGAGTAGGGCGACGAATTCCGTGCGGCTGTATTTGATCGGTGAATTCGGGGCCGTTCCGAATCGCTTACCCTCGATCTTCCCATTCGGGGCGATATGCTTATCGACCCAGCCCCGGCCGAATTCCCGATACAGCGCGCGTTTCGTTACGAGGTCGGCGGCGGGCTGCTGGCGCTTGATGATTGCGCAAGCAACGACATCGGCGACGTGGACGAGGCAATGCTGCAATTCGTATAATTCGGGGAGCGACATATTACGAAAGGCGTTTAATTACGATGGTGGATGCCGAAGCGGTGCGGGCCTCGAATTTTGCTTTGCCGTTTTTATTAAACCGACTAACGGCGTTCATGTACGATGCGTAGTCGCGTCCCGTCAGCGTGAATTCGTGTTCTTCTCCGACAGGAATAGCGAGCATTGTCGCCACGTAGTCGGTGCGTTTGATGATTGTGCCTTTTTTCATTTCTGTTTGGTTTTTGGGGATTAAACCCGCGCCCCCGTAAAGGGCGCGGGAATGATTGAACTGTGAAACTATTCCTTGAAAGCGGAAACCGGGCGCACGGCGAGCGCGTTATACTTGCTGCTGTTGAACACGCCGCCCGTGCCGCCGTAGTAGAAGAACGCGTAGTTGGAATTGCACTCCGGGTCGGGGTCGGCTTCGCTCGTCCAGCCGATAGCCGTTACAGGTTTGCCGCCGATCTTCTTGAGGGCTTCGTCGAGGCCACGGAACCGGGCGTCGTACATTTCGATTGCTTCATGCCGGGTCGGGCAGCGGAAGCCCTTGCGGTATTCGGCGGCGGCTTTCTGTGCGCCCTCGAAATTGAATCCGCCCGGCAGGTCTTCTTTGGCGATTTCGAGCATTCCGAAATCGGTTACCAGTACGACGGTCTGCGCGTTTTCGGGATGTGCCTGCTGCATCCATTCGTCGATGGTGTGCAGTTCTCGGTTGCCGCTGGGGATATAAATCCCGTTTTCGATGTTTTTTTTCATAGTGCGTTGTGCGTTAATTGTTTAATAATATGTAATATAGCTATGCCGAAAGGCCGTTGGATAACCGATAGAATGGTCGAAAAATCATCGACATCGGCCGATGTGAAATTCAGTACCTGTTCGCCGCGGTCAGTAAGGCGGAATGCCGTCCCTTTGTTCGATGATTCACTCGTTATCAGTCCCGCGGCGCATAGGTGGCCGATAAGAGTGCGCATTTTGCCGTGGCTTATCCCGATAAGTTCGGCAAGTCCGAGTACGCTGCCTGTGCAGACGTTAGGACTATTGGGGCCGATGGCCTTGTTTCTGTCTTCTTTATTCATCGTGCGTTGTGCGATTGGTTTGATTTGGGCGCGTGGCGGGATTCGAACCCGCATCCGGCTTTCATTGTTGTTTTCTGGACGTCCGCCACTCTACCGTTGAGATACACGCGCCGTTGTGGCTATCGGATATTGTTCTTGATGTATTCGGCATCTTCCTCGAAGAGCGGAAGCCCCATTGCGATAGTTATTAAAACAACTCCCTTTTCACCGATAAGGCGAATAGCCGCCTTGCGGAAATCTGTGTCGTCGTAGGCGTGAGCCTTACCGATTAAGAATTCCGCCGTTTCGCGCTCAATCTTTCGGCAACGTTGATGTTTTTCCATGAGTGCAACGGATTGGTTGTAAAACTCCGCCATCAGCGCACTATCGTTGTGCTTTTTATAGTCCTTGCAGAAAACGTCCTTATTCATGTTTCCCGCGGCGATATACATTGTTTCAACCTCTTTGTATTGCTCTTCGTTGAGTCTGTAACCTGTTCGGTCGTTAAATTCTTGGCGTGTCATAATGTTTTGCATTAAACAATTTTTGTTATATTTGTGCGTAATTCCTGCGTAATCCTTGTGAATTACGATGCAAATATAAAGCAATACATTATATTATGCAAATTTTATGAAACAAATTGTGAAATTTTTGTGAAGATTTTCTATATATGACTATAAAAGAACGACTTATCAGATTCGCTAAATCAAAAGAACGTTCGGTGCGTGCTTTTGAGCGCGAAACGGGGCTGACGATAGGCTATATAAATACTATTCGTGTGTCTATTCAGCCGGACAAACTACAACGCATTGCATCACGTTATCCCGATCTTAATGCCGAATGGTTAATGACGGGTGTTGGCCCTATGACACGCGGCGGTTCTGTGGATACCCCGGCAGCGGCAAATAAGGCTGAAACGCCGGACGTTTTCACAGCTCCGCTGTTACCTCTCGCAGCGCAAGGCGGAACGCTCAACGACTTTGTTGTGTCAATTAAGGTTGCCGAGTGTGAGCGCGTTGTCACGCCGATTCGTGACGTTGATTTCGTTATGACGGTAACGGGCGATAGTATGGCCCCGGACTATCCGAACGGGGCGCAGGTACTTATTAAAAAGGTCGATGAAAAGGCGTTCATCGAGTGGGGGCGGGTTTATGTCCTCGATACCTGTAACGGTAGTGTTATAAAGGAGGTGAGAAAGGGGGATGACGGCGATTCCGTGCAGTGTTATTCCTTGAATCCCGACCCGAAATATCAGCCTTTTGCCGTGCGGTTCGCCGATATTTACGGAATGTATCGCGTATTGATGTGTATGTCCTTAAAATAGCTTAATACAACCACTTTAACCCTTATATTTTATGAAAAAACTTGCTTCGGGCTTCGCCTCTGTCGGGACTTGCGTTTCTCTACGCACGGGGATTATAAAATTCCCCCCCCCTCGAAGATTCTGAAAGGGTCGGTACTCCGCCTTGGTATTGGTAAAATTGTTGCACTTTGCATCGTTTTGTGTTTGACGTGCTGCACATACCAAGCCTATACGGTAAGGTATTCTGTTGACTATGCAGATTATATCAACAGCGGTTTTTGGATTTTTCCGTCAGAGGCTCAACCTACTTATAAATACCTCCCTATTGCCTCTGTTGCGATGGAGTATGGAGAGGCGTTCGGCCCCAGCGCCGCGGATGATATAACCCCTAATAAAATGCTTGATATGCTTGTTGAAAGAGCTAAAACGCGAGGGGCGAACGGCTTGATCGGGGTAAGAATCTACCGGGAACTGGATGCAAACAAACGCCCTGTTTGGCAAGCCTCCGGGGTTGCCGTTAAGTTTGAAGATGTACCCCTCGAATCGGGTTTCCAATCTGCCAATAACCAGTAAAAACATATCAAGATGGATTTCAAAGATCAAATCAAGCTGTTGAGTGAACGGGTTATCAAGCTTAAAGAGAATACCCAAACTGAAGAGGCAACCAAAACGGCGTTCATTATGCCGTTTCTTCAAACCCTCGGATATGATGTATTTGACCCGACGGAAGTTGTCCCCGAATACACTTGCGATTTAGGGATTAAAAAGGGGGAAAAGATCGACTATGCCATTCATAAAGACGGCCAGCCGATTATTCTGATTGAGTGCAAACATTGGAAAGAAGACCTTACATCGCATAACGGGCAACTGTTCCGTTATTTCCATGTATCCAACGCCCGCTTCGGCATTCTGACCAACGGCATTATCTATCGTTTTTATACCGATTTGGTAGAGAAAAACAAGATGGATGAAAAACCGTTCTTCGAATTCAATATGGAGAAATACCGGGAATCACAGGTCGATAAATTACGCGAGTTCCACAAGAGTTATTTCGATGTAGACACGATTCTCAACACCGCCAGCGAATTGAAATTTACGAACGAAATTCGAAATGCCATTGACCGGGAAATCAACAATCCCAGCGACGAATTCGTCAAATACTTTGCCCGGCCGATTTATCCCGGCCGTTTCAACGACGTTGTAATGGGTCAATTCCGCGCGATTGTGAAGCAGGCATTTGCGCAATACACCAACGATTACATAAATGAGCGCCTTAAATCGGCGATCTCTGCTGATACGGTGGTAGAAAACAAGGTCGATAAAGCCGAACAGGGGGCGGATGTGGCCGTGACCTCGGATGCGGCAGAAAAGATAGAGGATAACCGAATCGTAACTACGGAAGAGGAATTGCAGGGATTTTATATCGTTCGGTCAATTCTTTACCCGGAGGTCGACGATATTAACCGCGTGCAGTACCGTGATACGATGTCGTATTTCGGAATCCTGCTCGATGATAATAACCGAAAACCGATCTGCCGCCTGTATTTCAATAGTTCAAACAAGTATCTCGAAACTTGCAACGTGGAGAAATGGGGGCAGAAACACCTGCTTGAATCGTTGGACGATATTTACAAGTATAAGGATGAAATCATAGCTGCTTGCAAAATGTATTGATCTATGCAAACTGTTGCGGACAGATTTTTCGAGGCGTTCGATGCCTTGCTTGCGATGGGCGAAACGAAGATACAGACGTTTTGCCGCGAGGGAGGCATCGACAAGCGCAATTTTTATAAAAAGCGCGACAACACGGATAGTCGCCGGGAGATTCCGACGGCGTGGTTGACGTTTATCGTCGAGCATTACGGCGTTTCGCCTCGTTGGCTGCTGACAGGCCGGGGGCAGATGTTTACAAAGTAGCCCGAAAATATGTAAAAAATTATGTCCGCAAGGGTTAATTTTTCCCGTGAAAATATGTACAGAAAACGCCCCGACCGTTTGGCCGGGGCGTCGCGTTTCGCTTCTGCGAGATTGTCAATAAAGCAAAGGCTATGAAACGCGAATCTCTGCAAGTTTTGCCGAAAGGTCTTTTAGTGCAAAATCGAGCGTGCGCAACTCCTCCTGTGAGAATTTGGCCTGCACCCCATTAACCGTATTGCCGTTAATTCGCTGATTCAGCCAACTACGGCTTTTATTGAAATAGGTCTTGGCGATGTAAGACAACGAAATTGCCGGGAGCACCGATTTAAGGCGATTGCGCACTAATTCGTCCTGTGCTCGTTCGTTCGTTTCTTTGAGCTGTGAAAGGGTAATCGCGGCGACCTCCTCGGCGTTTTGTTCGATTGCCGCAGAAATCTCCTTGCCGATTTCGTTGCGTTCTTCTTCCGTTTCTGCGCTTATAAAACGACGTTTCAAATCGTCCATTTCTTTCTTGGTTGCCATAGTCTATTTTGTTTATGCTCCCCGCCCCGCAAGGCGGGGAGCTGTGTTTTACAATTCTTTGAGGATTTCGACCAGCTTGTTGATTTCTTCCTCAATGGAAGCGAGGATTTTTGCGGCTCCCTCTCTTCCTTTTAGTTCGCTGTAAAGCCTTAAATAGTAAATTAGCTCTGCTTCGAACTCCTTTTGTTCCTTACTTGGTTTTTTCATATCCTTTTGGCTTTATTGACAATGCAAATATAATAAACATTTGTTTATTATGCAAGATTCCCGCCAATTATTTCCGGTTTTCCTCTCTTTTTTTTAGTTCCGACCAGTTGAGCAGGCCAAGTACTTTTGCATTTGCCTGCCAAATGACCGACCAATCGCGGTCGATATATCGGTCGGTTATTTTCATATCTGCGTCGACGTGGTTCAGCGCCTCGTGTACGGTGTATTTGTCGATTTTGAGCGAGGCCGAACGGGCTATCGTTGCCCAGCTATGCCGGGCGGCATAGAACGTGATATGTTCCGGCAGGGGGCGATCTTCGCCTGCGGCGTCGTTCTGACGTTGGTCGGCGTCGCGGGCTGCCCGCAACGCATCGTCAATTCGTTTCAGACCTTGATTCAGCGCTCCGTTGAATGTATTGCCGTCCCGGTAGTGCAGGTGGAACCGGAATAGTCGTGCCCCTGTCGGGTCTTTGAATTTCTCGACCAACGGCACGATTTGCGGTTCGATTCTGATGTGCATTTCCGCCTCGTCCTCTCGGCGGCTCGCTGTTTTCTGTCGGTTGTAAATAATAACGTCGCCATCGAGGGATTGTGCAGGACAGGATAATAGGTCGGCGGCGTTCATGCCAGCAAGACCGAACGACAGGAGGAAGCAGTCGCGGGCGAGATCGCGGCGTGTGAAATCGGAGATCGACCCAGCCCGGCGCGGTTCGTCGCCGAGGTCAATTATTTGCTGGAGTATATCGGGGCTGATGGCTCGCTTTTTAACCTTTGGCGGCTGCTTTACTTTGTAGGTTTTGAATGGCGATTGCGGTATGCGAATGACGCCCAATTCCTCGTCGTTAAACTCCTGTTTTGCGAGATTGTGGATGTGGCGGACGCAGGCAAGATAGGACGATACGGCGCGGCCGCCTTTTTTGGTCTTGTGTAGTTGGCGGATTGCGCCCTTTCTGCTGTGCGTCAGAACGGGTTCGGCCTCGATGAACCGTTCGAAGCCCGTAAGGAATCGGGCATTTATCCGGCTGATGTCAAGTGTTTCCGTGCCGATATACCGCACCAACGCATTTAAGGCGATCTGATACCCGATGCCCGTTCCGGGGCGCATCGTTTCAGCCTTTTTGCGTCCGTAGGCGATAAAATCGAGTTCGAAAGCCATGTTGTTCTGCTCCGTTTGTTTGATGTAGTCGACTACCTGCCGGACAGTCATAACATCGGCCGCAGCTCCGAGCCGTCCGACGATGGCGCGCCAGTTGTCGATGATTCGTTTCGCCTCGTCGATTATGCTTTGGTCTTTGAGTTTAAGCGCGCGCGTCATTTGATGTGCGGCGACGTACATATTCGTCGATAGTTTCAACGTCTGCCGTCGATGGGTAACTCGAATCTTTACGTTATAGGTTCCGTCCTGCCGTTTGTTATCGGCATAGACGACGGGCTTGAATGTGGTTGGCATGGCGCGGGTTTTGACAACTATATGACAACATTTGCGAGCAAATATACAAACGAAGCGTGCAAAAATGAACGAAGCGACGGAGTTTTCCGTCGCTTCTTGTACCCTCGCCGGGAATCGAACCCGGATTTGCGGTTTAGGAAACCGCCGTTCTATCCGTTGAACTACAAAGGCTTACATCTGCTCTATATAATCCGGCGAAAAAGTTGTATATAATTTCGCACGAATCCGGTGTCTTGCTCTGCCCCAAGGTTTAGGAAACCCTCGTTCTATCCCTTGAACTATAGGGCCGAAATATTTGCGGAGTGCCCCTTTTGTGGGAAGCACTCCGCAAAGATAATACTTTTTCGTGAATTTTCAGAAGTTGAACCGCATGCCGAACGAGACAACGTGGGCGTGGAGCCGGTAGTTGCGCGTGAAAACGGACGAGAGTTCACCCGACGCATAGTCGTAGAGCGGGTAGGACCCCGTACGCTCGGGGTCGGCCGACGAGACGTAGCAGTAGGCTACGTCGAGCGCCGCGCAGCGGGCGAGGCGGAACGAGAGTCCGGCCGAGTAGCTGATCTTGGTCATCGAGGGAGTCTCGGGATTGAGGTAGTTGCTGTCCACGGGGCTCTCGTCGAAGTAGATGCCGGCGCGTGCCTGCAGCCAGTCGAGTGCCGCATACTCGGCACCGAAGCGGGCCGAGAGGGTGTTCGAGTAGTTCTTCACCGAGTAGATGTCGTCGATGCCGAGCTCCTGCTCGTTGAATGCCACATTGAGGTCCTTGTAGGCCGACCAGCCGATCCACTGCAGATCGACGCCCATCTGCCACTTCGCATTCGGACGGTAGGATACGCCCCACGTCACGGTTGTCGGCAGGGGCAGCTGCGTGTGGAAGGTCCCCTGGTCAAGCGCGGGGATGGCCGGCGACTGCCCGGCCATGGTGAGTACCGAATTGAGGAACGAGAGCAGCTGCTGCGCCTCGGCCGAGGCGTAGTTGAGCCGGGCCGTGCCCCGGTCCACCTTCATGTTGAGGCGCGAGCGGTAGCTCATGGCCACGGACCACTGGTCGGTGATGTCCCATAGAATACCGGCGTTCACGCCGATGGCCACGTTGGCGTCGCCCTGCAGTTTGGCCGATACGATGGCCTTGTTCTGGAGGTTGTTCTCGAAATAGGCGGCTCCCTGCTGTGCCGTGGCCTGGTAGGCGGCTATCTGTTCTGCGGTCAGCCCGGCCGAAGGACCGAGGACCGGAAGCAGCTGGTTCACCGTGTTGAATCCCGAGACGAGGGTCTGGTTGCCGCCGACGGGCAGCATGGCGCGCGCGAGGTCGAAGTTGCCCCACGTGATCATCAGTCCGGCACCGATCGAGAGGCGGTCGCAGATCTTGAACGAGACGGTGGGCTGGAAGGTGTAGGCCGCGAGGTTGATCTCCTGGATGAGGTGTGCCCCCGACCAGTTGTCGCCCCAGTTCATCGACGAGCCGTTGGGCGTGTAGAAGCCCAGGCCCACGGCCCAGCGCTCCGACGGCTTGTAGTTGATGTACATGTGCAGCGGGGTGGACATCTTGTTGTCCGACTTCTCGGTGAGCGAGCTCCGGTATCCGTTCTCCAGCGAGGGAAGTTCCGAGGCCCATACCGACGAGAGGATGCCCGTTGCGCCGACCGAGATGTCGAACTTCGAATCCTGGAAGACGGCGGCTGCCGGGTTGAAGTAGATCGATTCCGAACCGAGTTTCATCGCCGTGCCGACGTTGGCCATACCGGCTTGGCGTGCGGAGAAGTTGTTCACCTGATAGCCTTCGGCGCGAGCGCCCGATGCTGCGGCGATGCAGGCGATGAGGAGGAAGATTTTTTTCATGACTTCGTTGGTTTGGTTAATGGGTCGCCCCCTTTGGGGCGCACAAAATCGGGGGCAAAAGTATAAAAACTATCCCCGAAGGCCAAACTTTTTGGTCGGAAAGTCTCTTAAATTGGAATAAATGGCATAGTTTTGGACGCTGTGTCCTGCCGCAGGATCAGCGTTTCGGGCGGTTGTTGTAGGCCTCCAGCGCCTTGGCCAGGACGACGAGTGCCCGCTCGAGCTCCTCCTTGCGCAGGACGTAGGCGATGCGCACCTCGTTGCGGCCGCGCGTCGGGTCGGAGTAGAATCCCGAGGCGGGGGCCATCATCACCGTCTCGCCTTCGTACTCGAAATCCGAGAGGCACCAGGCGCAGAAGGCGTCGCTGTCGTCCACCGGCAGGCGGGCCACCGTGTAGAAGGCGCCCATCGGGATGGGCGAGTAGACGCCCGGTATGCGGTTCAGTCCGTCGATGAGGCATTTTCGCCGTTCGATGTACTCCTCGTAGACCTCCATGCTGTACGATCGCGGTGCGTCGATCGAGGCCTCGGCGACGATCTGTCCGATGAGCGGCGGGGAGAGACGGGCCTGGCAGAACTTCATCACGGCGTTGCGCAGCTCGCGGTTCTTGGTGATGAGCGCCCCGATGCGGATGCCGCACTCGGAGTAGCGTTTCGATACGGAGTCGATCAGCACGACGTTCTGCTCGATTCCTTCGAGGTGGCAGGCCGATATGTAGGGCGAGCCTGTATAGATGAATTCGCGGTAGACCTCGTCCGAGAAGAGGAAGAGGTCGTATTTGCGCACCAGGTCGCGGATGCGGTCCATCTCCCGGCGTGTGTAGAGGTATCCCGTGGGGTTGTTGGGGTTGCAGATCAGAATGCCGCGCGTGCGTTCGTTGATGAGCTCCTCGAAGCGGGCCACGTCGGGCAGAGCGAATCCCTGCTCGATGGAGGAGACCACCGGGCGGATGACGGCTCCGGCCGAGATGGCGAAGGCCATGTAGTTGGCGTAGGCCGGTTCGGGCACGATGATCTCGTCGCCGGGGTTGAGGCACGACATGAAGGCGAACAGAACGGCTTCCGAACCGCCCGTGGTGACGATGATGTCGTCGGGCAAGAGCTTGATCTGGTATTGTTCGTAGTAGGTGACAAGCTTTTCGCGCAGCGAGCGGTATCCGTCGCTGGGGCTGTATTCGAGCACCGTGCGGTCGATGTGCTTCAGCGCGTCGAGCCCCACCTGCGGGGTCGGCAGGTCGGGTTGCCCGATGTTCAGGTGGTATATTTTTGTGCCGCGGGCCCGTGCGGCTTCGGCCAGCGGCACGAGTTTGCGTATCGGCGAGGCCGGCATCAGTCCGGCCCGTTGTGAGATGGCAGGCATGGTGTGCGGGGTGTTTATTCGAGTTCGATCGAAGAGCGGAACTTCACCGTGTTGCGCGGCGGGATCTTCACGGCCGCACCCGTGCGGGGATTGCGGCCCGTGCGCGCGGCCTTGTGTTGTACGGAGAGGGTTCCCAGCCCGGTGAGCGTGACGCGCTCTCCCTCGCGGAGGGCCTGGGCGGTCACCCGGATCAGCGCATCGACGGCCTTGCGGGCATCGACTTTCGTGATGTTTGCGTCGAGAGCGATCGCTTCGACCAACTGCGTCTTGTTCATATTATAAGGTATCGAGAGAAATGTACCGCTAACCTAACGGGTAAAAACAAAGGTACGCAAAATTTATGGAAGACGGAAATTCCCGGGTGAATTTCCTCCCTTCGGCACGAGAACGAGCAAAAAGAGGAAGAAGATTTGGCGGAATGGAAAATCCGTGCTACTTTTGCCTCACCGGAAGGATGGCGGAGTGGTCGATCGCGGCGGTCTTGAAAACCGTTGAGCTGCAAGGCTCCGGGGGTTCGAATCCCTCTCCTTCCGCATGATGCCGTCTTCGTACGGTAGGAATCCGCGGGCTCAACTGCCCGCGGATTTTTTGTTTCCCGAAGGTGGAATCCGCACCGTGCATTTTGATATTTCGAGGGTATTGACTATATTTGTCCTGACTAAAAACAAATGTCTGCACATTTAATGTTTCCCTACGAACCGAAAACTGCAATACGATGAAGATGCAAAGCCTTATGCGGTCGGCGCTCGCCTTGAGCTGTGCCCTGGCCGTGCGGACTGCTGCGGCGTCCGATGCGACGATCTGGACGGTGGGCGAGCCGGATGGCCGTCCTGCCGGATTCGCCCTTGCGCCCGACGGATTCCGGGACTTTCTGGCCCGGGACTTCGGCTACGAAGACAAATTCTATCTGGTCGGTCACTCCGATCCGGCGACCGATTTCCCCTATGTGCTGCCCGGGCCGGCCGACACGTGGGGCGGGACCTGGCCCACGTCGGGATGGCGCACCCATGAAGTCAATATCCTCTTTGGCCTCGACGGACAGCCCGAAGGCGACTGCCTGCTGGCGGTCGATCTGGCCGACTACGCCAAGCGCTTCCCTCCGCTGGTGAAGGTGAGCGTAAACGGACAGGATGCCTGGTTCCGGCTCAATGATCCCGATGACCCGGCTGCTGCCGGCCGCCGTTACGGCCA
>OGPS01000307.1_pt1 | contig 49046 bp, 39 predicted proteins | sample 1552931 | NCBI WGS metagenome assembly OGPS01 (sample SAMEA2580252, study PRJEB22360) | human gut metagenome | biome: human gut; feature: human-associated habitat; material: faeces | place: Denmark | collected 2008/2010 | reverse complement strand
TAACGCTACACGTCCGCAGGTTAGTACATATATCTCAGGTTAGTGGCGTTTTTTTTGAAGATTAATGTCAGTGCAGTTGCATTGATAAAGTCACGAAATAATTAACGCCTTGTCAGTACGGAAAATGTTTCCGGCGGTGTTGGTGATATATTTCACTGCGTGGCTTTAATAATAAATCAATTTTCCGACAGCCTTTATTTACTTCATATTTTCAAGTACATCTATCACCTTATCGAGTGACGGTGCGACCGCATAAACGGCTTTGAGCTGTTCTTCCTCAGGCTGAGTAAGGTCGGGTACCATTACAGTGACACAGCCTGCACTGCTTGCGGATTTTACGCCGTTGGGGCTGTCCTCAAGAGCCATGCACTGCGACGGCTCAAGTCCCAGCTTTTCGCAGGCATAAAGATAGATGTCGGGACAGGGCTTGCCGTTTTCGAGCATATTACCGCAGATTATCGTTTCGAACTTGTCATAAACGCCTATCTTTTTAAGGTACTCCTCCGCACGCTCGATATTTGTAGCGGTAGCGACCGCCGTTCTGTAGCCGTGTGACGTAAGATAGTCAAGCAGTGTGTCAAGCCCCTGCTTTTTCTCTATGCCGTGTACATCGGTATATTCCTTCATCAGCTTTACACGCAGATCATGTATAGCCATATAGTCGCAATCTTCTCCAAACCACTCCTTGAGCTGCGGTATGGCAAACTTTCTTGAAAACGATCTCAGCGCAAGTGCGTGCTTGCGCTCCATAGGGAAGCCGAGCTTGTTTGCCGCCTCGCACCAATACTTGACGAGCAGTTTTTCGGTATCGAGCATAAGCCCGTCCATATCAAATATTACAGCCTTTATCTCCATAGTTACTCCTTTATTCAGGTATAGAAAAAGTCGTTTTTGGTGTAGAAACTTCTCTAACCCTAACCCCAAACCCCTTCCCCACGGTGAAGGGCTGTGTATGCTTGGTTGGCTCTGCATCGTGCAGAGCCTTTGGGCATACACGCCCGGCATCCGTGCCGGGGCTGTATTATTGGGGCTACCGCCCCTAATCCCTGTCGGGGGCTTTGCCCCTGCGACCCCTTTTATAACAAAATACTACTCCTTATATCTTAGTCATCTTGGCAAACTTTGCGGCAACCTTTTTGGTGCCTTTATCATCAAACGCTATTTCAAGCAGCCAATCTCCGCCCATTGCCTTTGCCGAAAGCACAGTTCCGTCACCGAATACCCCGTGATGCACACGCTCGCCCGGCGCATAGCTAACATTCTCGACACGTTTTTCCATTTCACGCTGTTCTGCGTGGTACGATCTCTGCTGTTGCTGTAAATAGCTTGTACGGGGTTTCATCTGCTCTGCGCTTCTTGCCGCCGCCGACGCTGTTACAGCCGTATGATCGTCATAAGCCATATACTGTGACGGTATCTCCACCACAAAGCGTGAAACCTTGTTCCTCATAGTCTGACCGTACAGCATACGCTGTTTTGCACAGGTAAAATAAAGATGTCGCTTTGCTCTTGTTATTGCAACGTAGGCAAGTCTTCTTTCTTCCTCTATCTCCATCGGGTCAAACTGTGAACGGTAGCCGGGGAAAATGTTTTCCTCTGCGCCTACTACAAACACGGTATCAAATTCAAGTCCCTTTGCAGAGTGCATTGTCATAAGCACCGCCTTGTCATCATCGGCTTCAAAGCTGTCCATATCGGAAACAAGCGCTACCTGCTCTAAAAATTCCGATAATCCCGCACCCTCGTTTTCCTTTGCGAAGGTTATCATATTAGACTTTAATTCGTTTATATTTTCAAGGCGGACCTCGCCCTCAAGTCCCTGTCTTTGCATTGCCTCTCTGTAACCGAAGCGGTCAAGAATATCGTCAATAAGGCTTCCGTCCGAAATATCATCGGTATGCTGTGAAAGCTCGCTGAACGTTTCACCGAGCGGAACAAGCACCTTTGCCTTTCTTGACAGCGACGGCAGGCTGTCGCTCTCGCACATTGCCTGTACATAGGATATTCCCATACCCGATACAACACGGTTCAGCTCGTCAAGCGTTGCCGCACCTATTCCTCTTACCGGCTCGTTTACGATTCTTCCGAAGCGCACTTCATCATAATTATTGTTAAGCACACAAAGATAAGCGATAATATCCTTTATTTCCTTACGCTCATAGAAACGCACACCGCCGATTATCTTATAAGGTATGCCGCTCTTTGCAAGCGTGGTTTCGACCGTTCTTGACTGGGCGTTGTTACGGTAGAGTATAACGTGGTCGGCGTACTTCTTTCCCTGCTTTACTCCGTCAAGGATACGCTCTGTTATAAACATCGCCTCTTCCTGCTCGGTAGAAAAGCGATCCATTCTTATCTTATCACCGTCACCGAGGTCTGACCACAGATTCTTGTCCTTATGCTGAGTGTTGTTCGCTATGACCGCATTTGCCGCTTTAAGTATGGTAGCGGTTGAACGGTAGTTCTGCTCCAGCTTTATGACCTCTGCGCCGAACTGTTCCTCAAACGAGAGGATATTCTCAATGGTAGCGCCTCTGAAACGATAGATACTCTGATCCTCATCACCTACAACACACAGGTTTCCGCTGCCCTCGGCAAGCAGTGACACCAGCTTATACTGTGCCGCATTGGTATCCTGATACTCATCGACCATTATGTATTTAAATCTGTTCTGCCAGTGTGAAAGAACATCGGGACAATGTGCAAACAGCTTTACAGTCAGCATTATTATATCGTCAAAGTCGAGCGCATTCGCCGCCTCAAGCCTTGCCTGATAGTCGGTATAGATAGTCTTTGCGGTAGAAAGCTGATAATCGTCACTGCCGTTCTTTCCCTTTGTCGAAAACTTATCGGGAGTTATCAGCTTATCCTTTGAGCGTGATATTAAATTCTGCACTGCCTTCGGAGTTACCGCCTTGTCGGAAATATTATGCTCTTTCATTACCGTCTTGATAACCTTAAGCTGATCGTCGGTATCGTATATCGTAAAGTTGGACTTATAGCCCATACCAAGTTTCTCTATATCCTGCCGCAGTATTCTGACGCAGGCACTGTGGAACGTTGCCGCCCATATACCGTCAACATCTGCGCCCATATTTTCAAGACGTTCCTTAAGCTCTGCCGCAGCCTTATTCGTAAAGGTTACCGCAAGTATGTTCCACGGCTTTACTCTGTCCTCGCCGAAAATCTCCGAAAGACGCTCAGCCGCATCAAAGTTGTCAATTTCTCCTGCAAGAAAGCTCTGCGCAAAAGTGACATCATCGTCGGACAGTTCTCTTACGGTATTGCTGTTATACGCATTGCCGAAAAGGAGCATATTTGCGATACGGTTACAAAGCACGGTGGTTTTACCGCTTCCTGCGCCTGCCACTATAAGCACTGCTCCGTTTATGCGGAACACCGCCTTTTTCTGCATATCGTTTGTACGGCTGAAATACTTATTCAGCACCTGTTTTTTCAGTGTTAAATAGTCCATAATTACCCCTTGATATTATGCCGTTTAAACGGCAAGAACGGGGAGGGTATTCCCCTCCCCTGATATTTAAAAATGAAGAATGAAAAATTGAGGTTGCCCTGTGAGCGTATTTCAATATTCCTTATTCTGCCTTGCCAGACCGTCAGTTGCTCTTAGATGTACTGTCGCTCTTGTCGCTCTTGCTTTCTGTGCTGTTTGCACTGCTGTCAAGATTTACGAAAGGATTTACGCCGTCACCGATTATCTGAGGTAACTGGCCGTTCCAGTTGTTTATCTTCATATAATCAATGTAGTTGGGGCTTGTTTCAAGCTGTTTTTGTACAGCCTGGATAGCGTAAGCCTGTGCGTCCGCTTCGAGCTTTGTGCTGTCAGCCTTTGCCTGTGCGGCGATAACGACCTGCTTTGCTTCTTCCTCTTTTTCCTTTGTCTTGTTCTCCATCTTGAGAGCATCCTGTGCGGCTATAACCTTAGCCTGTATGGATGTTTCAAACGCTTCGTCAAACGCAAGGTTCTCTATTGCGAATGAAACAACGATTATTCCGCTGGGAGCAAGCGTATTTGTAAGTTCCTGCTGTATAGTCTGCTGAACGTCGGCTCTTGACTGTACAAGCTCCTCCGCCTTTACTTTACCTATTTCATTCTTTGATATTTTCGCTACGTTCTGAACAAGCAGTTTTGACTCTACGTTGTCAATTCCGACATTTCTTATTATATCGGAGAGCTTTGCGCTGTCATATCTGTAGTTCAGCTTAAGCTGTAACGACTGTACCGTCTGCGTGTCGCTTGTATAAGCGTCATCCGTTACCGAATAGATCTGCTCTCTTGTATCGACCTGTCTTATCTCCTCTATAAAGGGTATGCAGAAGTTAAGACCGGGCGCAAGATTGTCCTGCGTTATCTTTCCGAATGTGTACTTTACGCCGATAAAGCCTTCATTTACTATCGAGAAGCAGTTGAACAAAACGATAATCAGTGCTACCGCAATAACAGCGATAACAGCTATCTTTCCTGCTTTCTTCCCGTTGAATTCCTTAGTGTCCGATGAGCTTGTACTGAATTTCATTTCTGCCATAATATTTGCCTTTCTTCTGTCGGGTTTATGTTACATTCACAGAATAACACAAGGTTATTAACTGCACTTAAACATCGAGTGCTGAATATTTATCGTTGATTTTCACCTTTGCTTCCGGTGCGACAATATTTTCTTCTGTCGGGAGCTTCTTCTCACGCATCTGTCTGAATGCCTGCGTCAGCATCAGCTTGATACGGTTGACCTGATTTACCTCCGATGCGCCGGGGTCATAGTCAACGGCTATGATGTTGGATTCGGGATTCTGTCTGCGCAGTTCTCCGATTATGCCCTTGCCTGTAACGTGGTTGGGCAGGCAGGCAAACGGCTGCATACAGATTATATTGTTTACTCCGCTGTGGATAAGTTCTATCATCTCAGCAGACAGGAACCAGCCCTCGCCTGCTATGTTACCTGTCGATACAACGCCCTTGACAAGCTTTCTCATATCGCTTATCTTCATAAACGAGCCGAACTTAGTGCCTTCTATCGCTCCCTTATATGACTTCTGCATAAATTCAATCAGCTTTATCGCCATATTGCTCAGCTTATATCTTGCACCGGAAACGGTAAGCAACTCGTGGCGTGAATTTGCATGGTCGCAGATAAAGTAGATGAATCCCATAAGGTCGGGTACTACAGCCTCTGCGCCCTCAGCCTCGACAAGCTCTACAACGTTGTTGTTTGCGGCAGGGTGGTATTTTACAAGTATCTCACCGACAATTCCGACACGGGGCTTTTCAATATCAAGCGTAGGGATAGAATCAAAGTCGGCAACGATAGCCTTTACATTCTTATTGAAACGTGCAAGCGACAGGCTCTTAATCTCGCCCTTCAGCTTTTCGTTCCACTTCTCGTACATCTTGTTCGTTGCGCCCTTTTCAGCCTCATAAGGACGTACACGGTATACGCAACGGCTGAGCAGGTCTCCGTAAATTACCGATATGAAAGCACGGTATATCAGCGGAAGCGTCAGCGTGAAGCCGGGATTCTTCTCCATTCCGACAACGTTCAGCGAAATCAGCGGAACATTGTCAAGCCCTGCGTCCTTCAGTGCCTTTTTGAGCATACCGACATAGTTTGTGGCACGGCAGGCACCGCCCGTCTGGGTGATAAGCACCGCTACCTTGTCCTTGTCATACTTGCCGTGATTGAGCGCATAGAGAAGCTGACCTATAGTAATAATAGCAGGGTAGCAGGCATCGTTGTTGACGTACTTTAATCCCTCATCCACTACTTCCTTTGAATAGTTCTTCTGTATCTCAACATTATATCCTGAGTAGCGGAATGCCTGTTCAAGCAGTTCAAAATGATACGGCGACATCTGAGGAGCTATAATCGTATAGTCCTTCTTCATTTCCTTTGTGAACAGAGGCTGACGGATATAACCCTTGTACTTCGGTACGGGCTTTATGCCGTTTCTTTCACGCTCCTCCATTACAGAAATAAGCGAACGCAGTCTTATTCTTGCCGCACCGAGATTATTTACCTCGTCTATCTTCAATACGGTGTACATTCTGCCGTAGCCCTGCAGTATCTCCTGTACCTCGTCTGTTGTGATAGCGTCAAGTCCGCAGCCGAATGAGTTAAGCTGTACAAGCTCAAGCTCGGGAGTCTGACCTACAAGCGTAGCCGCCGCATAAAGTCTTGTGTGGTACATCCACTGGTCTACTACACGGATGGGACGTACTACAGTACCTAAATGTGCAACACTGTCTTCTGTAAGCACAGCAAAGCCGTAGCCGTTTATCATTTCGGGGATACCGTGATTTATTTCGGGGTCAACGTGATAAGGTCTGCCTGCAAGAACGATGCCCTTTTTGCCCTTTTCCTTGAGCATCTTAAGCACTTCTTCGCCCTTTGAGCGTATATCGTCCTTGAAGCGTCTGTCCTCCTCATAGGCGGCTTTGAGCGCAACGCCTATTTCCGCACCGCCTATACCGAGCGGCATAAACTCCTCGATAAGACGTTCAAGCATTCTGTCCTCGTCATATATAGGCAAAAACGGGTTCATAAACGTTATATCATCTGCACGAAGCTCGGGTACGGAGTTCTTTATGACCTCGCTGTATGTTGCGACAACGGGGCAGTTATAATGGTTATCTCCTCCGCCGCCGTTATCCATTTCATAGGGCAGTGCAGGGTAGAATATAAACTTCACGCCCTCGTCAAGAAGCGACATTATATGTCCGTGTGACAGCTTTGCAGGATAACATACCGACTCCGAGGGCATCGTTTCGATACCTCTGTCATATATCTCACGGCTCGATTTAGGCGACAGCTTTACGCTGTAGCCGAGCTTTGTAAACAGCGTGAACCAGAACGGATAGTTCTCGTAAAGTCCGAGTACACGGGGAATTCCGACCACACCTCTCGGTGCTGTTTCGGGGTCGAGCGGCTCATAGTCGAACAATCTCTTGTATTTATAATCGAACAGGTTGGGCAAAAGCTCCTTGCTCTTGCTTCCGAGACCTGCGCCACGCTCACAGCGGTTGTTCGTTATGTATCTTGTTCCGTCAGCAAACTTACTGATAGTGAGCAGGCAGTTATTTGAACATCTGCCGCAGCGTGCGGTTGTTTTCTGAATAGTGAAGTTTTCAAGCTTTTCAAGCGGGGCTAACGTACTGCCCTTGCCGTCGTCACGGGACAGAGCGACAAGCGCACTTCCGTATGCACCCATAAGGCCAGCCTTATCCGGACGTACTACCTCACGTCCGCAGGTAAGCTCAAAGGCACGAAGTACCGAGTTATTAAGAAACGTACCGCCCTGTACTATTATCTTTTCGCCCATCTGCTTCGGGTCACGGATCTTGATAACCTTGAACAGAGCGTTCTTAACTACAGAATAGGAAAGTCCTGCGGATATATCCGCAACGCTTGCGCCCTCCTTCTGAGCCTGCTTTACACGGCTGTTCATAAATACGGTACAGCGTGAACCGAGGTCAACGGGGCTTTTTGCTGAAAGGCCTATCTGAGCAAATTCTTCAGGCTGCATACCGAGCGCATTTGCAAAGTTCTGGATAAACGAGCCGCAACCGGACGAGCAGGCCTCGTTAAGAAGTATGCTCTCTATTTCCCCGTCCTTTACACGCATACACTTCATATCCTGACCGCCTATGTCGAGGATAAACTCAACGCCGGGCAGAATCTTCTCAGCTGCCTTGTAATGCGCCATTGTTTCAATCTCGCCGAAATCAACGCCGAGTGCCGCCTTTATGAGATGCTCGCCGTAGCCTGTAGCGGTTGATTTTGCTATATATGCCTTTTCGGGCATTTTCGAATATACGTCTTTTACTATCTCAATCACGGATTTGAGCGGATCGCCCATATTGTTTCCGTAGTGAGAATAGAGAATATCGCCGTCTTTATTTATAAGAGTAGCTTTTGTTGTGGTAGAGCCTGCATCTATACCAAGATAGCATGGACCTTCGGCTTCAGACAGTTCTTTTACGGGGATAACCGCCTTTGCGTGTCTGTCGCAGAATTCTTTAAGCTCCTGCTCGTCTTTGAACAGGGGCGCAAGCCTTTCTACCTCGTGTACCTCGACAGTAGCAAGCGCCTTAAGATCGTCCCTCAGCTTGTCCACAGAAAGCTCCTCACGGTTTTCCGCAAGAGATGCGCCCATAGCGACAAACAGATTTGCATCGGGCGGAAAAACTATATGTTCATCGTCAAGCTGTAACGTTTCGATGAAACGCTTTCTGAGCTCCGAAAGATAGTGAAGCGGGCCGCCGAGAAACGCAACGTGTCCTCTTATCGGCTTGCCGCAGGCAAGTCCGCTTATCGTCTGGTTTACGACCGACTGGAATATCGATGCGGCAACATCGCTCTTTTTAGCACCGTCATTAAGCAGCGGCTGTATATCCGACTTTGCGAAAACACCGCAGCGTGACGCAATGGGGTATATAGTCGTGTAGTCCTTTGCAAGTTCGTTTATGCCTGTTATATCGGTATTCAGAAGTGAAGCCATCTGGTCGATGAACGCACCTGTACCGCCTGCGCACGAGCCGTTCATACGCTGTTCGATACCACCTGTGAGATATGTAATCTTTGCGTCCTCGCCGCCAAGCTCTATAGCTACGTCTGTCTGAGGAATGAATGTCTGTATCGCCGTTGTTCCTGCGGAAACCTCCTGCACAAAGGGTATTCCGAGCCAGTGCGATACCGAGATACCGCCCGAGCCTGTTACCGCAACGGTCACGTTCTTCTCGTCTATGGTTTCAAGGCATCCGCCGAGAACCTCTGCAATTGTCTTTTTTATATCCGAATAATGCCTCTGATAATTCTTGTATACGGCATTATTTTCATCGTCCAGCACCGCAATTTTAACGGTAGTTGAACCTACGTCAAGTCCTATATGCAACATCTGTTCTTTTCCTTCCGGGAATTTATACGGCTATATGCCGATTCTGACTGTAATTGTGCCACGTTCCGATTAACGTAATATTAACTTTTCGGGAATGTCACACATTCAAAATTATACACTATTTACGCAGGAATTTCAAGACGTATCGCAGAAATTATATTAAATAAGTGTAGTTCTGCCCGCATTTTCTGAATTTTGAGTAAAATTACCGTAAAACGCTCTTATTATTTGGATAGTTTTAAGTGCCGTTATTTCTTGACTTTTGAGGTTATAGCGGATATAATGATATTGTGTATATCTGTGTCGATATAAAGACACGCCGATTACAGAAAGAAAGGAAACTTAACGCAAATGGCAAAGATGAATCCGGGCTTTTTAAATCTCAAGAAAAGCTATCTTTTTATCGAAATAGGCAAGAGAGTAAGAGAGTACATTGCCGCTCACCCCGATAATAAAATTATAAAGATGGGTATAGGCGACGTTACACAGCCTTTGGCTCCCGTTGTAGTTGAGGCTATGAAGAAAGCCGCTGACGAAATGGGCGTAAAGGAAACATTCAGAGGTTACGAGGACAGCGGTAAGGGCTACGACTTCCTTCGTGAAGCGGTTGCAGGCTACTACAAGAGCTTCGGCGTAACCGTTTCTCCCGAAGAAGTGCTGATAAGCGACGGTGCAAAGAGCGACTGCGGCAACATCGGCGACATCTTCAGCGAAAACGAGGACGTTGTCGTAACAGACCCCGCATATCCTGTATATGTTGACTCAAACGTAATGGGTGGAAGAACAGTTCACTATGCAAACTCTACGGAAGACAACGGATTTGCCGCTATGCCCGACGAATCCATGAAACCCGGTCTTATCTATCTTTGCTCACCCAACAACCCCACAGGTTCTGTTTATACAAAAGAACAGCTCAAGGTATGGGTAGACTACGCTATAAAAAATAAATCGGTAATCATTTTCGATGCGGCTTATGAAGCGTTTATCTCAGACGAAACACTTCCCCGCTCGATCTTCCAGATAGAAGGAGCAAGAAAGTGCGCTATAGAGATATGCTCGCTTTCCAAGACAGCAGGCTTTACCGGTACAAGATGCGGTTATACCGTTATCCCCGAGGAGCTTATGCTTGAAACTCCCACAGGCGAAGAAATCAGCTTTATGCAGTTATGGTGCAGAAGACAGGGAAGCAAGTTCAACGGCGTTTCCTATCCCGTTCAGCGTGCCGCAGAGGCTGTATTCACAGAAGAAGGCTACAAGCAGACAAGAGCTACAATAGCTTACTATATGCAAAACGCAAAGGTTATGAGCGAAACGTTTGACGAGCTTGGAATCAAGTATACAGGCGGCAAGAACAGCCCGTACATCTGGTTCAAATGCCCCGACGGAATGGACAGCTGGACATTCTTCGACAAGCTCCTGAACGAAGCAGAGGTTGTCGGCACTCCCGGCGCAGGCTTCGGCAAGAACGGCGACGGCTGGTTCAGACTTACTGCATTCGGCACTCACGAAAACACGGTTGAAGCTATGCAGAGAGCAAAGAAGCTCCTTTCAAAGTAAGAAGCGATATGGTCAGAATATCGGACTGCTCATCAAAACCGGTAAGGATACTGTCATATACGCTCATTGTCACAGGTGCGATAGTGCTGACAATGTTCATAATACCGCTTTTCAGCGGAACGCTTAACACAGGCTCTTATTTCGGGTTTGTAATAGGCGGTGTAACGGTGCTTCTCGGCATATTCACCCCGAAGCTGTTCAGCAACGCAAAAAAAGCTGTGAGATATATCTTCCGTGCCGTGCTTATCATATACGGCGTACTTGCGGTATATGCGATAACGCTCTCGGCTTTTATGATTGCAAATATGAACGACGCACCCGAAAAGGACGGCTCACGCACGGTAATAGTGCTTGGCTGTCAGGTAAGACGTGACGGCCCGAGCCTTATGCTCAGGCGCCGCCTTGACGCAGCCTGCAGCTATCTGTCGGCGGATACTAAAGCCGACTGCATCGTTTCGGGCGGTAAGGGCGATAACGAGCATATCAGCGAGGCCGAGGCTATGTATGAAGCACTCGTTAATGACGGCATACCGGAAAGCCGTATCACAAAAGAGGACAAGTCTTCAAGCACCTACGAAAACCTGCTGTTTTCAAAACAGATTCTTGAAGACAGTGAGAAGCCGCTAAGAATAGCTATCGTGACCGACGGCTTTCATCAGTGGCGGGCGAGATTGCAAGCCGAAAGCCTTGGCTATGACGTTAAATGCGTCAGCGCCGCTACGCCGTGGTATCTTGTTCCTGTTTACTGGGTACGGGAATGGTTTGCGCTGAGTTATCTGTTCGTGTTCGGCGTTTAAAACGGGTAAATATATTTTTATGATATAAATTTCAGAGGTCAGGAAGGAAAAGAAATATGGAAAAAAATATTTCAAAAGCAAAGGTTCTTGTATGTGATGACTCAATGATGGTCAGAAACAAGATGAAAAAACTTCTTACCGCATACGGCTTCACTCAGATTTTCGAGGCAAGCGACGGTGCGCAGGCGGTTGAAAAGTTTGCAGACATCGTACCCGATGTTACTTTTATGGACATCGTAATGCCTGAGCTTTCGGGAGTTGAGGCACTCAAGCTGATCAAGACAAATTCGCCCGACGCCGTTGTTATTATGGCTACATCGGTCGGCACCGTAGGCAATCTCTCCGAGGCTATCAAGCTCGGCGCTAACGACTTTTTACAGAAACCCGTTGACGAAGAACAGCTTTACAAGCTCCTCGACAACTATTTCAAGAAGGAGGCTTAAGCGATGTTCACGCAGTTTTTCGGCAGCTATCTGTTAAACAGGAAAATCGTTTCACCCGCAAATCTCCGTGTTGCGCTCGAAAAGAAGGACACAACAAGAGTAAAGCTGGGCGTGCTTGCCATCAACGCAGGCTATATGACGGCAAAGCAGGTTGACGCAGTACATAAGAAGCAGGCAACGGTAGACAAGAGAATAGGCGATATTGCCGTTGATATGGGCTATCTTACCGAAGCACAGGTCGAAGAGCTTCTTTCGAGCCAGAAGACCGGATGCCTTTTACTCGGACAGGCGCTAGTTGATATGGGCTGTCTTACAAACGAGGAATTCGAAACCGTTCTCAACGACTACAAAAAAGAAAACGGACTTACCGACAAGGACTTCAGCAACGAAAACAACGAAAAGACGGAAAACGTTATTTCTTCTTTCTTTGCTATCGAGGGCGAATACAAGGATTATTGCTCTGAATATGTAAATGTTCTGTTCAAGAATCTTATCCGTTTTGTTGGCGATGATTTCACTCCCTTACAGTCAGCCGTTACAGACAGCAACGATACGGCGGTGATACAGGAGCTTTGCGGCGATTTCAACGCAGTTTCGGCTATAACAGCCGACAACAAGGCGGCCGCAGTATTTGCAAGCCGTTTTGCAGAGGAAGAAATAACCGATATGGACTATGCAAATGACGCTATCAGCGAATTCTTAAACCTCAGCAACGGTCTTTATAACGTCAATATTTCCGAAACTACAGGCAAGGAAATAGGACTTAATCCGCCGGAAACGACCACATCATCGGCTGTAAGCGGTATAAAATCGAAGTTCACGCTTACAATACCCGTAGAATATACGTTCGGCACAGTTGTATTCACGCTTGCCGTAATATAAAATCTGATATAAAGCGGACCCCCGTATAAGACGAAAACCTTATTCACGGGGATAAGTCTGTGTGTTTTAAGTAAAGAAGCTGTAATCCGGCTATAATATCGCTGTTACAAAGATGTAACGGCAAAGTAAGACGGATTCGCTATAAGAACAAAAGAAAACGCTTACCGCATATCCGACGGCAAAGCAAAAAAATCAAAAGAAGACAAGTCTGGAAAGGAAAACTATGGATATTTTCGGCATTCTGACTATGGTCGGAGGACTTGCGCTGTTCCTGTTCGGTATGAACGCAATGGGACAGGGCCTTGAAAAGCTGTCGGGAAGCCGCCTTGAGCGAATTCTCGAAAAAATGACCTCCAACCCTTTCAAAGCCATCATGCTCGGAGCTTTAGTCACAGCGGTAATCCAGTCATCATCGGCAACCACAGTAATGGTAGTCGGTTTTGTAAACTCGGGTATTATGAGGCTGTCGCAGGCTATCGGTGTTATTATGGGTGCCAATATAGGTACTACTATGACATCGTGGCTGTTGTCACTGACAGGAATACAGGGTGAAAGCATTTTCATGCAGCTGCTCAAGCCCACATCTTTCACGCCTATACTGGCGATAATCGGCATTTTCTTTATAATGATGTCAAAATCCAGCAAGAAAAAGGATATAGGTACTATCCTTATGGGTTTTGCGATACTTATGTTCGGTATGGAAACGATGAGTTCCGCCGTTGCGCCGCTGGCTGACAACGAACAGTTCAAGAGCATTCTCACTATGTTCTCAAATCCCGTGCTTGGCGTTATCGCAGGTGCTGTGCTTACAGCCGTTATTCAGAGTTCATCTGCGTCTGTCGGCATTTTGCAGGCTATGTGCGCTACGGGAGCGGTTACTTACAGCACTGCCCTGCCGATAATCATGGGACAGAATATAGGTACCTGCGTTACCGCACTGCTTTCTGCAATCGGTGCAAACAAAAACGCAAAGCGTGCCGCACTTGTTCACCTTTACTTCAACCTCATCGGCACTATAGTATTTATGGTACTGTTCTATATCATAAACGCTATATTCCCCTTCGAGTTCTTTGAACAATCTGCAAACCAGGCAGGCATAGCGATAATGCACAGCGTATTCAATATCTTTGCAACGATAGTCTGGTTACCGTTCATGAAGCTGCTCGAAAAGCTCGCATATATCTCAGTGCGTGACAAGAAGGACGATAGTGCTCCGACAAACGAGTTCCAGATACTTGATCCCCGTTTCCTTGCAACTCCCTCAGTTGCTCTGGAGCAGTGCAAGTCAATAGCTGTCAGAATGGCAGACTGTGCAAGAGATACATTGAAGCTCTCAATGGGGCTTATGTCCAAATATAACGATCGCGATGTCGAAATAGTAAACGAGAACGAGGAAAAAGTCGATGTCTATGAGGACAAGCTCGGCAGTTACCTGTTACAGCTGGGTTCCAAGAACCTTACCCCCGGCGACAGCCAGACGGTAAATATGCTGCTGCACTGCATCAGCGACTTTGAGCGTATATCGGACCACGCTGTCAATATTAGTGAATGTGCAAAGGAAATGCATACGAAGGGCCTTTCGTTCTCGAAGAAGGCTATTGAGGAAATACACATTTTCAACGGTGCTTTAAACGAAATACTCGATACCGCCATTACGGCGTTCGAGCATGGAGATATTGAGCAGGCAAAATCGGTCGAACCTCTTGAAGAAGTAATCGACAATCTGCGTACCGAGATTAGAAACAGACACGTCAAGCGTCTGCGTAAAGGCAAATGCACCATTGAAATGGGCTTTGTGCTGACCGACCTTATCACGAATTACGAAAGAGTGGCAGACCACTGCTCAAATATTGCAGTCTGTATGATACAGATACATGACAACAGCTTTGACACACATAGCTATATAAGCGACCTCAAAGCTACAAACAACGAGGAGTTCCGCAGAAAGTTCACTGTTTTCAGTGAGAAGTATATGCTCCCCGACGCAAAGAAAACAGATTAATGCTTACCGCCGTGATTTTTTCACGGCGGTTTTTCATATTTATACCTGCTGTTTTCGATTGACAAAAGGGCAGTATTTGTGTTATATTAAACTCAGTATAAGAAAAACTGTTTTCAGAAAGGTTAAACTATGGAAAGACGAGATAAGATAAATTACTACCTTGACATAGCCGAAACGGTATGTGAGCGGGGAACCTGCCTGCGCAGGAATTTCGGTGCAATAATAGTACACAACGATGAGATAATCGCCACAGGATACAACGGAGCGCCGAGAGGCCTTAAAAACTGTTCCGACCTCGGAATATGCACCCGTGAAAAGCTGAACGTTCCGAAAGGTCAGCGTTACGAGCTTTGCCGCTCGGTTCACGCAGAGGCAAACTGTATAATCAGTGCGTCAAGGACGGATATGATAGGTTCTTCGCTTTTCCTTGCCTGTCACGATATGACCTCAGGCGGCACGCTCTGCGGAGAGGTTGAGCCTTGCTCAATGTGTAAGCGTCTTATAATAAACGCAGGTATCAAGGATGTATTTATCCGCACCTCAGCAAACGAATACAAGGTCATCAATGTTGAAAGCTGGATAGAAAATGACCCCAGCCTTGACGGCTCGGGCGGATATTAAGAGGTGATTTTACGCTCACAAAAAAGACAAAGAAAAGAATAGCTGTAGGCTGTGCCGCAGGCGTTGCGGGAGCGGCTCTTGCCGCTTTAGGACTTGTCGCCTGTGATATGCGGCTGCAGACAACGACCTACGAGATAAAAAGCGGGAAGGTATCATCGCCTGTACGCATTGCATTTGTTTCGGACCTGCACAACAGCCTTTTCGGGAAAAGTCAGTCGGAGCTTAAAAATGCGATAGACGGTGCAAAACCCGATATAGTCGTATTCGGCGGAGATCTTGCGGATAAAACGCAGGACGACCTGCCCGAAAACTCATACATTCTTGTGAAATATCTCGTAAAGCGTTATCCGTGCTTCTACACTATCGGAAACCACGAAAATGCAAGGGGCGACAGCGCAAGAATAAAACAGCAGATGTCGGACTCCGGAGTTACCGTGCTTGAAGGAAACGGTACGGTCATTAATATCAACGGAAACGAAACCGAAATCTGCGGAATATACGATGCTCACACCTATGACGAGGTAAACGGCGAGCTTGTAAACCAGCTTGATGCCGTGACTTCGGAAAAAGACAGCAAGCGTACAAGAATACTTATCGCCCACTTTCCCGAACAGATAGACGAATATTTAAAGGGCAACTTTGATATAGTTCTGTCGGGTCACGCTCATGGTGGTCAGTGGAGAATACCCGGACTTATTGACGGCGTTTTTGCGCCCGGTCAGGGAGTATTCCCGAAATACACGGCAGGCGTTTATATGCACGGCGACACCGCGCATATTGTCAGCAGAGGGCTTTGGAAACCGTCAACATTGATAGCGGTGCCGAGAATATTCAACCGACCGGAGCTTGTGTTTGTTGATATTAAAAAATAGCATAAAAAAACGGATACTCTTTTGGGAGTGTCCGTTTTTTGTATCAATAGAGTTCTTGGCGCTTTTATCAATCTCCGCCCTCGGCGGTGCCGTTATAAATCTTCACCAGCTTTTCACCAATCTTCTTTATATCCATATTTTCAACAGCCTTGCGTCCGTTCTCACGCAGTGACGGGAGCTTGCCCTCGTAAATCTCCTTTATCATACGCTCAAATTTGTCCTTATCCTTTGCCTTATAGCAATCTGTACCGCCGTTTAACCAGTCGAATACCGGTATGTCACGGACGATAACGTTTGCCTTCGCCGCAAGCGCCTCAAGAAGCACTATGCCCTCTGTTTCCTCTAAGGTAGGGAATATATACACGTCACAGCCGACATAAGCCTGTTTCAGTTCATCGGGCTGTACATAGCCAGCAAATGTCAGATTCGGCAGCTTTGTCTTTACCGCCTTTCTTATCTTGTGCGGTACGCTGTAAAGCGGAGTTTTGCCGAACCAGATAAACTTATAGTCGGGCATATCCTTTGCCATCTGAACAAAATCGAGAAGACCCTTACGTTCAAAGTAAAGTCCTACGGAGATTACGACCTTGTCATCGTCCTTTAAACCGAACTTTTTGCGGAATGCCTCCCTGTCATTTTCCTTAGGCTCATATCTCGCAAGGTCAATACCGTTGGATACGGCATAGATCGGTGCGGTCAGCCCATAGCCTCTTATCAGCGACTTTGAATACTCGGTCGGAGTCACTATAACATCGCCCCTGCGGTAGCAGCTGCATATCCACTTCTTGAAAAGTCCCGAAATAAGATTAGAGCCGATGAACGAATTACGGAAGTCCTCCTGCGTTGAGTGAGCGTGGTACACCACTCTCTTGCCCGCCTTTTTTGCTTTTTTCGCAAGATGCTTAGATTTCAGTCCGAGCGTGTTTATGTGAACAACATCGTAGCTGTCCTTAGGGTCGAGCGTATATTCTATGCCGTTAAGCTCCATTGCTCTCTGCTGGTGCATGATTGCTCTGCCAAGACCGGATATTTTGATAAGGTTCATACCTTCTGAAAACAGGAGTACCTTCATATTAGTTTCCTTCCATATAATTACTGTGTGCGTAAACGTATAACAGATATTTTATCATAATTGCCGGGTATCGTCAAGTAATATCAGGAATGATACCTTTCAAGGAACTGACGTGTACGCTCGTTTTGGCTGTTGTTGAATACCTCGTCGGGAGTGCCGTTCTCAATAACATATCCGCCGTCCATAAATATTACACGGTCGGAAATCTCGCTTGCAAACTGCATTTCGTGAGTTACGATAACCATAGTCATCTTTTCTTCCGCAAGGCTCTTTATTACCTTTAATATCTCGCCGGTCAGTTCAGGGTCGAGCGCAGACGTCGGCTCATCAAAGAAAAGAAGCTCGGGGCTTAGTGCAAGCGCTCTTGCAATTGATACACGCTGCTGTTGTCCGCCCGACAGATTGCACGGGTATTCGTTTGCCTTATCCGCAAGTCCCATTTTGCCGAGCAGCTCCATAGCCGTCTGTTCTGCCTGCATCTTGTCCTGCTTTAACACATGGACGGGTGCCTCTGTGATATTCTTCAGCACCGACATATGCGGAAACAGGTTGAAGTTCTGGAACACAAGACCGATTTTAAGCCTTATATCGTGGAGCGTTTTGTTGTCGGCATATACCGCCTTGCCGTTTTCATCGTTTCTTGTCATAGTGATGCCGCATATCTCGCACTCGCCGCTGTCTATCTTCTCAAACTGATTTATACAGCGCAGGAGCGTTGATTTTCCGCTTCCCGACGGGCCTATTATAGATATTACCTCGCCCTTCTCCACATTGAATGAAATATCGTTTAAAACTTCGAGCTTTCCGAAGCTCTTTGATAGATTCTTTACACTGAGTATTGACATTCCGCCTGCTCCTTATCTGTAGTAGTTCAGTTTCTTTTCGATAAAGCCGAACAGCGCTGTCAGCACAGTAGCCATTACGAAATAGAAAACACCTGCAATAAACAGCGGAACGAGCGAGCTGTAGTTCATCATCTGCTGTTTTGCCGCAAGCATTATTTCCGAGTAAGCAACGACATTTGCAAGCGATGTATCCTTTACAAGCGTAATTACTTCGTTTGATGAAGCAGGAACGATACGCTTTATTACCTGCGGGAGAATTATCCTGAAGAACGTCTGTGCCTTTGTCATTCCCAGAGCCGCCGCCGCTTCATACTGACCTCTCGGTATAGACTCTATGCCGCCCCTGAATATCTCGGCAAAATATGCCGCATAGTTCAGCACGAATGCGATAATTACCATAGTGAACATAAAGCTCTCTGCGGCAGGATCTACGCCGCTCAGCAGGCTTTCCACGAATCCGCCCGAGCCTTTGGTAGCCGTCTTTAAAAACGGCAGTGCATAGTAGACAACTATGATCTGGAGCATAAGCGGTGTTCCGCGCATTATGAGTATGTATAGATTTGTAAGCCACGATATTGGCTTGAACCTGCACATCTTCAGCGCCGCAACGATAAGTCCGAGCGGTATTGAAAAAAGCAACGTAAAGCCGAAAATCTTAAGTGTGGGGATAAGGTTTTCCAGGAGTATCCCCGTAACCTTCATTATCTGTTCGCCGGTCATATTTAATTCTTCCTTAATCTTCCGATAATTTATCATAGTAAAGCGATAATTCGCTATTACGGCAGTATATTGTTATTGTACCATAAGTAAAGGGGTATTTGCAAGTAAAAGATGAAAAAACCCGTAATTCACAGCGTTTTATCGTTGACGTAAAATACAGCAGGTATATCCCGCCTAAAGCAATATTACAGCCTGTACAAACACGGCGGCTGAATTTACAAAAATTTGTGCAAGTTCCACTATAATCTTGACTTTAATACTATTTTATGGTACAATTATCTATGTGTAATCAGAAAAGAAATACAGACAGGAGGTGGATTGCTTGTACATCGGCAAATTTCATAAATACGCAGTAGCAGGGATATGTCTTGTGGGAATGCAGAATGACCACGCTGCACATATTGTAAAAGTAGCCTCGGACGCTTTGATAAAGAAAGGCTTCAAGGTTATGATATTCAACGCATTTACAGATATGTTTTATGATACACCGTATTCAAAGGGAGAGGCAAGCGTCTATCATCTTATTAACCTCGATATTGTAGATGTTCTTGTCATTATGCCCGAAACTATAAAGAGCGAATGGGTAACCGACACTATCATAAGATATGCAAACGCCGCAAAAATACCCGTAATAATGCTTGACGGCAGTCACAACGGCTGTACAAATATAACATACGACTACGGCAGGTCGCTTGAGTCGGTAGTGGAACACGTCATAACAGAGCATAAATGCACCGACCTGTTTTTTATGGCAGGCACAAAAGGCAACTCCTTCTCCGAAGAAAGAATTGAGGCTTTCAAGCATGTTCTTGCACGTCACAATATTGAATTTAACGAAAAAACAATGCTCGGCTACGGAAATTTCTGGGATGCGCCGACAAAAAAGACCATCTCGGACCTTATTGTCTGCGGAAGAAAAATGCCTCAGGCTATAATATGTGCAAACGACACTATGGCTATCACCGCAATGAAAGCTCTTGAAGAACACGGTATGAAAATTCCCGAGGATATAATAGTCACGGGATTTGACGCTATATATCAGGAGCGCATTTATTCCACCACCAGACTGACCACTGCACAGATGGACGCAGATGAGCTTGCGACAACCATTGCCGATACCGCATACGGATATATCAAGGGCAGTGAAAAACCGTCCGATAAGCATATCCATTTCTCTATGATACTCGGTCAGAGCTGTGGCTGCTGCGGTTTTGACGTAGCTTATACCAATGAAAAGCTGGAGCATATGAATAAATATAATCTTGCCCTCTCTGACGCAGAGAGCAAGATGGCGTCGCTTTGTACCCATACAGTAAACTGCGACAGGCTCGATGAGCTTACAAAAACTATGGGCAGATATTTCAACTACCGTGCGGCACTATGCCTGAACGATGATTTTCTCACCAAGGAATCAGTCGTCATACCTAAAGCGTATCACAGCGTTTTCACCGAAAATATGACCGCACACGTCATAAGGATGTGGGACGATTACAGCTACAAGATAAATTATCCGGCAAAGAAGGTTCTTCCCGACCTCAACGATCTTATCAAAAGATATAATACCATTATGTTCTGCCCTCTGCATTTTCAGGAGCAGGTCATAGGCTATTATGCCGCCGTTGCGGACGATCTTCTTGTAAATCCCGGCAGCTTCTACTATGTTCAGCGACTGGTGGAATCTATAAACCAGGCGCTTGAAAACTTCCGCATAGAATATCTTCTGAGAAACGCAAACAACGAGCTTTCGCTCACGCACTTGATAGATCCGCTTACAAACATCTATAACCGAAGGGGATATTTTGAGCGTATAAGCGAGCTTATGCTTGGAAACGAAAAGTGTAATGTTATCCTTGTATCCTGCGATATGGACAGGCTCAAAGAGATAAACGATACATACGGTCACTCTGAGGGCGACATAGCTATAAAGGCAGTGGCTGACGCTATAAAGACAGGCTGCGGAAAAGACGGTATATGCGCCAGATTCGGCGGAGATGAATTTATACTGACAGTGCCGTATAACACCGATAAACAGCGTGAGCTGTCAAGGCTTGTCGGTGAGATACAGACGGAGATCGACAAGTTCAACCGCAGTGCAGGAAAGCCTTATGATGTGTCTATAAGCGTAGGCGGATCATACGGCACGGTGAGCAGTGTTGAAGATGTAAACGAGCTTATGCGAAGCACCGACCGGCTTATGTACGAGCAGAAAAGAATGAAGAAGGGCGAGCATGGTCCCGTCTTTCAGCCTGTACCCGAGGCTCAGAAAAAGCCCGATGAGGTGCTTGAAGGTTATCGCAGCAGAATACACGAGATATTCTCGCAGTTTGACAGATGCACCTATTTCTATATGGACTATCTCAACTTCAAATGGTACATCATAGAGAACGATCATATGCCAAAGTGCATTAAATCCTCATCTGTGGGACCTCTGCGTGCGATATGGCTGAGCGGAGCGATACACCCCGACGACAAGCTCATCTATGACAGCTTCTGCCGTAAAATAAAGAATTCCTTTGACTATAAGATCACCGATGCCTCCTTGACCGTAAATATACGTCTGTGCGAAGACGGAAAACCTGTATGGTACGGTATTTATGTACAGCTTTCGGGCAGGGACGGTAAAATGGAGGAAATTGCCGGTTCTATCAAGGCACTTGAAATCAACGAAATAATGAGCATAGAAATTCTGGATTATTACGCCACTACCGATAATCCGATAATGTTCCACGATATGATTTTGCAAAGGCTCACGGCATACCCCGACACAAAATTTGCTCTTGTGCAGTTTGATATAAAGCGTTTCAAACTGATAAACGAAAACTACGGCGAAGACGCAGGAACGGAAATGCTCCAGTTCATATCCCGCCAGCTCAGCAACTTCTGCGGAAAACAGCAGATTGGAGCAAGAATGAGCGGTGATGTCTTTGTGCTTCTGACACCTTACGAAGATAAGGACGGATTGCTCTCCGTTGTATCCGAGCTTCAGCGTTGCCTGAAGAATTTCCGTCAATACAGCTATGAATTCGTATTCGGCATTTATCTTATAGAGGACAGGAACATATCTGTCAGAACGATGTGCGACTGTGCCGCTATGGCAAGACAATCTATCAAGAAAAACGCTCTTGAAAGCATTGCATTCTATAACAAGAATATGCAGAAGGCGATAAAGGAACGCAAATTTGTCGAATCGCATATGAAAAAGGCTTTAGACAACAACGAATTTATCATCTATCTGCAACCGAAGTTCAGCATATCAAGCGGCGAAGCTATCGGCTATGAAGCGCTTGTAAGGTGGCAAAGTCCCGAAAGGGGAATGATATATCCGGACGGATTTATACCGCTGTTTGAAGAAAACGGATTTATCACAAAGCTGGACGCTTATGTTTGGGAATGTGCCTGCATGGTACTGCGTGACTGGATAGACAGGCATTTCACGCCGCTTCCGATCTCGGTCAATGTTTCCCGTGCAAACCTTGACGATGAATCATTCCTCAATGTTCTTGACGGGCTTATTGAGAAATATCGTCTGCCGAAGCATCTGCTTGAGCTTGAAATAACCGAAAGCATAGAAAATGACACAACACTGCGTATGACCGAAAAGATAAAGGAACACGGCTTTGTTCTGCTGATGGACGACTTCGGCTCGGGCTACTCCTCGCTGAACACGCTTCAGGATACAAGGTTTGATGTACTGAAGCTCGACCGTGAATTCTTCTCGACGCATATGTCAAACGATCGCGGGAAAAAGATAATAATGCACACTATCTCAATGTCCAAGGACGTAGGTCTGGGGCTTATTGCGGAGGGCGTTGAAACCGCAGATCAGGCGCAGTTCCTCGAAAACTGCGGCTGTGATACGGCACAGGGTTATCTTTATGCAAAGCCTATGCCTGTGCAGGAGGCAGAGAAATATCTGAAAAATACTTTGCAGAGTAAAACTGACGAGGTAAAAGAACCGATTTAAAAAAACAGCCCTGCTTCATAGCGGGGCTGTTTTTTAACATCCTGCCGATAATTGCAATAAATGTCGGGTAATATCAGGAATACCGTGATATAATTCAATCATGGAAAGGGGCGATAAGCATGAACGACTGGACCGCAGGAATAGGCGAGGCAGTAAGCTACATTGAAAATAATCTGGACGGCGAAATTAACATTGAAAAGGCGGCTGAAAAAGCGTTTGTTTCAACGTTTTACTTTCAGAAGATATTCTGTGTGCTGTGCGGCTTCACAATAGGCGAATATATCCGATACAGGCGGCTTTCTCTTGCCGGCGAGGAACTGTCGCAAGGAAACGCAAAGGTTATTGACGTTGCGTTAAAATACGGATACGACTCGCCCGACAGCTTTGCCCGTGCGTTCACTAAGTTTCACGGAATTACCCCTTCCGCCGCAAAGGAACACGGCACTGTACTGCGCTCCTTTGCACCTATAAAGCTTAAACTTACACTGGAGGGCGGAACTATGATTGATTACAGAATTACCGAAAAGCCTGCATTTACCGTTGTAGGCGTGACAACACCTATTGAAAACGACACTTCAATATCCTATAATGTTATCCCAACGCTCTGGGACGAGCATTATAAAAACGGCGGCGGTGAAAAAATCCGAGGAGATTTCGGAGCGTGTATATATTGCGACGAGAAAACATTCACTTATATGATAGCGGACGCTTATCTTCCGTGGAAGGACATTCCCGACGGTTGCGAAACGTATACCTTTCCTGCCGGAACGTGGGCTGTATTTCCCTGCAAAGGCGCATTACCAAACGCTTTGCAAAGCCTTAACACAAAGATATGGAGCGAATGGCTTCCTAATCTTAAGGGCTATAAGCTGAGCGGATATTACAACCTTGAAATGTATACTCCGCCCGCAGACAAGCCTGAGGATACCTACTCGGAGATATGGATACCGATCGAAAAAGCATAACAAATAAAGCGACAGCACCTTTTGTTTTCAAAGGGTGCTCAGTTTGTAGAAAAAGTATGTTTTTTCAAAAAAGTGCTTGTTTTCAACCCCTATCCCCAAACCCCTTTCCCCAGGAAAGGGGTTATATTACTGGGGCTACCGCCCCTAGACCCTGTCGGGGGCTTCGCCCCTGCGACCCCATTTTTAATATTTACAAGAGGTTTTTCGACACGATGCAGACGTCGAGAAACACACGCAGACAAGGAAATCGCCCCGATAAGCGTACAAAGGTACGTTGAGGGGCGATTGACGCTATAAGCAAAAATGTTTTCGCACAGCCGTTTTTTACGGCTGTGCGAAATTCTATTACTTATCCTATTTTAATTTTGCGTCAGATTATTTATCTGTATTTTTGGCGGTGCGTGGGTTTATCGACAGACTGAATCACCCGATGCATTTTAGCATCGGGTGATTTTTACATAATATGATTACCGTATACTTTGCGATAATATTTTCTCCGCCTCGTCTTTCACCCTGTCTTTCAACCACTGCGGTGAAACAACCTCGCAGTGACTTCCGAACCCCATCACAAAGCACATAATATTCTCCTCGTTCTGCATTGTGCAACGAAGCTCTGTTGTATCTTCGTCTATCGGCGTAACCGTCTGATCTCTGCCGTAGATACGTTCACGGGCGAGCATCGCATATCTGCCGTGCAGCAGCATAACTATCTCATACCATTCGCCGTTCTTTTTCATACCGAAATCGTCAAGATAGTCGCTTTCCTTGTATGTCGCAAGAATTGTGAAGCGGTTTTCCGTGACAACCATTGACTGAATACGGCTCAGCTTGAAATAGCGGATCTCGTACGACTTTTTATCATACCCCAGCACAAACCACGCATTGTTATACATAAACAGCTTATACGGATCGAAGCGGCGGTGCGACACCTTGTTTGACAGCGACAGATAATCCATCTCAAGCTCTTTTCTGTGAGCGATGCACTGTGCCACCGTATCATACCGTCTGCTAAGCTCCTGCTCATCAACGGCAAGCGGAAAACGGTTGGCAACGGATATTTCCTGCGGCTGTTCGTGCTTTACCGCCGCAAAGACCTTTCCCATCGCTTTTTCATAATCGCTTGAGTAAGGAAAATCGTTGCGGCTCTTAAGATATTCCGCTCCGGAGGATAACGCACGCTGTTCAGCTTCATTGAGCCTTACCGTAGGAATCACGCTCTGCATTATCAGACGGTATCCGCCGTATTTGCCGGGGATGCCCTCTATATAATATCCTGCCATTTCAAGCTCTGTACGGTACTCGGCTATATTGCGGACGTTTGTTTCAAGAATATCAGCCAGTTCCTGCCCCTTATACACTCTGCCCGAGCTTAAAATCTGCAGCATTTTAAGGCAGTTTGACGTTTTTCCCATTGCCGTTCCTCCGTTTGTGTATATCATAGTATATATAATTATACACTATTTATGGCAGAAATTCAATCGCTTACAGCCGTTCGAGGAACTCCTTCTTCTTTTCTGCAAACTCTTCTTCCGTCAGTATACCGTTTTCTTTCATTTCGTGAAGCTGTTTTATCTGCTCCATGATCGCTTTCGGATCTTCCTTCTTTGCAGACGCTGTGCTTGAATGATTCTGCATATTTGCCGCCGCCTGTGACGCTTTATCCTTGAGATTTCCTGCCGCACCTGCGATGCTTCCTGCGGCATTCTGTGCCATATTCTTTATGCTGTCGGCATTCACTGAACCTATCGCCGATTTTATTCCGTCAGCGTTTATTGACGGCAGAGATATGCCCGCAGTGCCGTTTTCATCTTCGGCTGAGTTTACTGCGTCAAATACCTTGTTACCCTTAAGCCCTAAGAACTGTATTACCGACATTGCTATAAGGGCGAGCATAAGAATAAGTATTATCCAGAAGCCTATAAGATAGTTAAGTTCTACCTTTGCGGATACTCCAGTGCCTGCGGTCGCTCCGCCTGCCGCCGCATTTACTGCCGATGCCGCCGAACCGGGCGCTATGAACAGGCAGACGATACCTGCCACCGAGCCTATAGCTGATATAATCTTTCTGAAAGGCTTCAGCTGAGGGATATAACAGCTTGCCGCTACTGCCGCAAGGCAAAGTATAAACGCAAAGCCGAAAAATCCGCCGTCTGTCACAAGCGAAAAGCCGTTCAACGACTGATCGGCGCTTCCGCCGCCGAATCCTCCGACAGAAACCTCCGCCTTTACCGACATAAAGGGAAGAAACAGTGCAAGAATTATCACAGCACATATAATTCCCATAAGGTTTTTAAGTATAAATTCCTTGTTCATTTTCATAATAACGTTCCTCCCGAATTAAAGTCCTTCTCTGTAATATTCCTCTTCCTCGCATATTACTATGTTTCCACTGCCGATAAGCGTTGAAGAAGATATTTCAGCATCTGAATCAAAACTGAAGTATATAACATATTTTCCGTCATCATATAAACTAAATGTACCATCATCTCTGAGTGTTATATAATCGCCGTAATTTTTGTACAGATAATCGCTGAAAGCTCCATATGTCACATAACCGTCAAAATCCGTAAAGAAAGATATTATAGGACACTCGACCATAATTGCCTTGCCTCGTCCTATAACCGGGTGTCCGTCAATATAGTCTTTCCTGCAATAGTAGATATCAAGACCATCCTTTTCGTAGCAGGCATAATATCCGGTATAAATGCTGGCTGTAATTCCCCATACGTCGGCAAAATCGTTGTCAAAATAATACTGTATATAGTCCGGAAGTGCTATAGTTCCATTGGTAACAGCAGGAGCTTCAGCCTGTGTTTCGGCAGGTGTTGTTTCCGGTGCAGGTGTTGTCTGCACTGTAGTTTCGGGTGTTGTCTGTGCTGTTGTCACCGCTGTTGTCTGAGGCGGTGCCGTTGTGGTATCGGGAGCTTCGGACGGCTCGTTTTGGGAAACATCGGGTACGGAATAATCCGCTCCGTCCTTGTCGTAGATACCGCCGAAAAGCCCACTGCCGTTTGCCTCAGTCACGAGCGACATCTGCTTTTCGTTTACGTTTGCTATGCAGGTGTCACTGTAGGTCTGACCGCCTGCAACTATTGTAAGTATCAGCTTTCCGTCCGCAATATCGTATGTACCCTCGTCGGATTGTGCCGTGACCGTGCCATCTGCCGCCGTCTGCTTATATGACAGCTCCTTGTTGTCTTTGAATCTCAGTTCGTATGTGCTGTCGCCTGCTTTCTTGTACCAGGCACCGTAAATGTTGACGGTGTTCAGTTCCATTGTTGCGCTGACCGCAGGCTGACCGTTATTCTTCTGACCGCTTATTACAAAATAGGCAACCAGTGCGACAGCTATTACTGCAATAACAACACACAGTACGATTATGTTGTTCTTCTTCGAACTTCCCTGTTCCATACTTATTCCTCCTCGTTTTTCTTTTTCAGAAGTTTTCTTATAGTCCTCTCCGAATAGTTATACTCGGCGGCTATCTTATTAAGCGAATCAGATGTGCCGTCATAGGTTTTTTCCGCCTCCAGTGCGACATATTCCTTAGAATAAAGCCGTGTGGGGAAATTTATCTGACTGCCTTTCATCTGATTGTACAGCTTAACGGTATTTTCGAAGCCGATAATTTCACATATCGCCCCATACACACCGTTAAGTGATTCCGATTTGTTATTCTTATCCATGTCATCTCCCGAAATCTGTAATTTAATAACTTTATTATATACTGTTGACTGCATTTTTTCTTCTGCCCTTTTCCACGCAAAAAGACTTGGAAAAGAGCTTTGAAAACCGCTTGAAAACACATTGCAATGTTCGTTTTTCAAGTATATTAAACCACCGTTTGCTACATTATTTATGTATGGATTGAAAACTGTTTGGAAAAAGGGATAAAAAAATTCCCGACCTGCCATAAAACAGATCGGGATGTATATCGGGTTTTACTTTGCCGCATGTGAGGACTTTATCATAATCAGCATACTTCTGAACTGAACGCTCAGCATATCAGAAATCTCGTTTTCGCTGAACAGACAGATGTTGGATGAAAGCAATACACCTATACCGTAGGTGAATATCCAGACGTGCCTGAATAAAGTCATAGCGTCCTCTTTTGAAAGCGAGTAATCGTTCATTATATACTCAATGCACTTGTCAGCTGTAACACCGAGCATAGACGAGAACATTTCCTCAAAATTGAAAGTATGAGCCTGTTCCTTCATAAAAAGAAGCCTGAACAGCTTCGGCTTTTCCTTTGCAAAAGTAATCATCTGTATGCCCACCTGCTTGAATGCGGGCATATCAGGCGTTTCTTTTTCCGCATACTGTCCGAACACCTTCATAGCAGACTCACGGACGGTGCTTTCAAGCTCCTCCATATTTCTGAATGCCGTAAAGATAGGGCGTGTCGATGTTCCCATAGCCTCTGCAAGACTTCTTGCGTTCAGCGATTCAGCACCGCTCTCGGCAACTATTCCGAGTGCTATTTCGGTTATCTCTTCTCTTGTATATTTTGCCCTGGGTGGCATAATATCACCTCGTGATATGGATTTTTCTGTAATGCTTGTTGCGTAATGCTCATATTATAGCATTATAGCACCGGTTTTTCACTCTGTCAACTGTTTTGGATAAGAACGATATTTTTACCTGCGGCATTTTGATAAGCTATCTTAAAGATTAATTTTATTAAATTAAATTATTGACATTCGTCTAATATTATGTTATTATAAAGAAAACTTTCAGGGAGGTATAAGCATGAACGAACAGAACAATTATCAGCAGCCTGTTGAACAGAACTTTCAGCAGGGCAATCAGCAGCCCGCACCGCAGTATCAGCAGCCTGCACCGCAGTATCAGCAGCCATACGGACAGCAGTTTTACGGACCGGTAAGACAGCTCAATACACGCAGAGGTCTGATTAAGCTGATTCTGTTATCGATTATAACTTTCGGAATTTATCCGTTTGTTTTCTTTTCCGGAATTTCAGAAGATATAAATCTTATCGCAAGCAGATTTGACGGAAAAAAGACAATGCACTACTGCCTTATGGCGTTTATCATCGGGCCGCTTACATTAGGTATCGGTTTTATCGTATGGTTCCATAACCTTTCTTCAAGAATGGGCAACGAGCTTGCAAGACGTGGCATAGCATATTCTTTCGGTGCTTCGGATTACTGGCTCTGGAACGTTCTGGGAAGCCTTATCATTATCGGACCGTTTGTTTATCTGCACAAACTCGCAAAAGCGTCTGTGCTTCTTGCTCAGGATTATAATGTCAGAGGATAAAAGTAAAACCGGAGTTTTTTGCTCCGGTTTTATGTTATCCGTTATTCAAATCGGCTATTTCGTCAATATGACTGTAAATATACTCTTGTGCCGCCGGCGGATAAAGCACAGCTGTATATTCATCTCCGCTCATTGATGTTCTCTGCTCGGTAAATATGCCAAGCTGTAAACCTTCGTCGGTTGGCAGTCGGCGTTTTCTGCCGCTTGGAAGCTCGGTGTTTTCAAGTACGCCTTGTTCTTCGAGCCATTTTGATACTGAGCCTGTTTTAAGCGTACCCGACTTTTCTTCATCAACATAAGAATTGATATTCTGCGTTATATCCGTTGCCGTAACGAATTTCTCCGTGGAAGTAAGCTTCTGACGCATTTCGTCTGTGACCTCAAACGGCAGTCTGTTACGTTTTTCTCTCGGCAAGCGTGCATTTCCGCTATTGCGTCTATGTTGTCAAGCACAAACTGCTGTGCCGCAGGGCTGAGCATTATTGCGTATCTCGGAAAACCGCCCGGAGTGAAATATTCATTAAGCCGTATGCCTTCAGAAATGCCGTTTTCGGTCGGTACTCTTTTGAGCTTGCCGTTAGGCAGTGTTTCTTCCGTCAGCATGCCTATCACGGTCAGCCAGTCGGCAATTGCACAGCCTTTCAGCTTTACGGAAACATCGCTGTCAATATGCTTGTTTATCATATCCGTAAAGGTTGACAGCGACACTTCATTTATAAAACATCTGAATTTTGCCCGTGCCTCGTCGGTTATTACCACACTGCCCCGTTTATGCGGCTTTACGGATTCGGTAACTTGCGGCTTTGCCACCTCTCCACCGTTTTCGATAATCTTTTCAAGTATCCCCGAAATGTAGAAAAAGCATCGTGACAGCTTGACGTTATTGATAATATCGCCGTCCGGCACAGGCCTATCGGTAAAAGGGTCTATTCCGTTTGCGAGCTTGTCTATGTATTCCTTGGCGTGCTTCATGGTTTCGAGTTCTGTAGGCATAGCGATTCCTCCGTAAAAATATGTTAATTTATTTTAGCACAGATGAATTCTGATTTCAATGTTATTTGCAAAATCAGAACGGTTTGCCGTATTTTCTGCGTTCTGATTTTTCACCAAAAATTTCATCTTATATTTAAAATTTCTCCGAACATAATAATGTTGCAAGGTCAAAAGGACCTGCATAACAAATACGGAGGAAAACAACAATGGCTAGTACCAATAAAAAGAACAAGGCAGCATTAAACAGCATCAAGATGCAGGCTGCAAGCGAAGTAGGCGTACCCCTTAAGGATAACGGCTACAACGGCGACCTTACTTCAAAGCAGGCTGGTTCAATCGGCGGTCAGATGGTCAAGAAGATGATCGAATCCTACGAAATGTCAAACAAGCAGTAACCTGAAATATTGCGATCGGTCCGATGCCATTCAACAGGCATCGGACCGATTTATTTGCATAATATTATAAACACGGACTTTTGATGAAAGAAATCCGCTCAAAAAATTCAAATAATGCGAAAAAGATATTGAACTTTTGCAAGAATAGTGCTATAATTTTCTTTGTACAATCAGTCGGTACTGCAAGCATACATAATTTTCCTGTGCTTTCATCGGACAGATGCTGAAAGGAAACGGTATTTCGCTTGCATAAGGCAGACGAGCTGCCGCTATGGCGGAAATTACGGCGAGAAAATCGCTTTCAGGAAGGAATGTTTTTACAATGGAAATCAAAATTGAGAAAACTAAAACACCTAAGGCAAAGCCCGTTGACGAAACAAAGCTCGGTTTCGGTCACATCTTTACTGATCACATGTTCGTTATGGAATATGACACGGGCAAGGGCTGGCATGACGCAAGAATAGTTCCCTACGGGGATATTTCTATTTCACCTGCCGCTATGGTTCTTCACTACGGACAGGAAATCTTCGAGGGCATGAAGGCATACAGAACTCCCGACGGCAGCATTCAGTTCTTCCGTCCGGAAGAAAATTTCAAGAGAATGAACATCTCCGCTGAGCGTCTTGTTATCCCTCAGTTAAACGTTGACGATTGCTTACAGGCTCTCCACGAGCTTGTAAAGATAGATGCGGACTGGGTACCTCATACAGACGGCGCTTCGCTTTACATACGTCCGTTCATATTTGCCGCAGATCCGTTCCTCGGCGTTCGTCCCGGCGACAAGTATTACTTTATGATAATCATGTCACCCTCAGGCGCATATTACGCTTCGGGTCTTGATCCCGTTAATATCTATGTTGAAACAAACTATGTCCGTGCGGTAAGAGGCGGTATGGGCTTCACAAAGACAGGCGGTAACTACGCCGCATCGCTCATCGGTCAGGACGAGGCTCACAAGCAGAACTACTCACAGGTACTGTGGCTTGACGGTGTTGAGCGTAAGTACATTGAAGAAGTAGGCGCTATGAACATCTTCTTCGTAATCGACGGCGAGGTTGTTACTCCCGCACTTCAGGGCTCTATCCTTTCGGGTATCACAAGAAAGTCATCAATAGAGCTGTGCAAGAAGTGGGGTCTTAAGGTAAGCGAAAAGAGAATCACAATACAGGAAATCGCAGACGCTTACGATGCAGGCAAGCTGAATGAAGTATTCGGTACGGGTACAGCCGCTGTTATCTCACCTGTAGGTCACTTAAAGTGGGGCGATAAGGTTATGCTTATCAACAACAACAAGATAGGACCTATCTCTCAGCGTCTTTACGATACAATGACAGGTATGCAGTACGGCAAGCTCCCCGATGAAATGGGTTGGATCGAAAAGCTGTAAGGTGCTGTAAGTTCCGACCTTTCTGTACAGCGAAACGGTCAGGAATAAATGTTATATATTATATTTTAAATCGGTACTTAATAAACGCAGATAAGCACGACGATCATTTTGTTGTTCAAAACCCTTATGGGGTCGCAGGGGCGTAGCCCCCGACAGGGATGAGGGGCGGTAGCCCCCATCTCTCCTCGGCACGGACGCCGAGGCTGCACGCCCAAAGGCTCTGCACGATGCAGAGCCATCAAAGCGTGCACCCATAGTTAATTTGCAATTAAAAATGATACGCCGTGCACTGCTTTTAAATGCAAAACATGAAAGGAAATTTCGCACATGAAAAACACAGAAAAAACCATGGATAAGCTGGTCGCTCTCTGCAAGGGCAGAGGCTTTATATATCCCGGCAGTGAGATATACGGAGGACTTGCAAACACATGGGATTTCGGACCTCTCGGCGTTGAGCTGAAGAACAACATCAAGTCCGCATGGCGTAAAAAATTCATACAGGAGTGCAAGTACAACGTAGGTCTTGACAGTGCTATCCTCATGAACCCTCAGACATGGGTAGCATCGGGTCATATCGGCGGATTTTCCGATCCCCTTATGGATTGCAAGGCTTGTAAGACACGTCACAGAGCGGACAATCTTATCGAGGACTTTGACGGCACAAACTGTGCGGGCTGGTCAAACGAGCAGATGATGGATTATATCCGTGAAAAAGGCATCACCTGCCCCAACTGCGGCAAGGCTGATTTCACAGACATAAGACAGTTCAACCTTATGTTCAAGACATTCCAGGGTGTTACAGAGGACTCGAAGAGCGAGCTTTACCTCCGTCCCGAAACAGCGCAGGGTATCTTCGTAAACTTTATGAATATCCAGCGTACTACCCGTAAAAAAGTACCTTTCGGTGTTGCACAGGTAGGTAAGTCATTCAGAAACGAGATTACTCCCGGCAACTTCATCTTCCGTGTAAGAGAATTTGAGCAGATGGAACTTGAATTCTTCTGCAAGCCCGGCACAGACCTTGACTGGTTCTACTTCTGGAAGGACTACTGCAAGAAGTGGCTCCTGTCCCTCGGCATAAACGAAGAAAACTTAAGACTGCGTGATCACGATCAGGAAGAGCTTTGCTTCTACTCAAAGGCTACAACCGACTTCGAATATCTGTTCCCGTTCGGCTGGGGCGAGCTTTGGGGCGTTGCGGACAGAACCGACTACGACCTTACACAGCACATCAAGACAAGCGGTCAGAAGATGGAATATTTCGATCCCGAAACAAACGAGAAGTACGTTCCTTATGTTATCGAACCCTCGCTCGGTGTTGAGCGTCTGTTCCTTGCAGTTATAACTGAAGCTTATGACGAAGAACAGCTTGAGGACGGCACAACAAGAAACGTTATGCACTTCCACCCCTACTTAGCTCCTGTCAAGGCGGCAGTTCTGCCCCTGTCAAAGAAACTCGCAGACAAGGCAGGCGAGATTGCAGACGAGCTGTCAAAGTACTTCTGCGTTGACTATGACGATGCAGGCGCTATCGGCAAGAGATACAGAAGACAGGACGAGATCGGTACTCCCTTCTGCATCACATACGACTTTGACAGCGTTGAGGACGGTTGCGTAACAGTCCGTGAACGTGACTCTATGAAGCAGGAAAGAATGCCTATCGCAGATGTGAAGAAGTACATCGAGGACAGAATTGCGTTCTGATAAGATAGATGATATGATATAGCAAAACGAGGTGCCAACGCACCTCGTTTTTTATTTTCATAATACTTCTCCCCCCCTTGCATTTCTTCCCCCTTTATGCTATACTTATCCTTAACCGAATATCGAAAATACGGTACGAAAGGCTTTTTGCCCGGTAGGTAATAGGGAATCCGGTGAGAATCCGGAGCAACCGTCATTACTGTATCTGAGCCTATGCTCACAAGTCAGAATACCCCCGTATTTTTCGGCATTGTCTCTTGGACGAGGAAGAAGTACAGCCGATCTTCAGCTAAGGCTGTACCTTTATGCTTTTTTGGCATATCCGTATGGCTTATGTTTGCTGTGCTTAAAGATCAGTTGTGCTTTCACTTTTTGGTGAAGGCATTTTTTATTGCCGTTTTTCGTATTTGTTTACGGAGGTGACGTTATGGCGGACGAAAAAATGAGCAAGGCTGTCGCTATGCTTTGCGAAAAGTATGAACAGCTTGGCACTCTGCCCAAACGCTCCGATTTTACTCCAAGCGAAGTCTGCTTTATAAAGCAGAAGCTGGGTCCGTGGACAAGGGCGCTTGAAGCCGCAGGTCTGAAAGAGCCTCCTGCGGTTTCAGCAAAGGAGAAAAGCCGTGAAAAGCGTGAACGCTCCAGGCAAAGAAGAAAAGCGGCAAAACGCAGATTAGACGGTTAAGCCTTACGGCAAAAAAGAATAAAGGAAGGTAAAACTATGACAAATGTAAAGAAATTTACAGCAAAAGTGACAGCTTTACTGCTGGCGCTTTCACTGGCACTGCTGTCAGTACCGCAGGTAAGCTTTACTGTATTTGCCGATGACGACCTCGGAAGCGTCCGTGTTATTGTAGAAAACACAACGTTTACCGAAGCGGTCAGCGGCGGTAACGCTCCTGCGTGGACAGGTACCAAGGTCGACAAGTGGGTATCGCTTGACAAGACCTCAAGCGCAATGACCTGCATAAAGGACGCTATCGAAAGCTCCGGCTTTACTCAGAAGGGCGCAGACGATGGCTACATAAGCGAGATCGCAGGCCTTGCGGCGTTTGACGGCGGCTCGATGAGCGGCTGGATGGGTACGCTCAACGACTGGTTTACAAACGAAGGCTTCACAGCCTATACCGTTGCTAACGGCAAGCTTGCAAGCGGCGATGAGATCCGTATGCAGTACACTATGGACTGGGGTGCTGACCTCGGCAGTGACTGGAGCGGTACAGATACATCGCTTAAAGCGATAAGCAGCGATTACGGCACACTTTCCCCCGAATTCAGTGCAAAGACCTATAATTATACTCTTACTGTTCCTTTCGGCACAAAGAGCATCAATTTCCGTCCTACCGCACTGAACAAGAATTTCAAGACGGTAAGCAAGATCGGCGACAAGACGCTGAGCCTTACAAAGCCTACTGAAATAAAGGACGGCGATGTTATCACCGTTACGGTAGGCGAGGGTGCAGCAGCAAGCACTTATAAGGTAACAATAAAGGAGGGCACAAGACCCGCCGCACGTTTTGACAGCTTTGCACTTTCGGCTTTCTCGCTTGACGGCTGGGACAATGACGCTTTCGACCCCGAAAAGCTCGAATATGATGTAAAGATAAAGTCTTACAGCACATCATCTTTCTATATCAACAGCGGAACTAAGTTCAACAAGGACCTGCTGAAGTGCTATGCGGTATACACCGATATAAACGGAGTTGCACAGAGAAACGAGATAAAGTCCGGCAGCTTCAACAGCATTTCTAATATTCCTTTCGGCTTGACTAAGCTGATTTTAGAGCTTTGCTACATTGACGATGAAAGCATAAAGACGCAGTATGTGTTCAACATAACACGTCCCTATGACTACACTGCGGAAATCGCAGGCACAAGCGGTATCACGCTTGTGCCTGCCGGCAGAGAGCTGTATGCGACAAAGTACAACGGCTTTGCAGAGGGAACGGTTTTCAGAAATGACGAAAACGGCAATGTGACCGATACGACCGGCACAAATGCAGAATGCCACAGCTACACAGCCTATGTTTTAGGCGACACCGACAGCGTTGCGCTTACTCTCAAGGGCAAAACCGCAAACGTTCATTTCAGAGCAAAGGCTGACGGCGAATATACAGAGCTTAAAAGCGGCGAAACAACTCCCGCATATTCCTTCGGCAAGGACGGCACTGTTACAGTATCAATAGATGCTGTTTCGGACGGCGATTATCTTACAGACAAGTTTGATGATGCAGACAAGATAACAAGCTACAAAATAAAGCTCGTAAAGGCTGACGTTTCTATAAAGAACGTACACTTTACCGAGCTTAAAAGCGAACACGGCGATATGTATCCCGCATTCGACCCGTCACTTCTCAGCTATAATATAGTTATAGCAAATGACGCAGAATTCCCCACAGTATATTTCAAGGTTGCCGACGGTTGCACAGTTAAGATAGGCAACGATGCCGCAACAGCAGACGAAAACGGCGTTTACAGTCTTGTTACCAAGAGCGCAAACACTACTGTAACGGTAACAGACGGCACTCTTTCAGAAAGCTATACTGTCAAGGCTACAAAGAGAAGCAAGTATGACGTACCCGACAAGGTCGTTGATTATCTTTGCATCAACAGCCAGTACACCAACGTTTCCTACGGTGTAGGCCCCGAGCAGACGCTCGCAGGCACTATAAAATCGCTCGGTAACTTCGGCGGTTATATCACATATTACTATGAAAACCCCGTAACAGACGACCCCTCAAACCCCTACGGCCTTGACTTCTACGCTTACGGCAACAGCTTTGTAAGCGGCGGAAGTGCGGCTGAAAGCGGACAGGTATATGTTTCTGAGGACGGCAAAACATGGTATGCGCTCGCAGGAAGTGAGCATTTTGAAGATACGACCATCACCGATTACGAAGTGACATACAAAAAGACAGCCGACGGTAAAACAAGCTGGACAGACAATCAGGGCAACTCAAACGACGGCTCAAAGCAGACAGGCAGATGGGTTTCACCCAGCGTTTATTATATGAACGATCTTGCAAAGGGCGATACTGTCACACTCAGAGGCGTTGTTATCCCCGGTGTTCAGGGCAGTATACAGGGCGACAGCTCTACAGCTTCCTTTGTAGGCACGACAAGATTCGGCTATGTTGACTACTTCAAGAACGGCACGATAGGCACTAATGTAAACGCATACAGCGAAAATGCCGAATCAAACGGTTTCGACTTAAAGTGGGCGGTAGATGAAAACGGCAACCCCGTTACATTCAAAAACGGCGTTCACTATATAAAGATACAGACAGCAAGCAACATCTGGGCAGGCGTATTCAACGAGAAATCGACAGAGGTTTCTTATGTTGTAAGAACAACTGCAAACGAGCAAGAGGTCGGCACGACAGCGCTTCCCGGAAAAATAGTCTTAACAGACGCAAACGGCAAGACAATAAAGGAAATCACTCCTGATGATAACGGTGTTTACGAGATAAGCACAGGTATCGAGGAAAGCGTGAACGTTTCCGTTTTGGGCGCTGACGATGATAACATTTATATCAACAATCAGCGTGTAGCATCCAGCACAGAGGCTAAAATCGCACTTAATCAGTCTGAAATAAAGGTTGTCAGAATAATCGTTCAGAACGGTGAAAAACAGCCCGTATACGCTTACCTGAAGCTCGTTTCCGATGATGTAAAGGCGGCTGAGCAGGTTGAAGAGCTTATTGACGCTATAGGCGATGTAACGCTCGACAGTTATGACAGCATCACAGCGGCAAGAGCGGCTTATGACAAACTCAGCGACAACGCAAAGACGCTTGTAGGAAACTACGAAACCTTAACAGCCGCAGAAGAAGCTCTCGCTAAGGCTGAGGCTGACGTTATAAGCAATGCGATAAAGGCAATAGATGCAATCGGCAAGGTTACCGCTGACAGCAAGGATAAGATTGAAAATGCAAAGGACGCTTACTCGGCAGTTCCCGAGCGTTTAAGAGATAAGGTCACAAATTCGGATACTCTTGACAAGGCAACAGAAAGATTTGCTGTTATCGACACGATAAAGCAAGCAGGCGCAAAGAGTAAGGATCACTTCGACACTGTTCTCGGCACTCTTGCGAATAACGATATCTACCCCGTTCAGTCTATCGGCGGTGAATGGTCGGTTATCGCACTCGCAAGAGCAGGAAAGCTCTCTGCCGACAAGGCGGCAAAATACTACAGCGAGCTTTGTGAAGCAGTAAAGGCTAACGGTTCAGACAGACTTTCAGACAGAAAGCCTACGGAGAACGCAAGAGTTATAATCGCTCTGTCCTCACTCGGAAAGAATTCCGCAGACATCGCAGGCCATAACCTGCTGAGCGGTCTTGACGATATGGACTATATCACATCGCAGGGTATCAATGCGGTTATATTCTCACTTATAGCATTCGACACTACAGATTACAGCGCAAAGACGCACGATGAGCTTATCGCTTATATTGTTGACAATATGACGGGCAAGGGCTGGGCGCTCGCCGGCGATACCGCAGATGTTGACCTTACGGCTATGGCTATACAGGCTCTCGCTCCCTATGCGGCTGACGAGAAGGTAAATGCGGCTATAGACAGCGGTCTTGAGTTCCTTGCAGAATCTCTTGACGAGAACGCAAGATATGCAAACGGCAGTGAAAGCACCTCGCAGGTACTTATCGCACTTGCCGCTCTCGGCATCGACCCGCTTACAGATTCAAGATTCATCGTTGACGGCATCACGCTTATCGACGCACTTGAAAGCTACGCTACAGAAAACGGCTACAGCCACACGCTCGGCGGCGAAGAAAACTACATGGCTACCGAACAGGCGGCACTCGCTCTTACAGCTTATGAGCTTTCAAAGGACGGCTCTTCACTTTACGAAATGTCTGCGAAGGCTGAGCCGACAGAACCTGAAAAACCCGATATGCCCGCACAGCCCGGCGATTCTGTAAAGCCCGGCGACTGCTCAGGCAAGCCCGAAGATAAAAACGATCCCATAAATCCCGGTACAGGCGTACTTGTAACAGGCGGTATGGCAGTTCTCATCTCAGGCGCAGTTATGCTTATTTCGAAGAAAAAGCGCAAATAAGTAAAACTATTATGTAAATGCTTGTTCCGTACCTGTTTTTATGATAAAATAGGTGCGGAACAATTTTTGCATAACCGATATTTCACGGAGAAAAAATGAAAGCTATTTTTGATAAATACAAATATATACTCGGTCTTGGGCTGGCTCTTATCGCTGTGGTGATAATTGCGGTAGTTTCCGCCGTTTTGGGAAAAGATGCCGCCGAAAACAGCGGTATATCATACGTTCCCCCCGAAACATCATCGTTTACAACCGTAGAAAGCCTTGTCGCAACAACCGCTTTTCAAACAGACGGCAATTCTCAGACAACGCCCGCAACAACCGTTACGGACACTTCTTCACAAACCTTACCTGAAAGCGAAAAGCCGGAAACAACGGCAATAACCTCTGTCGCATCAACATCATCTACCGCCGCAGACATTTCAAAGCCAACCGAAAAGCCCGTTTCCACATCCGCCCCGACATCTTCGGCAAGTCCGGCATCTTCAAAAGTCACAACAATATCGACCGCTTCATCTGTAATATCAACGACCCCGAAGCCCAACAAGCCGATAAAGAAATATGACAACACCTGCACATTCGTTATAGAGTGCAAAACCATACTCAACAACAAGGATAAACTGAAAAAAGGACTTGAAAAGTACGTTCCCGATGATGCCGTAATATTCAGCGGAACGGTCGGATTCGACAGCGGTGAAAGCGTATACGATATACTCCGCCGTATCTGTGACGAGAACAGCATTCAGATGGAGGCAAGCTATACCCCTGCGTTCAGCTCATACTATGTTGAGGGTATAAACAACATTTATGAATTCGACTGCGGACAAGGCTCAGGCTGGATGTACAGTGTAAACGGCGTTTTCCCGAACTACGGCTGTTCATCGTACAAGCCAGTAAACAACGACAAGATAGCGTTCCGCTATACCTGCGAGCTTGGCTACGACCTTCAAAACTAAGGAGCAACAATGGAAAGAACACACCCTGTAACAGCGGCAATGTATTTTCTGTCGGTGATACTGATAACCGCAATAGTGCAAAGCCCCGTCTTTATGGCGGAGGCTCTTGTCTGCTCTGCCTTTTTTGCTTTTTTACTTAACGGAAAAACCGCCGCAAGAACGCTTTTTGTAATGCTGCCTATGGCACTGCTTGCGGCGGTTATAAATCTTCTGTTTTCAAACAGAGGCATAACCGTGCTTGCAAAGTTGCCGAGCGGCAACAGTATCACGCTTGAAACGCTTATTTTTTCGCTGTTTACAGGCGCTATGACAATATCGCTCGTTATGTGGTTTATCGGACTTAACAAGTGTATGACAAGCGACAAAACGGTATATCTTCTCGGAAAAGCACTGCCGTCACTCGCTTTGCTGTTGTCAATGACGCTGCGTTCTGTGCCTATGTTCGCAAGACGGGCAAAGCAAGCGGCGGCGGCTCAGCGTTTTGTAGGAAACGATATATACGAGGGCGGCTTGCGAAGCCGTATCAGAAGCGGTGTTCACGTTCTCTCTGTTGCGGTAACGGATACCCTTGAGCATAGCGCATATACCGCCCGCTCTATGAAATACAGAGGTTACGGTACAGCAAAACGTACAGCCTACAGCATATTCCTCTTTGCGCCGTCCGACTTTATTATAATGTCTGTTACCGTGATATGCACAACCGCAATTATTATTCTTTTTGCAAGCGGTAAAGCCTATTACCTCTACTACCCTGAATTTATCCTGCCGCTGACAGCTTTCGATATTTCTGCGGATGTTTTCTGGCTCATACTCTGTGCGATGCCTGTTGCAGCCGAGCTTTATTCACGTTTTAAACGGAGGGAAAGAAATGGAACTTTATAATATTTCAAATCTGTCATATTCCTATCCCGGCTCGGATATGAACGCACTCTCCGATATTTCGCTTAAAATAAACAAAGGAGAATTCGTAATACTCTGCGGCAGCTCGGGAAGCGGAAAATCCACCCTTTTAAATCTTATGAAAGCACCTGCCGACGCAGGAACGCAAAAAGGAAAAATTTCTTTCGGCGGTCATTTTGCCGGCTTTGTCACGCAGTTTACCGACGAGCAGATTGTCTGCGACAAGGTTTGGCACGAGCTTGCCTTCGGTGCGGAAAGCATAGGACTTTCACAAAACGAAATACGCTCGCAGGTTTCACAGACCGCATTGTTCTTCGGCATAGAGGACTTGCTGTACTGCGACTGCGACAAGCTCTCGGGCGGTCAGAAGCAGATGATCAATTTAGCGTCTGTAATGGCTATGAATCCCGATGTACTGCTTCTTGACGAGCCGCTGTCACAGCTTGACCCTATCGCTTCCACGCAGTTTATTTCACTGCTTGTAAGAATAAACAAGGAGCTTGGTACGACCGTGATTGTTGCGGAGCATCAGCTCGGCGGTCTTTTATCCGTTGCAAAGCGTGCGGTTATGCTCGACAACGGCAAGGTGTGCCACGACGGCGACGCAAGCTCTCTTACAGAGCATCTGTCAGAAAATAATCACCCTATGCTTTTTGAAATGCCGGCAGGTGTAAGAGCAAGCGCATCTGTCAGCAATGTTCTTCCTCTGCTTGACGTTCCCTCCGCTAAGGACTGGTATACGTCCTACGGCGAAAATCACAGGCTCGTATCACCTGCCGCCGCAGACTATACGCTGTCGGAGGAAAGCTGTATATCCGTTAAAAATCTGTCTTTCGGCTATAAGAACAGCAAAAGAGATATTATAAGAAACCTTTCGCTTGACATAAAGCAAGGGAGCATAACCGCAATAGTGGGCGGCAACGGCGCAGGAAAATCGACCCTGCTAAGCCTTATCTGCGGTACGCTCAAGCAAAACAGCGGAAAAATAACGATAAACGGCGGAAAGATAGGTTTTCTTCCGCAAGACCCTACCCTGCTTTTCAATAAGGAAACGCTCAGAGAAGAATTTGCCGATAATGCCGACGAGATAGCCGCCGCATTTAATCTTACGCACCTGCTGTCACGTCACCCGTTTGACTTATCCGGCGGTGAAAGGCAGAAGGCGGCGCTCGCAAAGCTCGTTTCCTACGGTGCGGATATACTTCTTCTCGATGAGCCGACCAAGGCGGCGGACGCAGTATATAAGCAGATGTTCTCGGCATTATTGAAACAGCTTAAAGCAGACGGGAAAACGATTGTGATTGTCAGTCACGATATGGATTTCTGCGCTGAAACGGCGGATATATGCGCCCTGCTTTTTGACGGCGAAATAAGCGTATCTCTGCCGCCGTCACAGTTCTTTTCCGATTCCTCGTTTTTCACTACAGACAGTGCGAAAATCGCCAAAAACGTATGCGATAATGTTTACACTGTCGCAGGGCTTATAGCTTCTCTCAGAGGAGTGGCTGAAAACTGCGGCGATCTCTCCGGACGTTTTCACGGCATAAAAGGCGATAAGCCCGACACAGCAGTACCGCAACGCAAAAAACGCAAAAGGCTCTCGGTTTTCCGAAAGGTAATGCTTTCGCTCGGCAGTGTCGGATTTGTTTTTATGCTTTTAGCCGGTACCGGCATATTCCCTTTTGAGATACCGTCAGAGCCGTTCTGGCTGCAATATGTGTTGCTGTGCGTTCCTATGATTATGCTTATTATCGGCGTTGCCCCGAAAAACTCAATGGCAAAGCCGCCCGTAACCGCAAAAAAAGTAACTCCGTCCGATATTGTCGCAGGCGTTATAACCGCCGTTCTTATTCCTTTCACAGTGATACTCGGCACACTTTTTATCCCTAACGGCACAAGAAAGCATCTGCTGATAATTCTTGCCGTGCTTGTCGAGTGCCTTGCCGCTTTCTTTATCAGCTTTGAAAAAAAGAAGCCGTCCGCAAAGGATATAGCGGTGCTTGCCGTGCTTTCTGCGGCGGCTGTCGCAGGAAGGGAGCTTTTCTTTATGTTTCCGCAGTTCAAGCCCGTTGCCGCAATCGTTATCATAAGCGGAACGGCGCTCGGTGCACAGGCAGGCTTTCTTGTCGGTGCGGTGTCTATGCTGATATCGAATATGCTGTTCGGTCAGGGTATGTGGACGCCGTGGCAGATGTTTGCAATGGGGCTTCTTGGCTTTTTTGCAGGTATCATCTTCTCGAAAAAGCGCAACACGCTCGCCCTTTGTATCTACTCCTTCCTGTCAGTCCTCGTTATTTACGGCGGAATAATGAATATATCAAGTGTGCTTACCTACACGACCGATATAAACTTACAGACAATTACCGCCTATATCGTTTCAGGCATACCCTTTGACCTTATCCACGCAGTATCCACAGTAATATTTGTACTTATAACAGGCGACGCACTATTGAAAAAATGTTGCCGTCTGAGAGTAAAATTCGGATTATTTCAGTGATTTCAATAAATTCGACAAAATTTCTGACATATTATCCCATTTTTCAACTTTATTTTTGATTTGTTATTGAAATGCGCCTTTCTTTAAATTATAATTTTATTATCGGATAATTGTAAAGTGAGGTGGGAGCATGGCTTATGTACTCGAGGTTATAAGCAAGGATGGGAAAATCAAATACATTAATTCCGCAAAAGCAACCGTATATTGTCCGGAATATGCTGCACGGTATGATGACAAGAAAACTGCTATGACAGTAGCGGCGGCACTCCTGAGAAATGAATGCTACCGGTCTATAAGTGTTAAAAAGCTCTCGTTGGAGTTATGTGTTGCTTCGTATAAAAGAAACCGTTCATTATCATTCAATTTAATTTATCCCAATATATATAAGGGTAGCAGCTACAAATAAAACGGCTGTTTTATCTGCGTTTTCAGCAGGAAAAACTCACGCCGTTAAAAATTATGAACGTCTGCATTTATGTACAAACTTTCCCGTAACAAAAATGACGTCACGCTTTTCGGCGTGACGTCATTTTCATATATAGCAAGGAGAATCGGAAGCGTTTATTCCTTAACAGAGCCTGAAACAAGGTTGCTGTAAATAAACTTCTGCATCGAAAGGAAGATTATCAGAGTAGGTATAATACAGATAATTACACCGGCGAAGATAATTTCCCACTGTGAGCCGTAAGGACCGATGAACTTGTAAAGGGCTGTTGATACGACCTGAAGTCCGTCACTGGGCATATACAGGTTTGCTGTATAGAAGTCGTTGTATATGCTTACAAACTTGATTACAAGCACGGTCGCAATAGCAGGACGGAGCATAGGGAGAATAATGCTCAGGTATACTCTCGGATATGAACAGCCGTCAAGTATCGCACTTTCGTCAAGGGATACGGATATGTTATTGAGGAACTGTATGAAGATATAGATCGAAACTATATCCGTACCGATATAAAGGATAATCGGTGCGGCGAGGGTGTCATAAAGACCGAGTGCGTGTACTACCTGGAATACCGTTACCTGCATAGAGATATTCGGCAGGAGTGCGGCAATAAGGAATATATTCTTTACGAGCTTTGTGAACACCATTGTAAAACGCTGTACAACAAAGGCGGTCATAGTACCAGTGATTATCGTTCCCGCACACGAGAACACAAGGATAATAGCGGTATTGATAAGGCCTTTCATTACGTTACCCTGCAGGAACGCCGTCTTGAAGTTTGCCAGCTCCACCACCTTAGGAAGCTCAAACGCTCCGCTTGTCAGAAAATCCTCGTGGCTTTTCAGCGAGCCGAGTAATACGACTACCAGAGGCACGATAACTATAAGGCAGGCTATGACAAGCACGGCGTATTTCAATACGTCTATCAGTATTCTTACACCCTTAGGCGTTTCCTTGAACCTGTATTTATCCATATTAAAAGAGGTCTGTCCGGAGTTTTCGGTTGTTGTGATATTGTCTGTCATTGTTACACCTACTTTTCTTCCTTAAAGAATATCTTCTGGATCATCGTAATCACTATTATTATAAACAGCAGGACGATAGCCATTGCGGATGCAAGTCCGATCTTCTGGTACTGGAAGCCCGTTTCGATCGTCTTGATAACGAAGGTCGATGTTCCCATCTTACCGCCGGTTATAATATACGGTATCTCAAATACAGATGCAGCACCCTTGATGGCAAGGATAAGCTGTAATGCGATGATTGTTCTGATACCGGGGAAAATTATGTGCCAGAACTTCTGCCATGCGTTTGCACCGTCAAGATCTGCCGCTTCGTAAATGTCGGGCGAGATAGACTGGATAGCACCGATGAACATCAGAATATCAAAGCCGATATAACGCCATACCGACGCAAAAACCAGACACCAGTTGTTGATAGCGCCGTTTGACAGCCACTTTACAGGATCTGCTCCGAAAAGTGCGATTATGGAGTTGAGCGTACCGCCGTCATCGCCTCTGAAGAATCTCTGGAAGATAAGCGCTACCGCAACGCCGTTCATAAGATAAGGGAAGAAGATAACTCCCTTGAACAGTCCTGCGAGCTTTATTTTCGAGCATAACAGAGTTGCGATGAAAAGTGCAAGTCCGAGCTGTATAAACGAGCCGACAAAGTAGTACAAGCTGTTGATGAGCGTTGAAAGATATGCCATATCGGTAAACAGCGTCTTATAGTTGTCGAAACCGACCCATTGTACATTTACGCCAAGCTGGTCACGTTGCTGGAAGCTGAATATTATCATATTAACAGCAGGGATAATAGTGAAAAGTATCAGCAGTGCGACAGGTATCGCCAGAAACAGCACTGTTGTCATGTATTTCTGACCTGTATAGCCTTTAAGCCACTGCCATAATGTGCGACGCTTATGAATTGCGGTAACGCCTTGAGTAGCCATAAATCTGTCCTTTCAAGAAATAATTTCTATTTTTGGTAATTTGTTAATTTCCTCCATAAAAACCTATACGGAAAGACTTATGCCTTTCCGTACGGGTTTGTGTGTTTGGAGTATCTATGAAGAAAATACGATAGCGTTAATTAGCCGTTAGCCTTGATGTATGCTTCAAGTTCTGCGTTGGCATCTCTTGTAGCCGCCCATTTCTGATTAACGGAGTCTGCGATAGCCTTGAAGCCTGCGTCACCCTTGCCGGCAAATGCTGCTTCAGCAAGCTGGAGCTTGAAGTTAGCGGAGTCGCCTGTCCATATACCAACCTCAGAATCCTTGTCAATAGCGTTGAATACGCCTGTCAGACCTTCGGGAGCTGTTGCTGCTGTGAAGAATTCACAACCGTCAAACGCTGAGAGGTAATCGGGGAGCTTGCTGCCTTCAAGTGTATTGATACCGCCTTCAGCCTCAGAGAAGCCGGATTCAGCGATGAACCATTCGATATACTTCTTGCCGAGATCCTTCTTGTCATCGGCAATGTTCTTGTTTACGCCCATGCAGTAGTCTGCTGCGTACTGTGCGTACTGCTTGCCGTCCTTAGAGAAGGGAGCAGGCATGTAACCGATATTTTCGGGATCAAGGTTATTATCCTTAGCGATCTGCTGGAACTGTGAAACTGCCCATGAACCCATTGTCATTGTAGCAACTTCGCCCTTTGCAATCATCAGCTTTGAGCCTTCCCAGTCGGAGCTCATCGGGTCGCCCTCGATAAGAGTAGAATCTGAATATATATCGTACATCAGCTTGAATACGTTGTAGTAGGGCTTGCCTTCTGTGAAGAAGTCTTCCTTGTTTACGATAAGGTCTGTTTCAAAGTTGGGGTTGCCCGAAGAAGGAACAACAAGGCTTGACCACTGTGAAGCTGTCCAGCTTGCTTCCTTGAAGTTTGTGTAGTAAGGAATTACATCGGGGAACTTTTCCTTGATCTTCTTTAAGTCAGCGATGAATTCATCGGCTGTCTTGGGCATTGTTGTGATGCCTGCGTCTGTCCATACCTTCTTGTTGTAGCAGATACCGCCGCTTACCGAACCTAAGTGAGCAAGGCCGTATACTGTTCCGTCATACATCTTCTGATCTGCCCACTTGTACTTATCCTTAAGTTCATCGTACTTGCCGAGAGGCTCGAAGAAGTTTGAAAGATCGGCGAGCTTAACTGTATCGGGTATCATGAGTACATCGCCATATTCCTTGGTGCTCATCATTGTCGAAACGTCATCTGCGTAGCTCTTGAATGACTGATATTCAACAGTGCAGTTGTACTTTTCTTCAAAAGCATCTGTCATCTTGTCGAGTGAGCCGTCATCCTTACGGTCTGTACGGTGAGTAAGAACCTTGAGTGTGATCTTTTCGCCCGAAGGTGTAGTCGAAGATTCTTCACCCGATGTCGCAGAACTGTTATCTTCTGTCTTTGATGAAGATGATGTACTGCCTGATGTTGATGATGTTGCATTGTTACTGTTGCAGGCTGCCAGCGAAACTGCTGTGCTTGCCGCAAGGATACCTGCGAGTATCTTCTTTGCTTTCATGTGATAATTTCCTTTCTGGTCGGACAGTGCTTAGCCACCGGTCCTTAGTTGATAGTTAATGAATTTAGCTTATGTTTATTAAGCTGTTTCCGCTTGCTTAATTCACTTAAGATTATACAACGTTTTAGCTAAAAGTCAATACAGCTATAGGAAATTCAGCTAAAACACATAAATTATATTTGTTTATTATGTGCATTAAAAACAAAATTCACACTAACTTAACTGTGTTACACAATTTTATTAAGTAAGTATCGGTGTAACCCGTTTTCACACTTACAAATTCGTTTAACTAAAATAATTTTATGTTAGGTTACATATATTTCACACTGTTTTTAGTTGTTTTTAAACGCTGTTAAATTCGCCCGTAAATATGATAACTCAAAAATTCCCGGCTATTCATTAAAAATAAAGGAGATAAAGTTGCGGGTGCGGGGGAAGTGTGGTATAATAACCTCAGACTTAAAATCCGCCGGGAGCGGATTTTGCCGTGCAAAAGCACGGCTTGCGGTGCACCGCACGTCTGAGAACATTTTACCATTAAATCTTTTGTCTGACGACAAAATACGGCGTACCGCCGTGTCGGTTTACACCGACTTGATTTATGGTATAATTAATTTATAATTTTCGTAAAAAGTCTGTTTTTTCAAAAAAGTGCTTGTTCTCAATCCCTATCCCCTTTAGGACACTCTGATAGCTTTGCTTCTGTGCAACCGTGGTCGTTTGTTGTCGGTGCGTCCTGCACCGACTTTGTTCGACCACTTGTAAGCATCCATGCTTAAAGCTTGGTGTGTCCTTATTTCGGCATCCATGCCGAACTGCCCCCTTTCCCCGTGAAAGGCTGTGTATGCTTGGTTGGCTTTGCATCTGTGCAATCGTGGTCGTTTGTTGTCGGTGCGTCCTGCACCGACTTTGTTCGACCACTTGTATGCGTCCTTGCATAGAGCCTTTTGGCATACACGCCCGGCATCCGTGCCGGGGGTGAATACGGGGACTGGCGTCCCTGCGACCTGCCTTGGGGCTACGCCCCAAACCCCATTTTTATAAGTTATGTAGGCTTTTCGACAGAATGCAGGCGGCACGACATTTGCCGTACCGCCTCAGATCTATTGCTTTTTGATTGTCATACAGCGGACGATGTGTGTTAATCCGTATTTTACTCAGATATTGCCCGTAACCGTAATTACTGCCGTACCGGGAGTAACTGAAACCGTACCGTCTGTGTTTGTCGCAAATGTTGCCGCAGGTACTTCTATAGCGCCTGCTGTAGTTTCAAACACGCCTGTGGCCTCATTGTAAGTGTAGCCGGTATTGCTGAGAACGGTGCCGTTGTAGGTTACTCCGATATTTTTCAGTATCGGGTTGAATACGTCACGCAGAACAATATCGTCTGCCTGCGTAACAGCGGTGTTGCCCTTGTTGGTAACAGTAAAGGTGTAGGTTATCTGACCGTTCTCGCTTACTATTGTCGGGCTGAGCGACTTTTCAATATCAAGCGCAGGAGCGGTTGCGGCATTTACTGTTTCTGTGGCGGTGATAGGTTCTGTAATGCCGTCACCCGTTATCGAGATGCTGTTGGTTATACTGCCTTCAATATTGAGCGGAGCATAAGCCGTTGCTGTGGCGTTGTATACTATCTGCGCCTCAGAGTTTGCAGGAACGTTTATTCCCGTTATTGTCATAGGCGGACCTGCCGTTACGGTAGGAGCTGTCTGCAATGCGCCGTTGATATAATAGCGTATATCTCCGCCGTATGCCAGAGGATATACTGTTCCTGTACCGTAGGTGTAACCGCCGAGATTATCGGTTAACGTAAGATTTGTAAACGCTGTGTTTCCCGTGTTCACAATATTCACAATATAGGTCAGAGTGTCGCCCTGCTTGTAGGAGTTTGCAAGGGAATGCTTCGTTGCGGCGAGAGTCTGCTGTATCTCGCCTGTTGTTACGTTTGAATTTACTACCGTGCCGTTATACGAAAGGGTAGCAACGTTTGTGAATGTTGCCATTGTTTTTCCTCCTTGAAAGTATTTTTTATTCGGGTACCCTTTACATTTTATGACACAGTGTGACTTTGTGCTACTGAAACTCACTTTCCTTTTATAAACCCCTGCAAAAAAAGAACGCACTTGACTGTGCGTTCCCAAAAGTGCGTTCTTATTAATTCTTTATATCGCTCTTGAAATGCTCCCCGTACTTTTCTTTAAGTATCTTCCACTGATAACGGTATGCAT
>OGPS01000305.1_pt1 | contig 49134 bp, 49 predicted proteins | sample 1552931 | NCBI WGS metagenome assembly OGPS01 (sample SAMEA2580252, study PRJEB22360) | human gut metagenome | biome: human gut; feature: human-associated habitat; material: faeces | place: Denmark | collected 2008/2010 | reverse complement strand
GTTTTTCCATTATAAAACCTCTTTCTACAATCTCTTACGAGATGCAAAAAGAGGTTTTCAAATAGCTATAATACAATTTTGCACACGACAAAGAACGGTAGCTGCATTGAAAGAAAAATTAGTCTTTATCCACTAATTTCTATTCTTTTTGCATCTCCGTATTCGTGCGCACTCATACTTTTTGAGATTAATATTTTTTATACCAACTGGTACAACTTTATTTTAGCAAATGTCTATTTTTAATCCGTTGAATAAACTTCAACGGATTAATAGCTTTTTTAAGTCATTTAAAAATTATCACTTATATAAACAGCTTTTTTTAAGGTTTTGCCGTTGAATAAACTTCAAAAAATTTTATTTTTTCAAATAAAAAAGGACCAGATATTAAATCTGATCCTTAGTCGACTGGATATATTTCTTATTTATTAATTTTTCCTTTTAGATTTTGGGTATTTCAATAAGTATTCCAAATTTTGATCTTTTAGCTCTTTAATAATTTCAGGATAATCCGTAGCCCATTTAAAATGTATTAACATATTATACGTGTTGTTATCATCTCCAGCTCTACCAGGTAAATCCTCATCTATTGTCACTTGAGCTAACTTAAGCATTTTCTTGCTTACCTTTGAAGGAACATGAATACCAAGACAAGCCGATATAACATTCAATTTGTTTAAATTCTGACCTTTTTGCATATTACTTATTGTTCTTTTATCAAGTCCTGTATCTCCTTGTAAGTTCTTAAATGAACAATCACATATGTTTTTGCTCATCAGTTTTTTTAGAGAATCTCCAAATTCAAGATTATTTATAGCTTTTAACATTTCATTAGACATTTGATTGACAAGGCCATATTGAGTTAATAAGTCTTCTCCTATATATTCATAGTAATAAAATGTTTTGCTAGCTAATGCTGACGGTAAAGTCACATATTTGAGTTGACCGTTCTCATCTTCTACAAATTGTAAGAAACATTCTTCCTCATTTTCTTCGGCATAATCTGTTAAAGCATAACCACCTGTCGATTTCTTTTCAACATAGTCCTCTGTATTTAAACATAAATGATTGTCAACAAATGCAAAACAATCACTCTCAATAATAGATGCTAAAGCTCCGCTTTCTTTATACCAGGAATTTAATTGTGCAGTTGAAACTTTATTACTAATTTTTTTATCTTTTAAGTCTTCCTTAGTTAAGAAAACATCGATTTGTTTGTACTCTTTCTTTTTATATTTTTCATTTAATGTTTCTTCATAATCTATTTCAATAAACTGATCTTCCCCATTATTTAAAAGAAAGTGTCTTAAATATCCATCTATATACATAGGTAGACGTTTATTTGAATATAAATCACCATATGAATCTTCAAAGAATTTTCCTGATTTTTCTTTATCGCAACTTTCTTTTAATTCATCGAAAGTTCCATATTCAGAAATATTATCCTCAGTTACTTCTTTCTTATATAAATATTTTAAAAGCTCCTCGGAACATCCTAACAATTTTACAACTCTTCTAATTTTATTGTTCTCAAGCTTTGCAAGCATTTCATTTATATAGTCGTTAAAAGTTTTATTTTGATTTAATTCGATATTTCCCGACTGAATATCATATATTAAAATACTAGCTAGCTTTTGCCTTTCTTGAGAAAGCATTGAAAATGATGCATGTAGTTCTTTTCTTAATTTCTCTACTTCTTCTTTAGAAACATCTTCAGCTAATAATTTGATATACTTTTCAAATCTAGAGTTCATATAGTCTTTATCTATTTTCTCGCTATCATGTTCTATAATTCGAGTATCTATATCAAAAGGAACTTCATCTTTTCCATGACCTCCACCACTCTTAGGTAATTCATTATATCGAGCTAAAAGTTTCAAATAGTCTTCTTCTGTAAAAATCACAGAAATTGTAGATCCTTCAGTTTCATATTCTCTAATTTCCCACTCAAATCCCTGAATCAAAGCAGCATCCAAATATTTTGAAAATTTATTAAACTCTTTAGCAAATTTAGCTTTGACACTATTTTCTTCAGGTAGTTTTTCAAAATTTTCTATATCTGAATTTTCAAAAAGAATCTTCATATCTTCGAAGCAATTATTCATATTTCTAATATTGCCGGGTAATTTATCAACAAATAATCCAAGTGGTATGTCTCCAGAATATGCTTTTACTGCTTCTTTTAGATTTCTATCCATTGTATTTGGTCTTCTATACCACTTTATAATTCCAAAAGGTTTTTCTTTTTTGTTGTAGATTCTGTTAGTTCTTGAAATTGCTTGAATTAAATTCTCATATTGAAGCATTTTATCAAGATATAAAGTATTAACCCTTTTAGAATCAAATCCAGTTAACATTTGATTTACAACAATTAAAATATCAATTTGTTCATCTCTATCGATGTTTTCATATGGTTCTTTATGTGAAAGTCGCCTACTTACATCTTTCCTAAACTTATCATACGTTGGAATTGTAAAAGACATATCATATTTAGCATTATAGTCTTCCAGCATTTCTACAATCCCATCCTCTTTATCCAAGGAAGACTGCCCTTCATTATCAATACTAGGGTCAAACAAGGCTGTAATATTAAGTTCAGGCATTTCTTTTTTCATAAGTCTATAATAATCTACTGCTTCAGGGATGCTTGAAGTTGCAAAAATAGCATGAAACTTATTATCATTACTATATAAAGGCCACTTATTCTTTATATCAGCAATCAAAGCCAGTCTGTATTCTTCAGTTTCATATTGTTCATTTGGGACATAATCTTCTATTCCCTTGATCCACTTATTATTTATTAATTCTTCACACATACCTACTTTTGAAGAATCCATAAATTTCATGAATACTTTCTTTTTCTTTTCATCAGCCATAGCTTCAGCAATAGATTCTGCTTTAGCTTGGTGTAAAGCGACCTTTTCTCTTATTTCTGAATCAGGATAAACTTTTACCATATATGGATCAAAGCCTAATACATTTCCATCCCTGATACCATCAGATAGAGTATATCTATGGATTTCATCTCCAAATATTGTTGGAGTCGTGCTGTCTTTCTTTATGTTCACCTCTTGAATAGGTGTTCCTGTAAATCCAAATATAAGTGCATTCCTAAATGTTTTCTTTATAGTAGTAAGCATCTCCCCAAAAGTAGATCTATGACATTCATCTATTATTATGACTATTCTCTTTTTTGATATATATTTAATGTCGTCAATTTTTAAAACTTCTGAATCCTCACTAATATTAGATAATTTTTGAATTGAGGTTACTATAAGTGTATCATCATATCTATTGCTTTTTAACTTACTAATTAAAATATTGGTATTTTTAGTAGCTTGCACCGACTCAGCATCACTTTTAAATGCTCTATATTCATCTAATGACTGAACAGCAAGCTCCTTCCTATCTACAAGGAATATTACCTTATCGGCATCATCTGAGGATGCAATAAGCTGAGCAGATTTAAAACTAGTCATAGTTTTTCCAGAGCCTGTTGTGTGCCACACATATCCGCCTAATTGTTTCCCATCAAACCAAGTATTTTTAGCTACCCTTTCTGCAATTCCATTTGCAGCATAGTATTGGTAAGATCTCATTACTTTCAAAATACCATCACTAGAGTCAGCAACGGTATAAAAGCCTATTAATTGATGTGCCATTGGAATATTTAATAAATTAGCTATTACATCCGCCCAATGGTTTATCGGCTCATTATTAAAATCTGCCCAATGGAAATAAAAATCTTGATTGAATTTCCCTTCACCAGGATTTGCAAAATAAACTGTTTCGTCAGGTTGCATAGCTACAAATATTTGAACTAATGAAAATAATCCCTTGAAAATACCTTCATGTGAATATTTTTCAATTTGATTATATGCCTGACTAACTTCGATTCCGCTTCTCTTTAGCTCTAAATGTATAACAGGCATACCATTAATAAGTAGCATCAAATCTCCTCTTCTATTATTTAAAATGGAAGATTTTGCTTTAAATTTTGGTTGACTTACAATTTGATATCTACTTTCTCCAAAGGCAATTTCCTGCCTATCATATATTTTTAGACTTACTTCCTTACCAAAATGTAATTTATCGTCTGGATTATCCCTCTTGATAGCTACGCTCTTACCATTGATAAATCCATTAAGTTTCATAGGACTTTGAAGAGCAATAATTTGCTCCAAAATTTGATCCATTTCAGTTCTAGTAAGTGGTACATCATTCAACTTATCTATTTGCCTATTATTATTAAACAGTATCTCAGCCCAATTGTTTATAAGATCTTCTTCAGTCGGATAATAAATAACTTCTTTTTCCCATCCATACTTTATTAAAGTCTCAATAACAGCTTTCTCAAATTCAGCTTCGTTATTAAATTGCATTTTCTTCACCTCCTAAACAAACATATTATCAAGCAACGATGACTTTACGTTCTTTAACTTATCTAACTTTTCCTTATTTAAGTTGATGAGTTTATCTAATCTAGAAAAATAATTTCCTATGGTCTTCTGCTCATCAAGATTTGGTAGCATAAACTCATAATCAGCTATAGTACCCATTCTAATAGAGGGCGCCGTAGCTGTAGAGCTATTTTTTAAAGCATGTTTCTTAAAATTATTTTTAAGTTCATGGAGTAGATAAATAGGAAATACTTCTTCTGAAAAATTAAATAATCTGTATACTCTTTGATGAGCTGTATATTTTCCATCTATATAGTGAAAAATCTCTCCTATTCTTCCCTCACCAGGTGTTAGTATGGCTTCCTCATCATAAACATACGTATCAGATTTCATAACTTCCTCTGACCTTATAAAAAATGGATACACACCTTTTTCTTTAGCATCTTGAGTATTCATACATCCATTACTAATAGAACAAATATCTTTGATTTTTCTTTTTTTCCAATACCCAGTAAATTCATTAAATCTTATCTCAGGAGTAGTTTCTCCTTCTCTTGGAAATAGCTTATATAGCATAGCTTTTTTAAGGTCGAGAAGTTTTTCATACTTTTGCTTTTGTAAAGATATAATATTATCTAAATTTTCAAAATAATTTCCTAATTTTTCTTGTTCCGATTTCGAAGGTAAGAAAACTTTAATATTTTTTAATTTTTCATAATATAGGTTTGTTACGCTTCCGCCTTCTACTCTTTTAGAAAATTCATCTTGCATAGTGGCATTTAACATAATAGATGTGAATAGAGGGTTATTTTTAGTATTATATACTGAAATCATTTCTCCAATTGCAACATTTGGTATTGAAAGCCATGTGCAATGATTATAATCCTTAGGATCCTCTCCTACTCGGGGAATCAGAACTTCTGAACCATTGCTAAATCTTAAATTATCAGGTGAAATATTTGTATACGAATAAACTTTATCTATTTTGGATCCAAATTTGGTATATAGCTCTCCATACCTTATACATGGAATTATAGCATCTTTTGTAACCGACCACTTAGGGCAGCTTCTACCATAGTAAAAAGTACCCTCATCTCCCAATGTGCTAGATGACCACTCTGTATCAAATTCCTTAAATCTTATTTTCGGTACATTTTTATCATTTCTCATCTTATACCTCCAATAATTTTTGAAGTTCTTTTATTCCTGCTAAATCTTTTTCATTGCCCATTAGTTTATCAGACATGGAAATAAATTCCTCTTGGGTATAATATAGGTCTTCTTCTATTTCAACAAATGTCTTTGCATACTTCTTGTAAATAGCTATTATATTTTCTTCAAGATTTATAAGAACATTTTTCCCCAATTCGTCCAAGCCTATTACGAGTGGAGCTATCCATTTTTTATAAAGTAAATCTAGAGATTTATCTTCATCTAAGTTTTCTATTAAGTCTTTTGTTTTTAGGTGAAGCTCTTCTTTCTTTATTTTTAAATCAAATTTTAAATTAGTTTCTTCTTCAATTAAAAAAGTTACTTTTTGAAGCTTGCTTTCCAAAGAATCTTCCTCAAAGCTAAAAGTTTGTTGAATTTGAGCTATTCTTTTATTTATTTCTGTTTTTGTGTAGGTTCCACTTTTACCCTTTTCCATTAAGCTCCATTCAATGTTATTATTTTCATTAACATAATGTTCTTTTTCTGCTTTTTTAGACAATTCGAGATATCCATTTAATATTTTAATTTCATCTGTTTCTATCTCATCACAAACTTCTTTCATATATTTTTTGACTTCAGCATTTACAAAAGCAGAGTTATCTTCCTTTACATAGTCCGCATCTTTTTCATCTTCTTCCAGTGAGTCCAGTATTTCTCCATATTCAGATGTTATTTCAGCAAGTCTAGCTTCTATATTTCTTATTTCTTCTATCTCATCTTTTAATAGATTTTCCTGAACTAAATCAAATGGCAATATTCTACCTCTCCATCCTTCTTGAACTTCGGGAACTTCTTCATCGTCTTCTTTTTTCTTCTTCACAACCATATTAGGATCAACTAAATTTATAATATCAAAGCCTTCATCTAGAATCATTTCTAGGTCTGCTTCTATAGTATTCCAGTTATTTGCAAATATTTGATATGCCTTATACTTATCTACTAATTTTATTGTTTTTAATCTTTCAAAGATGTTTTTTACAATTTTTTCTCGTTCTTCTGCAATTTCAACATCTAAAATCCCATCTATCAAATCTTCTTTAAGGTTTTCTTTAAAACCATTAAAGGCTTCTTTGTATTTTTTGATATATTCATGAGATGATTTATGTCCTTGTATTATTTGATTTAAATCTTCAATATTTAAATCAAAATATTCTCCATCTTTTGTTCTAAAAATTTCATCATCTAATCCTTTTAATTCCTCCCAGTAGTCACTTAACTCCATAATTTCAGACTTTGGGATACCTCCAAACATGGTTGCATATAAGTCATATTTTTCTACAGGTTCTGAAGAATCAACATAACGAGGGATGTTAAGATTGTATTCATTTTTTCTTATTTCATCTTTCGTAACTACCCTAGAATATTTTTCAATGCTAATTCTATCCCTTATAGTGTCAGTTATTTTCCTTATGTCACAATTTCTTAGTTTGTTACTCTTTCCTGATTTTTCAAATCCTTTTGATGCATCAATTATTAACACATCATTATTTTCTTTGTTATGTTTTAAAATCATTATTATAGTTGGTATACTAGTTCCAAAAAATACATTAGCAGGAAGCCCTATAATTGTATCTATTTTGTTTTTTTCTATCAGATTTTTTCTTATTTCACCTTCAGTATTTCCTCTAAATAAGACCCCATGAGGTAATACAATTGTCATAATTCCATCTGGTTCTAAATGATATAAATCATGAAGTAAAAATGCATAATCAGCCTTACCTCTTGGTGCTGTACCATAATATTTGTACCTTGGATCATGCTCTTTATTTTTAGGCGACCATTTTTGAGAATATGGCGGATTTGAAACAACTGCATCTGCTTTTACTAGATTGTAAGTACTGTCTTTTCTATCATCTTCAAAAAATGGCCAATCATCTTCTAATGTGTCTCCATTTCTTACATTAATATTAGCTGGTTTAATATCTCTCATAACTAAATTCATACGAGTTAAGTTATAAGTATTTTCTTTTAACTCTTGAGCATAATAATCTATCTTATTATCACTATCTAAGTATCTACGCATTGCTTTCCCAATGTTAATTAGCAAAGAACCACTTCCCTCTCATGTCAAGCTTATGACAAAAAAGGGATTATAGTTATGTAATGTAAAAGAGAGTGATTGCTCACTCCCTTTGCTACTTCCATATTATGTTCAACACCTCGTTTCCTTCGCAGATTACTGAGTCTATATATTTCTCCATCAATTCTCTGGTAAGTTTAGTGTTGTCTATTACTTCTTTTTCTTCTTTTGCTTTTTGTATTTTTTCTTTTATTGCTTGTATTTCTTCATCTATCGAATTTTTAAGATCAATGAATTTTTGTCTATTCATCTTGCCTAATTTATACTTCTCAAAATTTTGCATTTTCTTAGCTTCAAGATCTTCGATAGATTTTTCCATTGGTTTAACTTTTACTTTGTCATCCTTGATTGGATCTTCTAGACCATATTTTTCTTTTATTGCTTCAAATACTTGCTCTTCAAGGCTTCCTGCTCTTGAGTTCTTATGTTTTACATTATTACACTTACATATCCTACAAGTAAAATATGTGTGGACTCTTATAGTTCCATCTTGTCGTTTTCTTTTAGATTGAGTACATCCTAAAATGTGGTTGCAAGTTGGACATTTTGCAAAACCTTGTAGTGGAGATTTCTTTCTCCATTCATAATCGGTATTTTTACCTTTCATAAACAGATTCTTCTCTTTTATCTCTTGTACTTTTTCAAAGTCTTCTTTAGATATAATAGCTTCATGGTTATTCTCAACTCTTCCCCATTCTTCTTTTGGTTTGAATTTAAAAGAAGATGGATTTAACACTGACTTATCTTGCATATTAAAAGTGTAAGTTCCAGTATAATTTTCATTTGCTAATACATCTATTATATTGCCATTAGTCCAAGTTGGTCTGGGCTTTTTCGCAGTTCTAATTATTGAATATTCGAAATCAAGATTGGTTAATTCGCTCTTTCTTTTTGACGGCGTTGGAATTTTTTCTTCATTTAATATCTTAGCTATATTTCTTGAAGATATACCATCAAGTGCAAGTTTGAAAATCTTCTTTACTATCCAAGCTGTTTCTTCATCAACTATGATTTTATGTCTATCATTAGGATCTTTCATATATCCCAATGGTGGACTCCAAGCTAAAAACTTTCCTTGTTTTTTAAGTGTAGTCATAGATGACTTTACCTTTTCAGAAATATCTTTTGTGTAGAAATCATATAATAGTCCCTTGAATTGAATATCTAAATCTGTTCCATTTCCCTTTTCTTTGTTACTATCATAGCCATCATTTATGGCGATAAATCTTACTCCAAGGAATGGAAATATATTTTCAAGATAATCTCCAAGTGTTATATAATCTCTCATAAATCTGGACAAGTCTTTTACAATTATAGTCTGTATATTGTTTTTCTTTACATCTTCGAGCATTCTTTGAAAGGCTGGTCTATTTTCATTTGTTCCTGAATATCCGTCATCGACATATTCTTCTCTTGTGAAGTTCTTAAATTCTTCATTCTTGTCGAGATAATCGTTTAGATATGCTCTTTGGTTTATGATACTTTCACTCTCATCAGTCTTTATCATATCTTCAACGGATAATCTAATATAAAGAGCAATCTTACTCATCGTCTGTTCCTCCTACCAAATTATCTATATTGAATTTAAAGACTATTTCAAATTCGTGTTTATCATAAACTATTATTTTTTCAATTAAGCTATGGATTAAATCACCAGGTAGCTTTTCCAAATTCTTTGAAGCATATAAATCATTTATCCATTTTGTTGATTTTAATCTTTCTTTTTTAAGTTTTGATATATTAACTTCAATTGCTGAAATTTCATTATCAAATGTAGCCATATGACTTTGAGCAATCTCTCTTTTTAATAGATACTCGTCTCTATCAATCTTACCTAGACTATATTCTTCATAGGCTCTTTGAATGATATTTTCTTCATTTAGATTTTTTCTTTTAAGATTTTCAATGTCTTTCTTAAAAGTATCTATTGCGTTATTAAATCTAGCTTTAATTCGATTTACAAATTTTGTCTTGCTAGTTGTCTTCATAATAAACTCAGAAATCTTATCACTAATAGCCTGATCCAAATCTCTTTCCATAATGAATACTGATTTTTCGGGTTTTATACTTCCACTAAATCTCTCATTCTGAAATGAATAGTAAAGTCTATCTTTATTTTTACCATAGATACGAGTTCTTCTATTAAGTTCTTTGCCAGTATTATTATTGATTACAAGACCTTTAAATCTGTTCTCATAGTCCCTGTTTTCAAAATTGTGCATTGGCGAACTGAAAACATGATTTTTCTTTCTTTCTTGTCTTTCTCGTAAGATTCTTTCGTGAACTTCCTTAGAAATGATTGCTTCATGTGCATTCTCACAAATTATATACTGACTTTCATCTACAAAATGTTGCTTAATTCCTTTTGCAAGATTTTGTTGTTTAACTCCCTGTACTAAAGTCCCCGTATAAGCTGGGTTTGTAAGCATTTTGGAAATTGTTCCTTTATTCCATTCAGGATCATCATCTTCTCTGTAAACTCTCCCAGTTTTATAGTAAATCATTCCAGGAGCATAGCCTTTTTCATTAAAATGCTTTGCGACTTCATATTGGCTTTTGCCTTGAAGAGTTAAATCAAACATCTCTTCCACAATAAATCTAACATTTTCATCAATTACAAGTTTTTGACCTTCTTTAGATTTTTTAATCTTGTACCCGTAAGGTGGAACAGAGCCAATAAAGTATCCGTTTCTTGCTCTATTGTGTTTTGAGGTCTTTATCTTAACTGAAATATCCTTAGCATACATATCGTTAATAATATTTTTAAGAGTAACCTCAAAAGATTTCTTTGAATCTGTTTCTTTGACTGTGTCTAATTTATCATTAACTGAAATAAATCTAACACCTAAAAATGGAAAAACTTTATCAATCAATCTTCCCATTTCAAGATATTCTCTTCCAAGTCTTGATAAATCTCTGATAATAATACAATTGATTCTTCTATCCCTAATATCTTGCATCATATTCTGAAATGATGGTCTTTCAAAGTTTGTCCCACTATATTCATAGTCAGTGTAAACTTCTAAAACATCTATATTTTCTTTTAATGCATATTCTTTACAAGACAGTATTTGAGTTTCTATTGAGTATGATTTTTCTCTCCACTCTTCTGTTCTTTCGTTAGATAGTCTTGTATAAATTCCGGCCTTAAAGACTTTTCTTTCTGCCTTTTCGCTTTTCTTTTCAATATATCTTTTGGAAGTTCTTGCCATTATAAAACACCTCCAGCTAATTGCATTGGAGTCTTATTTTCAAGAGCATTTCCAAATACCTTATTTATTGAAATCAAATTCTTCTTTACTTCGGACTTGCTTTCACTTTCTTCTTTTACAAGGGTCTTCAGTAAGTTAACTGTTTCCAAATTATTAAAGACAAAATTAATCTCATTATTTTCTCCGATTTCAATTCTATCTATAAAAGATACAATTGTTAGCCTATTTAAGTTGCTTAAATCAGTGGGAACAATTTCGGAAACCAAACTGTCCTTGTTTTTCATCTTTTCTTGCAAGCTAGCAAGTATATTTTTCTTTGTAGCAATTTGTTTCTCTATTTCCCTGATCTTAATAAGATAATTTTTTCTAAATCTTTCAAACTCTTCAGAAGTTATAAGTTCATCTTCTAAGTCCATATATAAAGATTGTCTAAGTCTTTCGTACTTTCTCTTTTCTGAGTTTAAGCTTTCAAAATCAATGTTAAATGTTACTTTTGATACATCTAACTTATTAACTTGACTTAGTAGCTCATTATATTTTTTTAAATAATCTTTAAGTGCAAAAAGAGTCATATCAAGTAGATAGTCTTCTTTTATACTATGTCTTGTGCAATCTCCTTTGTTATTATAGTGAGAACAAATATAAAAAATATTATATCCATTCTTGGACTTAACCTTTCTTCTAACCATTGAAGATCCACAATCTTTGCAATAAAGCATTCCTGATAAAATATGTGGTATATCTGCCGATTGTTTTACATCTCGAAGCATCATCTTATTAGCCAAAGCATAAATGCTTTTTGAAATAATAGGCTTATGAGAGTCGTTTATTACAATCCAATCTTCTTCATTTACTTCTACTTCTCTCTTAGACTTGTAATTTAGTTTTCTAGTTTTCCCTTGTTCAAGCACTCCTATATAGACCTTGTTTGTAATAATCCTATTGACCATTTTTGCGTCCCATTTAGAGTCTTTAACAATAAAACCAGTGGTATGATTATCGCCAGAATTTTCCTTATGCTTAGATGGTGTTACACAACCTATGCTATTTAAAAAATCTGCAATAGCCTTAGACGAATAACCGTCTATCTTCATATTGAAAATTCTTTCAATTATGTGTGAAACTTCTGTATCAACGACTAACCTATGTTTGTTTTTGCTATCCTTCTTATAACCAAAAGGAGCAAATGCACCAATAAATTCACCATTCTTTCTTTTAATCTCTTTTGAAGATTTAACCTTCATAGAAATATCTCTACAATAAGAATCATTAATAAAGTTTCTTATAGGAAGAATTAGGTGTGTATCACTTACATCTGCATTTTCACTGTCATAGTTATCGTTTACGGATATAAATCTTATACCTTTTTCTGGAAATATCTTTTGTAGATATTTACCTGATTCGATATAATCTCTCCCAAAACGGGATAAGTCCTTCACAATAATTGTTTTGAACTTCTTCTCTTCAAGATCTTGAATCATCTTCTTAAATTTTGGTCTGTCAAAATTAGATCCTGAAAAACCATCATCTACATATTCAGCAACAACTTTAAAATCATTGTCCCTTGCATATGACTTGATAATCTGTCTTTGATTTGAAATAGAATTACTTTCTGTGCTATCTCCATCCTCTCTCGATAAACGAAGATACATACAAGCAAATTTTTCCATCACAAAACCTCCTTAATTTGTATTTGGGCAAATAGTCATTAAGGAGTTCTTCTACCACTTATATTTTACCGCACCCAAGTTTTTAAGTCAGCACCCCAGCTTATAGTCTTATACAAGCTCTACATAAATAAAGTTCTACAATATCTAGTAAGTCGAGGGACTCTTTATCACTTTGAGTGTAAGTAATTTTTTTAGAATAATCTTCTTTTGATATTTGCTCTTTAGGTTTACATTTCTTCTTTTCTTTTGTATTCATAGGTTTTACCTCACAATATAAAATTAAAGTTTTTTGACATTGACAAGTGCCTTGGATTAGCAACATAGGAATCTCACCTCCGCCTCTGTTCAGGATGAGCCGGCTTCAACCTTAGAAGTATCATTATCCTCATTTTCTTCATAGCGAATAGGGTATCCCTCCCTATATTCAAACTCTTACTTATCGCTCCCTTTCTTCTTCCCTTGCTTTTAGCTTAGCAGTACTTGTTTTGCCGAATTGTTCAGCAGAAAGATCTTGGCGGATAGGTTATTACGCTCCAAAAATAATTAACGTCTTGTCTTGGTCTATTCAGTTGTTAAGGTTCAAAATTTATCGAGAGTTCTTAATCTTTTTAAAATTTGACCATCAGAAAATACTTATCTTGATGAAACAAAATTGTTTAAAATTACCCTCTTATACTTAACAGTGAAAAGAAGCCTTTCTTGCTAACCAATTTTCAAAAATAAATTTGGTTAAATGAAAAGGTCCAATTCCCACTGCATAAGTAACAGTGAAAATTAGACCCTCTTGGTAACTGTCATCTAAAAGTCTTCTAACATTTCCTTTAGTTTTTCTAAGACTTTATTACGCCTTTTAATAACGGCTGGATTAGAAATATTCAGTTTAGCGGCTACTTCTCTAATTGTTTCTTCTTTATAAAAGAGGCTTTCTATTAGGTCTCTTTCAGCAGGATTGAGTTTAGAAATAGCTCTTCTTACTTCTTCAATCATTTCCTTTGTTTCGATAATTTTTTCAACATCAAATTCCAGATCTTCCAAATTTTCTTCGAAGTTTCCATCATGATCGTAGGAACAAAAAAAGAAACAGTTATTTAACCTGTCTCTTCTCATTTGATATTTCTCTTTATTCAATTCACTATGATAAGCAAGATATACTTCCTTGCTAACAACTATTTTCTTTCCTTCTACAAATAAATAATATTCTTTGTCCATTAATTTTTCCTCCTTGTTGACATGAATTTCTTTTGTTTGAAAATAAAATTCACACAAGGAGGGCTTCTAATTCTTTGCATATATTCTCCTGGGCATAAAAAAAGACCGAAAGAAAATAAATTCTTTCAGTCAATAAATGCCAATATTAAATTTAGGTGCAGATCATCCATCATGGATATTATATATGCACTTAAGTACACATAAAATTCGTATATGGTACTTTTTTCATTCGGAAATAGTACGCAATAAGTTCGTCATAAATTAATTTCTTAGATGTTCATTATTTCTTCAATGCTACGACCATCTTCAAGTTGGCTAATAGCAGTTGGTAAAGTATATCCCCAAATTATTATACCAACCAATGCAATTGCTTCCTTCTTTCTTTGATAATAAACAGTTCTCTCTAAAGATACACTTCTCATACAAGCTTCATCAGTAATCTTTTTTTCAGAAATGTAGTAGTTATAAATAATCTTATGATAGATTTCTCCATATTCTGGATAAACTTTTAGCCTAACACAAGCATCATAAATTATTAAAAGCATAAGCTTACTATCCATTACATTGGAAACTCTATTATTAAACTTTTCTTCAACTCTTTCTGGAGCAAATGTAGAAAGATACAAGTAAGCAGATTCTGAAGTTGATCCATAGTTTTCTTTACTCTCAAACATCATAAAATTTGCCCTACTATCTACTGCCCAGGTAACTTGTCTATATAAACTTAAAATAAGTTTTGCAGCTGAACTAATTTCTTCAAATTTCAAGTTGCTATCTGCATACATGTTCATTATATTCTTTAAAGTTTTACTTATTCTCAATCTAATCACCCCAATACAACTTATTTACAAACTTGAATGTTTGTGCTATAATATGAATATAAGTTCAGTTTGTATTATATCTCAAATTGAAAAATAATTCAAGCACTATTGTTCGTATTAAAAGTTATAAATGCACATTAGTACAGGAGGTTAAAGTTATGGCTTTTGCGGATAGATTAAAGGATTTTCGTGAAAAAGAAAAGTTAAGTCAAGCAGATTTTGCAAAAATGATAGGAATAAGTACAAGAACTCTTGTACATTATGAAGATGGAGAAAGATACCCAAGAGATGTCGAGGTTTACAAAAAAATTGCTGAAGTTATGGACTGTGATTACAATTATCTTTTAGAAGAAAGTGATGAGTTTTTAAATAGAGTTTATAACATGGGTGGCAAAAAAGAATTAGAAAAAGCTAGAGCATTAACAGAAGGTCTAAGTTCTTTATTTGCAGGTGGAGAAATATCTGATGAAGATAAAGATGCTGCTTTTGAAGCTATTACTCGTGCTTATTGGGAGGCTAAAAGAGAAAATAAGAAATACGGTCGTAAGAAAAAAGATTAGGTGATTATATGAGCATGAATCGCTATATATATGATAAGGTTAATCGACTTATAAAAAAATATAAGACACGAGATCCTATCGAATTAATAGAAGCTTTGAATATTAACCTGGTATATCTACCTGAAACAAAAATACTTTTAGGAATGTACCATTATATTCAAAGGAACAGATTTATTTTTATCAGTAGCAACACAAATTTTAATAGAAAGACTATATTAGCACATGAATTAGGTCACGATCAACTTCACAGAGATTATTGTATGAGAGGTGGAGCTTTTCATGACCAAACAGTATTAAACCCAACAAACAAATTTGAAACTGAAGCTAATATTTTTGCGGCTCACTTATTAATAAGTGATGAAGATGTCCTAGATAATATCAATGATCAAGTTTGTGATTATGAAATCGCTGGAAAATTAGGTGTAGATATAAATTTACTAAATCTAAAAATTTCTGAGTTAGCAAAAATGGGCAAGTTTAATAAACCAATTAATGTTAATATACCTCAGGGAGATTTTCTTAAAAACTATCGACCTGAACATGATGATTATTATTAGGAGACTCTATGGGAATTTTTATTGCAGGATATATTTTATTAATCCTTTCTGGAATAGTTTTTTACTATATCATCTCTACCTATTCTGTAAAAATCTCAGCATTTTTGATTGATTTTATAGTTGTAGGTTTAGGATTTTATATATCCATAAAAGATAAACTAGATAGCAAATTAGCTATTCCCCTTTCAATTACAGTAGTAATAATTTATGGAATATTGCTAGTTTTAATAAATCAAAAGCTACCAAAAGTTAGCAAGTTTTTAAACTATATAATTGCTTTTATAGGATCAGCAGTTGCCCTATGGTTGGCACTTGATTTTATAACAAGCACTCTAACCGCTTTTAAGATAATCGGTCAAACTTATCATCAATTACCAATAACAAAAAATATGATGATAAATTCCTTTATACATTATGTAATTGTATTCTTAATTAGTATTCCAGTGTTTAAAGGTAGAATGAAATTTATACTTGGAGGAAATTATGAGTAGAGAAATGGATAAAAACAAAGACGAAAATCAAGAAAAAAAAGAACTTCAAATCAGATCATCTGCTGCTGAATACTTGACTTTTATTGCAGCTAACGGTGATGATCAAGAAGCTATAGAAATTAGATATGAAGATGAAAATATTTGGCTTACTCAAAAGATGATGGCAACACTATATGATGTAAGTGTCGCCACAATAAATGAACATCTTAAAAAAATCTATGCCGATAGTGAATTACAGGAAGAAGCAACTATTAGGAATTTCCTAATAGTTCAAAAAGAAGGTTCTAGAAATGTTTCAAGGGAAACAAAACACTATAACTTACAAGCAATTATTGCAGTAGGGTTTAAAGTAAATAACGAACGTGCAGTCCAATTTAGAAAGTGGGCAAACCAAATTGTAAAAGATTTTACAATTAAAGGTTGGGCGATGGATGATGAAAGACTCAAAAATTCTGGCACAAAACTTACCAAGGATTATTTTGAAAAATTACTTGTAAAAATCCGTGAAATTAGATTATCTGAGAGAAGATTCTATCAAAAAATCACAGATATTTATGCAACATCTTTAGACTATGATCCATCTGCAAAAGCAACAAAAAGGTTTTTTGCCGCTATCCAAAATAAATTGCACTATGCAATTCATGGAAAAACTGCAGCCGAATTAATTGTAGATAGAGCCAATCACAAAACTAAAAATATGGGACTTACAAATTGGGAAGGATCTCCAGATTCAAAAATTCATAAATATGATGTAGTCGTTGCAAAAAATTATCTAAACGAAGAAGAATTAAATCAAATGCAAAGAATTGTTTCATCATATTTGGACATGGCAGAACTGCAAGCAGAAAGACATATCCCGATGACAATGGAAGATTGGGAAAAAAGATTAAATGGATTTTTACAATTATGGGATAAAGACATCTTAAACGATGCAGGAAAAGTGTCTGCAGCTCTTGCTAAAAAGCACGCAGAGAGTGAGTTTGAAAAATATAGAATTATACAAGATAGACTCTACAAAAGTGATTTTGATAAGTTCTTAGAACTTGAAGACAATACTAAAGATTTAGAATAATAACTTAAAATAGGGTCTATAAATAATTTTGTGTATCAACCTAAATCCTGATTAAAGGGTAAGGGTTGATACATTTTTTATGCTTCAATCACATTTGTGTAGCTACAACTTTTTCTACATTAACATTTTTATCTTCTAGATTATCTTCAAAATTCCCATCATAATTTAGGGACGAAAAAAGAGCAAGTGATTTTTCTTGTCCACCTGCTCTAAATGTTTTTCCTGTTCAAAGACTTTAAATATTTCTTTCTATTAATTATTTAATTTCCATGATTCTGCCTTAGCCTTTGCATTTATAAGGTCAGAATAAAGTCCATTATTTTTAATCAGTTCTTCGTGATTTCCACGTTCTACTATTTCTCCATCTTTTAAGACTAGAATCTGATCTGCATTTCTAATGGTTTTTAGTCTATGGGCAATCATAATTACTGTCTTATTTTTTGTTAATGATTCTATTGCTTCTTTAAGTTTATCTTCATTTTCTGGGTCTATATTTGCTGTTGCTTCATCAAAGATTATGATGCCCGCATCTTTTAGCATGGCTCTGGCTATGGAGATTCTTTGTTTTTCTCCACCAGATAGGCTTGCTCCACCTTCCCCAATGATAGTGTCATATCCTTCTGGTAAAGCTTCTATAAATTCATGGCACCTTGCCTTCTTTGCAGCTTCTACAACCTCTTCATGGCTTGCATTTTGTTTCCCAAATTTTATATTGTTTTCAATAGTGTCTTTGAAGAGATATACATCTTGAAATACCATGGAAATAGAATTCATAAGATTTTCTATCTTATAGTCCTTAATATTCTTTCCACCTATTAAAATTTCGCCAGAATTTACATCCCAAAATCTTGCAATAAGATTACAAAATGTTGTCTTGCCAGATCCAGATGGTCCTACAATAGCAGTCATGGTATTTTCTTTTATCTCTGCTGATACATTTTTTAAAATTGGTCTATCATCATAAGAAAAGCTGACATTTTTAAAGACTATATTGTGATTTTTTATAGCCTCTGTAATACTTCCTTCTCTCATATCAGGCATAGAGTCGATAAAACCTACAGAATCTATGGCATTTTCGCAAGCTCTTAGGATAGCCATGTTTGATCCAGCCCCGATTAAGCCTTCAAAGATAATAAATGATGCCATAATCATAAGAATTGTTTCAGCAAGTGGAAGTTCACCAGATAAATTTAATTTTAATGATACATAGACCATAGCTACTGTTGTTATTCCCATTACAATTCTTTGGACAACTGTGTAAGGTGCTACAGATATTTCTAAATCTAAAAGTATATTTGATGTATCTTTTATAGACTTTCTTAAAGCCCTGTTATTTTCTCCACCAAGATTATAGGATTTTATAACCTGCATTCCTTGTAAAGTTGCTAATACTTCTTTTGTAAGTCTTGTTTGTGTTTCTGTCATTTTGTCTGCATTAGCTGATGATTTTTTCTCCATCATTGATGTAACGATGAAAAATACTACCACACCAGCTACAGCAACCAGCCCTACCTTTACGTTAAAAATTAAAGTCCCAAGGACAAAGACTAAAGTATTTAAAACTCCACCAAGTACAAGAACCAAAAGCATAGGCACCCACATTTCTGCTTGGGAAAGTGAAGATGTAGCAATAGTAGTTAATCTTCCTAGTGAAAAGCTTGAAAAGAAACCCATAGGAACTCTTTTTATTTTTTCTCCTATTTCTATTCTCTTGTGAGCTGCCATAAAATATCCAGCGTGTGTTTGTGCCATTTGTGATGATTTTTGTGTCATTATCTTTCCAACAAGGGATATAACTAATATTCCAAGACAAATAAAGATAGCCTTATAGTCTAAAGTTTTAGAAAATATATTTACTAGCATATAGTAAATTGCTCCAAACTCAAGGGCATTAAATACTGCGTGCAAAAATCCAGCGAGAATGGATTTCTTAATATTTACCTGTTCTTCTTTTGAAAAATTCCATATCTTTTTAAACACATTAAGCATTTTCTTCACCTCTTAAATTTGCAGCATACATTTCCTTATAAAGTTCTGATGACTTTAATAGTTCTTCATGAGTACCATAAGAATTTAATTTGCCATCTTTAATAACAAATATCCTATCTGCATCAACAATTGTCTTTAACCTATGAGCGATTATGATTAAAGTTTTACCCTTAACTAGATTTGCCAAGGCGTTTTGTATGAGAGCTTCATTTTCAGGATCTATATAAGAAGTTGCTTCATCTAAAATTACGATTGGTGCATTCTTTAGCATGGCACGAGCAATAGATATTCTTTGTCTTTCTCCTCCAGATAGATGACCTCCACCTTCACCAACTCTTGTATCATAACCATTAGATAGATTCATAATAAAATCATGGCAGGCAGATTTTTTACATACCTCTATGATTTCTTCGTCAGAGGCATTCTTATTTCCAAGCCTAATATTTTCCTTTATAGTCATATCAAAGAGGAAATTGTCTTGGGATACAAAAGAAATAAGTGAAGACAAATTTTCGAGCGACACATCTTTTGTTTCTACTCCGCCAATTTTAATAGATCCCTTATCTACATTCCAAAATCCAGCAATGAGTTTTGCTATTGTGGACTTACCTGACCCAGAAGGACCAACGAGTGCTGAAACATTAGATTCTTTTATTTCCATAGAAAGATTATCAATGACTTTCTTTTTTCCATCGTAAGAAAAGTCTACGTCTTGAAGTTCTATATTATAGGATTCTATTTTTTCTCCCTTGTCAATATTTTCTAACTCTCTTGAATCTAAAATTTTTCCTATTTCAGAAGTTATAGTTGATATTCTTGACATATCATCCATATAGTTCATGATTTTTAAAATGCTAGAAACCGTAGCAAAGGATAAGACGATTAAGGTAATTAAATTTCCTAAATCAATACTTCCATTTATATAAAATAAAATCCCAAAGGGTATGATTGTAATAATCCCCATAGGAGAAAGTAATCTACCTATGGCAACCCTATTCATAGACTCACCCATCCAGTTATAATAAAAACTTGCATTATCATAAACTGCATCAGCGTATTTTTTATAAGATGATTCGCTTTGATTAAAGGTCTTTATTACTTCTATCCCATTTATATACTCAACAATGGAATTATTCATATGTTGACCAATGGCAACTGATTTCCCAAACATTTCCTTATAATGAGCATTCATAACAGACATCATGGTAGCCATTCCCACCACAAAAGGAATTAGTGATAGCAAGGTCAATCGCCAATCTAAGGTAAACATATAAATAAATAATAAAACAGGTCCCACTAAATTTGCCGTAAATTCTGGCACTAGGTGGGCAAGTGAAGTTTCCATAGAATCAACTTGCTCAACTATAATATTTTTTAATTCTCCAGACGATCTTGATAATACATCTCCTAATGGCATCTTGAATAATTTCTTAGAAATATCATTTCTTATCTCTCCAAGTGAATTAAAGGTTGCTGTATGAGAAATACTTGTTGATATTCCTGCTGCCACTTCTTTAATAACAAATGTTATTAAAATATTTATGCATAGTGGAGTATATAAACTCATATCATTTGCACCATTAATTAAGTTTACAACGATTTTTGCCATGTATATATAAGAAAAAAGCCCAGCCACTACTCCAATTATTGCCAGTAAGATTGACATAAAATATGAGCCTTTTCTCTTTTTTACATATTGTTTTATTAGATCCATCAAATCCCCTCCTTAATAAATCTTCGTAATAATAAGATAGGTCTATCCATTCACTACTTTATAGATAGACCTGCCTTAAATTCAATTTATTAACCTATTCTCATTTAGCTTTTACACTATAAATATTGAAAAATTGTGGTGTACTTGTAAATTCATATCCCCCAATTTTGTCATTTCTATACAAAATCATTTCTTTTGAATAAGAAAGAGGCAAATCCATAGCGTTTTCGTTTGAATATACTATAGCTTTTTGTATATTATCTTTAATCTCCCCTTCGTTTGTAGAAGTGGAAGCCTTCTTTATTGCATCAATATATATGTTTGAATCAGAAAGTACTTTTAACGGCATCAAATGTGGATCCATTTCAGTGATTGATTCTTGTAAGAACTTATGAGGTTCAGTATAAGAACCCTCTGTGTTCCATGTTGTCAAATGGAATTCTCCCTTTATACCATCTGTCCACCATGACATTTGATCTTTTTCAACTAGGTCAACATCTATACCTACTTCTTTTAATTGTGTCTTTATTGCAAGTGCAGTTTCCTTAGCAAGTACTAAATCTGACCAGTAAACATATTGAAGCTTTAATGGACTTCCGTCCTTTTCTCTAATTCCTGTATCTTTATTGAGTTTCCAACCCGCTTCATCTAGCAAGCTATTTGCCTTTTCAGGAGCATAACTATAATTAGTTGGATAATTTGCATCACAATAAGCTACATCTTTAGGGAATAAAGTTTCAGCTACATCTTCATATGAGTATGTTAAACTATCGACAATGTCTTTTTTGTTAATTGCATAATTAATTGCTTGGCGAACTTTTAAATCTTCTAATTCTTTTTTACTTGGATTTATAATTAGATTCTTAGTCAAAGTCCTATTTTTATTGACTTCTCCAGTAACATCCTTAATTTCAGAACCTTTTTTGAAGTCATCATAATTTATTAAATCTGCTCCATAAATTAAATCTATTTCCCCCTTATTTAAGGCTTGAAGTCTTGAGGAAGCATCGGGAATATATTTGACAATAACTTCATCATAATAAGGTTTTTCCCCATGATAATTTTCATTTCTAACAAATTTTGTATATTCTCCAGATTTAAATTCTTCATATACATAAGGACCTGTTCCTATATTTTTGTTAAATGTCTCAAAGTTTCCCTCAGTAAATGACTTTGGAGATGGCATCCCCAATACATTTTGGAAACAAAAACCATTTATATAAAATTTAGACGGATTTTCATAGTGAATAGCAATCGTATTATCATCAATAACTTCTGTTGATTTTATCTCTGCAACAGCCCTAATGCCTGCAAAATTAGGGTTTGACTTATCAAAATCTAATATCTTTTTTACTGCATCAGCATTAAAATCTTCACCATCTGAAAACTTTACCCCGTCCTTTAATTTAAAGACTAAAGTTTTGCCATCATCTTTATATTCAAAGCTTTCAGCAAGTTTTGGTACAATTTCACCGTTTTCATAAGCTACTAGGGTTTCGTAAATTAAACCACAAGCCATATTATTTTCCTTATTCATTGTTAAAGTCGTAAGATTTGTCAGTTCTTTAGCAGTACATAAGGTTAAAACCTTCTTGCTTTCATCTTTTGTGTTTTCACTTGCTACATTTGAATTTTCTTGTGCTTTTTCTTGATTCTTTTGGCAACCTCCTAGTAGAATTGAAAAACTAAATACAAGTGCCAATAAAACCATCATATTTTTTCTAAGTTTGATCATTTCTATCTCCTTTGCAATTTTCCTTCTCTCAATATTTTTCCTTTCTTTATCTCTATGATATAATCTGAAATCTGTTTTGCTTGATTTATATCATGAGTGATAAAAATATAAGAAATACTATGCTTAGATTGATAATAAAAAAGTAAATTTAGTACTTTTTCAATCGTCAATAAGTCAAGCCCGGCCGTAACCTCATCTAGTATTAAAAAATCAGGATTAACCATAAGGGCTCTTATGAGCGACAATCTTCTTTGCTCGCCTCCAGATAGTTGGTGAACGGGCACATCTAATATTTCCTTTTTTAAATGTAAATCCTCGCAAAATAATAACACCTTTTCCTTTCTTTCCTTTTTCGACAAGTTTGTTAAATTAATAAGCCCTTCTTCCAAATTTTTAAAAGTGCTTATACCAGGATTTAAAGTACCAGATGTATCCTGGAAAACAGACTGGATATTTTTTCTATATTTCCTTATTTTTTTTAATTTTAATTTTGAGATATCTACAGAATCATAGAGTATAGATCCTTCATCTATTCTTTCTAATCCTATTAATGCTTTTGCAATGGTGCTTTTACCAGATCCGCTTTCGCCAATTAAACTTAAGTTATCTCCCCTTTTAAGTGAAAAGGAAATTTGATCTAGAGCTTTAAATGTCCCCTTTACTGTTTCAAAAGAAAGACTAACATTACTCATAGCTATTTCGTCCACTCCCATTCGCCTCCAGAATCTAATATCTTCTGACTACATTCAACAAATTTTCTTGTCCATTCCTCTTTAGGACTTTCAAATATATCTTTACTACTCCCCTTTTCTATAAGGCATCCATTTTCTATCACATAGATGCAGTCGCTATATTTTTTAAGAATTTCGGCATCGTGTGTTATTAATAAAATTCCTTTGCCTTTGAAATTTGCTTTAATCAATTCAAAAAATAATGATGAGTTATAATTATCTAAGGCTGATGTTGGTTCATCAGCAATTATATAATCAGTATTTAGCCCCATAGAAATTGCTAATATCACACGCTGAATCATGCCTCCTGAAAGTTCAGTTGGATATGAATCTAAAACTCTTTCATATTCAAGATTGACGCTTTTGAGCTTATCTTTTGCTATACTTAATGCTTCTGATTTATTTATATTAAGATTAGCAATATAAATTTCAATCATTTGACTTTTTATTTTTTTCCTTTTGTCAAAAGAAATCATGGGAAGTTGAGGAATAAAAGCGATATTTCTATTGTTGATATTGATATTATCTTTTTCAAATATATCGAAATCATCTATAGTAATATTCCCAGAACTTACTTTCAAGTCCTCTGATAAAATCCCGAGTATTGCGTTTATTAATGTAGTCTTCCCAGCACCACTTGGACCAGTGAGACCAATAATTTTGCCCATAGGAATTCTAAGAGAAATATTATTTAAAAGATTGTTTCCTTTTTTATCTGTAACTTGTAATTGATTAACCAAAATCATATCTTCACCTTCTATTCGCTTCTTTTGCAATAATATTAAAAGACATTGTAGTAATAAAAACTGCAAAAATAGGGTAAATTATGAGTTCTGGCTTAATAAATATTGAATCTCTCGCTTCTAAAATCATAGAACCCCACTCCACAACATTTTCTCCAAGTCCAATTCCTATAAATGAAAAACCAGTAATTGCTAAAATCATATCCGCACAGGACAAACAAATATAATGAACTAAATCTAATAATATATTTGGTAGTATATGAACTAGAACCAACCTAGTCTTTGAAGCACCAAGTGAAATCATACAAGTGCAATAAGCTTTATCATATTCAATATTTATTTGAGTTCTAACAAGTCTTAAAAATCTCAATATATATGAAACAACCAAAGCGATTAATGTAGTTTTTATTCCATTTCCCCAAGATGCTATAAATATGATTAAATAAGCAATTGGTGGTATAGCCGTTACAGCATTAATAATCGAATCTACTATTACATTCTTTTTCATGGTAACTTTTGACGTTAGTGTACCTAAAAGCAAACCTAAAGTAAAAACAATAATTGATGCCGTCATAACCATAAATAATGTAGTTTTCCCCCCGTACAGTATTCTCGATAAAACGCACCTGCCCATGCTATCATTTCCCAAAAGATACTTATAACTTGGATTTGCAAATCTAAGGGAAAGATTAACTTCTAAGGGATCATTAGGGGCAAAAAAACTTCCAAAGAACATAAATAAAATCACTAGGAAAGCAAATACTGTCCTTTTATTTATTTTCATTAATCTCCCCTTTCCTTTATCAAAAGATTATTTATCAAATCGGATGTTATATTAGCAATGGCAATAAATAAGGCTAAAAAGAAAACCAAACCATGAATCATCGTTGCATCACGATTTACTACAGAATTTACAATCAAATATCCAAATCCTGGAATAGAAAAAACTCCCTCAACTATTGCCACATTTGCAATCATAAGTCCAATACTCTGAAAGAAATTTGGAATTAACTTTACTATCGAGTTTGGCAATATATGTTTCACGAACAAAGTAAATTCCTTTAGACCATTCGCTCTAAAAAACATAATATAATATTCACCATTCTCTTTGTCTAAAGCATCTTTAAATAGTGGATAATAAAAAGAAGCTCCAAATATCCCTAAAGTTATTGCAGGAAGTAGATAGTTTGTAATGCCAATATTACCTGCTACTGATAGCAAATCCCACTTTACTGCAAATATATCAAGTAAGATAATAGCAATATAAAAGCTAGGAATTGAAACACCAATAAGGCATAAAAGATTTATAAGCTTATTGATTATCTTGCTCTTCCATAAAAAAGTAATACATCCCAAAGATAATACTAAAATTACCTGCAATATTGCGGAAAAGAAAACAACAGATAAAGTTTTTGGCAAAGCCAACATTATATTATCCCAGACTGGTTTGCCATTACTTAAAGACTGTCCTAAATCTAGAGAAAAAAGATTTTTGATCCAGTTAAAATATTGTTCATATAGAGGTTTGTCAAAACCGAATCTTATTCTTACTTCTTCAATTTGCTCAGGCGATGGACTTCCGATATGTCTTTTAGCATATGCAGTAGCTGGATCGACGGGAGATAATTTCATTAAAACAAATGATAAAACACTAACAATTAATAATGTCATTATTAGCTCATAAAATTTTTTTAAAAATGTCTTTTTTGTATTCATTTTTATACCATAATTTAAGATCAGCCTAATAATTCAGGAAATTTATTTTTCAAATATTCTTCTAACATCTTTTTGATTGTTTCTTTATTTTCAATAAAAATTTCTTTTTGATTTAAACTTTCATATCCTAAAATCAAAGTATTTACAAAGGTCACTAAAAACTCATCTTCAAAAATAGATGATAGCTTATCGTTTGGAGGAAATGTAGACGATAAAATTTCTGTGTTTGTTTCTTTTAAATTTTCAAACATTTCACATAATCTTTTATCTTCATTTTGTAGTTTCAAAAAAATTGCATAGATGCTTTTAAATTCATTTTCATCATAAATTCTTTCCATCATCATCTCAGTAATTGCGTCTAAACTCGTTAACTTAGATGTGTCAATAGTTTTGTTTTTTTCTCCTCTATATTTGATACCTAATTTCATAAAATCATAAATCATTTCGTAGGTTGATCCATAATGATAGTAAACACCACCTTTACTTAAACTTACTTTTTCTATAACATCTTCCATAGTTGTATTTTGGAAACCCTTTTCTAAGAAACATTTCATTGCCGCTTCCAGAATTTCTAACTTCCTTTTTTCTCCAACTTTCAATTTTTTATCATTCAAAACTTTATCTCCTGTCAATAAATAATTCCGACGATACCGTCAGTTTTATTGTAACTCATTTGATAATTAATGTCAATACCCTGGTCGAAAATAGAGTTTTATCATTTTTAAAAAAGCAAAAGCCTGATAAACTTCTAAATTAGAAATCTATCAGGCTTTAATTATTGTATTAAATTAATTTATTCACTCTTTTCTGAATTGCATAATAATCATATCCAGCATTAGTTAACCTTCTTTTTCTTTCGTCTCCATTGCCCCATTTTCCACTTATAACTTCCCTTGCTAACTCATCGATTGTCTTTCCAACTGGATAAACAATATTGCCATTCGCATCGAATACTTTTAATCTGAACCCGGCACATCTTTTGGCATTTTCTATATTTCTAAATGCACCTTTCTGGCTTTTTACATCAGACCAAGATTTTCTAACTCTATATAATCCACTTGTTGGTTTGCTAACAGTTTTATCGCCTCTTAGTCTTTTATTTACTTCACTTGCTATATATGGAAACTTGCTGCCAAGATATGGTCCAGGACAATTAGTGCTTTTATACCACTCGTGTTTTTGAAGAACGCCATCTTTTCCTCCAGTATATGTGCATGGATAAATTTCATTTCTTCTGCAAATGTCTGTAACCAAATCAATTAGTCTTTTCAATACATAATTGGATACAAGCCACTGTGGTGCACATGTAGAATTTCCTACTTCAATTGTTACTGCCCTGTTATCGCACCAAGATGAAGATGTGGTCCAAGCTCTATTTCGCTCATCAACTCCAAGAATTATAACTCCATCTGATCCTAAGCAGTAATTTGCTGAGGCTTTTCTTGTTTTTGAAACAAAGAGAGATGCTAGATTTCTTCCATTAATAACTCCAGCAGCATGGTGTATTGCGATCTTGCATATTTTTTCACTTCTTTTTCCACTATGATTTGGAGATAATATCTTATCTTGAATTAATGAGCTGTTTGACATTTACTTATCCTCCTTTAACTGCTCAAGCATTTCTCTAAGTTTTTCTGGAACAGGTAGACCTATTGCCATTGTGTTTTCTAATATAGATAAACCTTCGTTAGCTATATAAAAAAAGATGATGGCTGTTCTTATCATAGTACCATCACCTTTAATTAAATTTACATCGCATAAGTTCGCTATACCAACAACAATAAATATAACAATCTTCTTTGCTATTCCTTTAAATCCTACACTTGATGAGAGCTTTCGTTCTACTCCTGCTCTTAAAACGCCTGTTACATAATCTGCTATTATAAATGCAAGTAGGGTGTAGATAAAAGCGTCAATGCTTCCTAAGTAAAAGCCTATATAGCCACCAATGACTATAAAGACGTATTTGAGACTTTCTAAAATTTTATTCATTTCCTTCCTCCTCTGTTAATGTATAAGTAATTTTCATAGTTTTATCTGCAGTTTTTAATATTGGTGTAGATAAATTATTAATAGTTCCTAGATATTTAATATTTATAAATAAAACTTTATATAGGTATCTGCCACTATCATAATATGATCCATATCCTAATAATAATGAACCAAATTTAATAAACGGTGTATTTACCAAGTAAAGCGTCCTATTTTCTTTAACTCTAACTACGTCATTTCTGTCAATGCTAAATCTATTTCCAATAATAAAATCGTTTAATTTATATAATTTATAATTTCCTCTATAATTGTATTCTTCCTTAAAACCCAAATCTATTAATTTTACATCTACTGGGTTATTTAAATTGAATTTAACTAATTTATCACCGCTTTTACAAATTGTATATACATAGCCATCCCTATAGACCATATTGTCATTACGCTTTGGCATATTACTATCAAAGGACGGATAATCTCCACATGCCTTAATTTGTATGTTTTCTAAGACAAAAGTATTAACAGTGAATGTATAGTCTTTTTTGCTAATTTTTATCTTATTTACTCTGCTACTCTTATCGTAATCATTAGATGCATTTACAAGTCCATAGTAGAATCCATCTTCTCCATCAAAAAAACAGCACTCGTTCCAACTATTAGCTTTTTTGTAAAAATCCTTCATGTCTAAAACTGTTTTTTCTATTTTTTGATTTGTAAAACTCCTAATTGTGTCGTTCAGCCCAAGACTTGTAAAAGGTTCTTTAAATTTGATAATTTCTAATGTTTTGTTTTCAGCAGGCCATATAGAAATAAAATAGTTTTCCTTAGGAAAGGCTTCGACCATGCCTAGGTATATTCTCATAAAATTATCATCCATATTAATCCCAGTTTCATTAATAGACGTAACATCTCTATAATTTCCATACATATGTCCATAGTAAGCATAACCTGACTCTTCATGGCTTAATGATAGTGCTGATATCTTTCCATTAGCTTGAGACGTTGCAAAGTCCCAAACAAATTTATAACCATTATCTAACTGTTTTGTTTCTTGCAAATTAATAGAACCTCTTAATGGATTCTCTGTGTCGTTCACGCTTTGTGATGCATATCCTATCACTTTGTTGTTAGATGGAGCATAGTAGTTATCTACGTCTTCTTTTAATGAATCTTCAAAAAGCAATAATCCACCATAGCATTTAGTTGATACAGGAAACATCTTTTTATAAAAATTAGAATCTGAAGAATATTGTACAGGATACATTAAGCAGCTCGGATTATATTTGAATATATCAGGAACTGCATTTGTTACCATATTCTCGCTTTCATATACTTCTTTTTTATTAGTTTTTACATCTGTTAGTTCTATTGTTGTTCTACCTTTAAGCAATGTATCTACCTCCCTAAATATTAATTGCTTAGCTTTATGCCTAAATACTGAAATCTATTAATCTTTTCATTAACAGAAAACTTTTCTGGTTCTTGTGTTGTAAGATTATATTTTTCCTTAATGCGTTTTAGCACAGTCATATTTCCAATTGTAATTCTATTCCAAGTTTCATCAACCTTAATCTTTCCATCCCACTCTTCATTAGAGTCTAATGATTGACCAGATATTGCTGCTATGGCATTGTCTTTGCTTATCATAGCCTTGCCAGATTCTAGCCTAATAAGTACTGAGAAGTTATTCATTGTTTTCTCTTTTATCTTAGTCAAAGGATAAAAAAGGTTTAATATATGCTCGCCACTCATGTAAGTTTCCTTTGGTATGTGGTGCTCAATTTTCGCATCATTAAAAACGTAAGTGACAATTAAACGAGTAGGAACTTCAACTGTTTCTATAAGCTCAAGATCTTCAATAACTTCTTTGTTTTCAAACTTTGGTGGGTTGAATGATTTTTTCTCGTCATTAAGGACCTCAACTTTTTTAGTTTCTTTTCTTTTTACCTTCCTGTGTTTTTCTTCTGTGTCACATATAACATTTAATAAAATTGTTGCATTAAATAATGCTTCTGTTTCTTTATCTGAAGCAAACTCAATTCTAATAATTGGTGTGTCTGTTGTAGATAGATTGATAGCTGAATAGTTAGAATAAGAATGCACCACTAGCTTCTCAGATTCAATCTGATTTATTAGACCAGTGATGTTTTTATCATTTTTGCTTTTAGCTCTTGAAAGATATGGATTTTTTCCAACACCAATAATTCTGTGTTTTCCATTTATCTTATATTCAATATCTGTAATCAGACCTTCTATTGTTTCATTGGAATATATTATTTCAATCCTATCTCCAAGATCAAGAGAAGGATCACCTATTGTTTCCATATCAAAAGGTGTGTGCTGTATTTTACATACTTCATTTAATAGAGCTTCACACATTCTTTGTCTTTTCTCTTCAAGTCCAAGTTGCATAAGTGGGTTTATCCCTAGATTCATAGTCAAGCCGTTGTCTTCATCCAAGGAGTAGTATTCTGCAATTTTAGTCTTTGCATTCGTTGAGTTAATTGCTGTGTACCTAGTTTTAAAATCAGATATTGAAGATGAGAACCTCTCCTTAGCATTAATGCTTGTTGAAACTTTTTCTGAATACTTCATAAGAACTAGCTCGCCTGTTCTATTAATTTGAGCAAAAACTCCCAGTGTTGATGCAATATAGTGAATAAAGTCTCTATAAGTTTCTATATCATTTTCTTTATAAATTGCTAAGGCTTCCTGCCCATTAGCAAAGGCTTTTATCTCGTCCTCACTCATTCCTAACTTAACCTTACATTTTTCACATGAAAGACTTAAAAGGTCATACGCAGATCCAAAGGTATCTGTAATAGGAAAGTTCTTATCAAAGCGTAGCATATAGTCATAGCCTTTAAGCTCCAGTATCTTCTTAGACCTATTCGCTTCTGTTACATCAAATATTCCCATAGGTATCGTTTCAACTTTTCCATCAGATAAGACTTGATGATAAAAAAGCTCAAGCTTAGAATCTTCAAGGCTGTATCTGTCGATATTTGAAAATAAACTGATGCCAAACTCTGCAGCATAAACTGTTCCTATCTCAAGCTCTGATGAGCCTGAGCACGATCTATGAATATATCCAGATCCTTTTAATATGTCGCTATTTGTAAAAGGGATTACTTTTTTATCTTTTAAAATGATATTGCCAGTCCAATAAAAGCTACGAGAATTTTTCTTTATTTCTGTTTTGAAATCTGCACTTGTAGAATACATTAATATTCCTCCAAAGAAAACGATACATTCCAAAGCCCTTTATATGAAGTATCTTTCACTAGCTTTGTTTTAAAACCATCAATGTACATCTCTGCATCTTTTAATGATAAATCTTCTGTGTCTAAGTATTTAACTTTTAACTTAGATTTCTTAGCAAATTTACTCAATACTTTCACTAGCTTGGGACTACATGAGAAGTCAACAGATATGCTAGCTACTTTACTTCTGATAATATCTCTTTGAATAGTACCTGCTTCTGTTTCTCCTCCTGTGTCTGCCTCTATATCTCTAAAATCAATAGAATAAGAATTAGGTAGAGGCAGGTCTACTCCTTCAATTATTAAATATGATTGATGCTTCATTTACCTACCTCCACTTCTTAAATTTCTTCTTTGAGATGCATTAACAATAACCTCATCTAGGAGTGTTCCTCCTAAGTAAACAGGTATAACTATGTCGCCAGATTGTTCAGCTTTTAAGTCAATATTTGATAGTGCAGCTTTGATTTGTCCTCCTATATCAACTGAGCTAGCTTGAGTTCCACTTGCTCCAACCGTAGCTAGACTTGGATTTAAAACCATATCGCTTGCCACATTCTTCATTGATGATTGGACTAAACTTCTACTCTTCTCTATTCCTCTTGCTAAACCTTTCATAAAGTCTGGCATCCATGTTTCATAATCTGTTAATGGACCTACATCTGGTACTGAGAAGTGTAGAAAGGATTTTATTGTAGATGCTACATTAGAAACAGCAGATGCGATTCCACCTATAGCACTTTTTATACCATTAATAATTCCGTTAATTAAATCAGCTCCCCAGTTATATGCACTAGATATAAGGTTTTGAATAAATGATACTGCATTATTAAATCCAGTTTTTATTGTATTAACAATGTTTGACATTGTATTTGAAATTGTTGAAAACATCGCATTGAATACATTAGATACAGTTGATTTTATTCCATTTATAACTGAAGTAACACTATTCTTTATATTATTCCAGGTATTAATAACAAATGTTTTAATTGCATTAATAACTATTGATATAGTGTTCTTTATCGCATTCCATATAGATTCAATTGTTGTTTTCAATGCATTTACAGTGTTAACAACTGCTGTTTTTATGTTATTCCATGTTGTACTTATAAAAGTTGATATCGTTGTAAGTATCGTAGTAAAAAATGTGCTAATTGCATTCCACACTGTTTCTATGCTTGTTTTAATGTTTTCAATACTTGTTACTACAAAGTTCTTAATATTTTCCCACACTGTTTTGAAAAATTCACTAATGCTATTAAAAACAGTAGTCGTTGTATTCTTTATTGCATCCCACGTATCAGTAAATATTGTAGATATTGAATTCCAAAGTTCAGAAAAGAAATCTTTTATTGCATTCCATACTGTTATAGTCGCTTCCTTTATTGCTTCCCAAACTGCGATAACACCATTTCTAAACCATTCACACTTATTCCATAAAAGAACCAAAACAGCAATTACAGCACCTATTACAATAGGTACTATACCTATTGCTGATACGACAGCTGTTATAGCAGGGATAATAGTTCCTGTTACAAAGCCAGCTACTTTTGCAAAGGCTCCAACTACTAGTGGACCTTGTGTCATAATCGTACCAATTGACCATACAAGTTTGCCTACTATAACAAGAATAGGACCAATAGCTGCTATTAAAACTCCTATAGTTGCAATAATACCTTTAACAGGCTCTGGTAGTGCATTTATTCCATTTACAAGCTTAGTTAAAAAATCTACTAAGCCTCTAACGGCAGGCATCAACAGTTCTCCAAAAGATATAGCTAATTCCTCTAAAGCTGATTTTAATATCTTTAGCTGTCCACCTAAGTTATCCTGCATAGTGTTTGCCATCTTCTCAGCTGATCCATCAGCGTTATATATGGCATCACTTAAATTATTGTAATCTTGCTCGCTAGCGTTAATTATTGCAAGCATACCAGACATAGCATTTTTTCCAAATATCAATGAGGCAGCCTGTGCTTGTTGAGTTCCGTCTAAGCTAGCAAAAGCATTTCTAAATGTCATTAATGTTTCGTCAAGTGATAGTCCTTGAATATCTTCCACTGTTAAACCAAGCATCGCCATACCATTTGAAACTTCTTTAGTTGGTGATGCTAGTCTTGTCAATGCAGATCTTAGAGCAGTACCTGCCTGCGAGCCTTTAACACCAGAGTTTGCCATCAAACCTATAGCTACAGCCATGTCTTCTACAGAGTATCCTAAAGCTCCAGCGATTGGTGCAGCGTACTTAAATGTTTCACCCATCATAGAAACATTTGTATTTGCATTAGAAGATGCAGCTGCAAGGACGTCAGCAAAATGAGATGAATCTTCTGCTTTTAATCCAAAAGCAGTAAGAGCATCGGTGACTATATCTGAGGTAGTAGCTAGATCCTCGCCACTGGCTGCAGCAAGGTTCATAACACCATCAATACCATCTATCATTTGCTTAGTTTTCCATCCAGCCATTGCCATATAGTTCATAGCATCTGCAGCTTCGCTAGCTGAAAACATTGTCTTCGCACCCATTTCTCTTGCTTTTTTACAAAGAGCGTCAAAATCAGAGCCAGTTGCTCCAGAGACAGCCTTTACCTTTGACATACCAGAATCAAAGTCTGCTGCTGTTTTTACAGCTACTGCACCAAGTCCAGCTACAGCGAGAGATACTGGCATTATCTTTTTGCCAACATTTTCTATATTCTGTCCAGTATTTTGCCATTTTTCTCCTGCAATAGCTACATTTTGTAATGTTTGATTAGTTGTTGCACCTTGCTTTTCAAGAGATTTAAGTGCTTGTTCTGTTTCTATGATCTCCCTTTTTAAGGCATCGTATTGCTCTTGTGAGATTTTGCCTTCAGCCAGAGCCTGTTCTGCTTGTTTCTGTGCCTCTTTTAGTGAATTAAGCTTGTTTTTTGTTTCTTCTAATGTTTGTCCTAGAAGTTTATGCTTTTGTGAGATAAGCTCAGTATTGCCAGGATCAAGTTTAAGAAGTTTATTTACATCACGGAGTTCAGACTGGGTATGTTTTATCTCAGTGTTTACTGCCTTTAGTGCCTCTTGAAGCTTGGTGGTATCCCCTCCAATTTCAACAGTAATCCCTTTTACTCTATTTGCCAATATCTCACCTCCTTAAAATTATATAAAAAAGCATCCTTCACTTAACGATGCTTAAATAGTTTATTCATTAAAATTTATCAAAATCGTCTTGTGTTGCTACATCTTTATACTTGTAATCGTCATTGCTTTTTTCTATAAACATATCGTTTACAAGTCCAATAGTTAATAAATCTAAGTCAGAAACAGAAAGACCAAGTTCCACTGCCCTTAGTAAAAATAAGGGTGTAGACATTGGTCTTTCTGTCGGTCTTACTTTTTTTTAGATTTTTCCTCCATCTTTATATTAAGTCCCCATAGCTCTATTAGCTGAGGCAGTATTTGATATATAGAAAATGTTGAGAAATTATCTAACCATTCTTCTGTGCTATCTGGAACAGATTTATCTCCATGCTTAGCCATTACATAGGCTATATTTTCAAACAATTCTAACGAACCTATATCAAGATTAGATTCATTTTTATCATTCTTTTTTATTGACCTTTCTAGCTCTATTAGGTCTTTAAAAATATCTCTACCAAATTTTATTCTATATATTCTAGGGATTGCTGCTGATGCACGAAAGACAACATCTTTGCCGTCAATCTCTATTGTTTTTGTTAATGCCATTATTATTTTCCTCCTACACTTGCTTTTGTAGGAGTTACTGCAGTTTCTGTGGGCATGTAAACTGACTTATACCATCCTTCGTAAGTCTCCTTAGTTGTTGAATCTCCTGTTCTAGCTTTTACATTTCCATTTGGAAGAGGTCTTGCCTGAATCGACAAAGTTTCTGGTTGAACTTCTCTCGACTCCTCATTTGTCTCTCCTTCAAGTTTTGGTCTTGCAGCAGAACAGTTATACATTATGTGACGGATTTTCTTTTGATCTCCATCAAACTCAAAAAGAAGAGCAAAGTTTGCTGTCTCTGAATTTGATGATTCAATAAGAACTTTATTTGTATCTACTTTTTCCATTAAAACATCTGTTCTAAACGACTCTGGAATTAGTGCTATTTCTAGGTCACCATCATAACCCATGTTATTAGAAATTGTGTAATATTCTATCCCATCAGCATAAAAGCTTTCTGGTTCTCCATTAGGCTCTAATGAAATGGATACGGCACCAGGCATTGGCACTGGTTCTTTATATTTAATCGTACCATCCTCTGTTTTATCAAAAAGAGCATAGTGAACATTACATATGTTAAATTTAACTTTATTAGCCATTATATTCCTCCTTATAATTTATCTTTAAAGTAAACTCGTAGAGAACTTCATATAGCCTTTCAGACTCAATCCATACTTCTGATTTTTCATAGTATATCTTTTCTCTATCAAGTATTTCTTCTATTTTTTCTTCTAATTGCAAATCTTTTTTATCTGTATAGACCTCAAGATTCACTTCTGTATTTTTATAATAAACAAGCCCATCTGCTCCAAAGTGTTTATTTTTTGGAAACAGATATACCATAAAAGGTGGGTCTGGACTCTCTCCTTCAGCAAAATGCGAATAAGCAAAAGGAAGTCCTATCTCTTCTAAAATTTTTATTAGTCTATCCATTCTTTAACTTCCTTATAAGATTTTCTTCCAATTCTCTGACTCCTTTTTCTTCTGCTGGTGCTATATGAGGCTTTGCCTTTACTCTACCACCCTGTCTAAGTACATGACCTTTTTCAAGTAAGTGTGCAAGCTGATATCTATCTCTTGAGTGAACTATAAGCTCGATTGAATTAGAAGTCTCTCTATTATTTTTTACAGTCCATGACTTTGCATATCTACCAGTCCTTCCAACTGGAGCTGTATCCTTTATATCTTGCTTGATATTTTTAGCTGCTTTCTTAACCTCACTCTTCAGTTCATCGCTAGCCATCTTAGAATAATCTTCTAAGCCTTTCATTATTTCACTAGCTAGATTATCTATCTTCACATTCATCTCGACACCTTCTTGCATCTTAGTTTAATCAGCTTATTTTTATAATTCATAAAATCTACTGATAGTATATTGTATATATTTTCATCAAAGCTAATTCTATATTCACTAGAGTTTATTGATTTTAATTTTTGCTGATATCTAATTGTAAAAGATATATCAGAGCTGTCCTGCTCCATGCCTAAAAATACTGCCTCTCCTTTTCCTTGAAAGGATATATATGCATTAGTTATAATATAGTCACTCCAAATAGATTTATGGTTTCCAATCTTGTCTATTTCAAGCTTCTTATTTTGTATCTTTATTTTTTTATTAAGGTCAACTATCTTCATTAAAACTCAGCCTTTCTTATACCAAATAATAGAGCTCTAAGTGTTAAATTAAGCTCTGCGTGGTCAGCCTCTTCTCTGTGTTCATAAAGATATGCAATCATATATAGTACAGCAATTTTAGCATTTTTATGGCTAGCAAGCTGCTCATCGCTGTCGACTCTTGCAATTTCTTTGCAGTGCTCTATCGATGAAAGGATGAGCGTCTTTATATACTCATCCTCATCATCAAAATCAACTCTTAAATACGTTTTAGCCTCATCAAGAGTTATCATGCTCATTTTCCTATGCTGTAGTTCCTATTTTTAATAGCTTAACAGCCTCTCTTAGTACTAGCACTCCGTCAACTCTTTCTTTGCCTAAGAAGCCTACCATGCCATTACCAGCGAATAATTCTTTTAAGTCTTGGAAGGATCTGTATCCTCTGTCTCCAATCTTGTAATAAGAAATATCGCCAAAAGCTATAGCAAATTTTCCTTTTTCTGCCTTTGGTGCATATGCAGATGTATATGCTGGATATCCTAATAGTCTATCTGGTTCTCCATCTTTTAGTGAAGGTTGCCAAATATATGCACCATTAACATCTTTTAGCTTTCTTATTTGAGCTACTGTGGCATCGTTTAGAATAAATACAGCTTTTTTTCTGTATGGTCTATCTAATGAATAAACAAGGTCTACTAATTCATCTGATGTTATTGTTGCAGCTTTAGATGTTACTCCAAGTTCCCCACCTTTTTTAGCATCAAAAATTCCTGTAGGCTTATTTACACCGTCTCCATTTAAGAAGGCATCTTCTTCAGCATTAGCTAATGCTTTTGTGAATTCTTCTGTGATATAGCTTTCCAAATCAAAAGCTGAATCATATAAAAGCTCTTCTGTTACTTTAACTCCAACATGAAGCTTGTGAGCATCAAGTGAAACTTGGTCGAACTTGCCGTCACCAAATGTAAGTTGTCCACCTTCTTCAACCCATAAAGCTGCTGGTTTTGTAGCAGCAATATTTATTTTGTGAAGTCCTGAAGTTTTAACTTTTGAAGCTAGCTTTCTGATAATGTTTTCATCTTCAAGTCCACTTACTATTTCTTTCTCAAGTTCATCTGGAACTAAATATCCACCACTCTCGTCTGCTCCAACTTTTAGTTCGTTTGAAATATCTCTAAAGTTTGATCTTAGAGCGTTCATCATTGATTTTTTATAAACGTTTCTAGATCTCATTGGTATTTCTTCTTCATTACCTACTGTAGGCTCATTTGTTAAGGCTTGAGTAGTAGGTTTTGCTAGGTCTTTGTCCATTTCTTCCTCCCTCTTTTTTCTGTTAATTTCACGAGTGTAGTTCTCGATTGTCTTCTCCATTTCTTCGTAAGTCTTAAAGTCCTCGTCAGACATTAAGCCATTCTCGTCTTTTTTGGAATCAGCAAAATTCTTTGCATTGTTCCATGCCTCTGTTCTTTTTTCAATTAATTCATTTAAAGTCATATAATTACCTCCATTTATTTTTTATTTGACTTAGTCTTTCTTCCACTTCGTTTATTGAGTGGTGCTTTACTTCTTTCTTTATTTTTGTCATGAGTGAATTACTTACTGCTCTTCTAGAAAAGACCATATTTGTTACTTTTTCATCTTTTCTCTTATCGCTTAGAGTGCCGTCACAAAATCCCATCTCTATGGCTTTGTTTTTATCAAACCAAGTCTCTCCATCCATAAGATTAGAAATCTCTTCTCTAGAAAGTCCTGTCTTGATTTCATAAGCGTTTATGATTGATTCTTTGACTTCGTTAAGCATCTCTATAGCTTTCTGCATTTCTTTCGAATCGCCAATGGCTACAGTCAACGGATTATGGATCATCATTAAAGATGTAGGGCTCATTAAAACTTCAGTTCCTGCCATAGCGATAACTGATGCAGCTGATGCTGCAAGTCCATCAATCTTTACAGTTACATTGCCTTTGTGTTCTAAAAGCATTGTGTAAATTCTTGATGCTGCTATACAGTCGCCACCAGGTGAGTTGATCCAAACTGTTATGTCTCCTTTTTTATTTTTTAATTCTTCAAAAAAGAGCCTTGGTGTGATTTCATCATCAAACCAAGACTCTTCTGCTATAACCCCATCTATATAGAGTTCATTTTCATTCTCTTTCCAGTTCCAAAATATTTTATTTTTCATCCTCTAAATCATTACCTCCATTCTTTTCATAAAAAAACTCCCGCCTTATTAAGTGGTAGCATGTTTCCATTAACAAGATATAGGTCTCCACCTTCTTCAGCTGAAATCCTATCTAGATTTTCTAGCTCTCGTATATCGTTTGCACTCATCCAACCATTTTGTCTTCCAACAGCATAACCATTCATTCTTGATTCGTAGTCTCCTCTTAAAAGTCCATCAAGATTAAACTTAATGAAATAGTTTTCTTTTTCTTTTTTTGTTAACAATGATCTCTCTAGAGATTGCTCCCATCTAATTATCCAAGGATCAAGAGTATATTTAACAAACTCAAGTGACTGCTGTTCAATATTTGAAAAAGACGACCTTTCTAAGTCTCCTATCATATGAGGTGGAACTCTGAAAATTCTTGCTATTTCATTTAACTGAAACTTTCTAGTTTCTAAAAATTGAGCCTCACTTGGAGCAATAGCTATTGGTTGATACTTCATTCCTTCTTCGAGTACAGCTACTTTGTTTGCATTCTTTGGTCCTTGAAAGGCGGCATTCCAAGATTCCCTTACTCTTTCAGGATCCTTAATAATACCAGGATGCTCTAAAACGCCACCTGGTTGGGCCCCATTTTGAAAGAAAGAGGCACCATATTCTTCACAAGCCATAGCCATGCCTATAGCATTTTTTGCCATTGTAATTGGCGAATATCCAATAAGTCCGTCAAATCCAAGTCCTGGTATATGAAGGACGTCTTCTTTTAATAGGTAAACATCTTCATACTTATACTTGTATTTATAGAAGATTTCTCCATCTTCACTTCTCATAACAGTCATCTTGTTTGGCATCAAAGGATAAAGACCTACAATTTCGTTTTTTCCATTTCTTATTATTTGAGCATAAGCATTACCCCATAGCAAAAGATGTGTCATTAGTGTTTCTCTAAATACAAATGAAGTCATTTCACTATTTGGTTCATCATGTAATAAGAAATATAAAGCGTGTTGTTTTGCTTTCTCCTTAGAACTAGAATTCTCTTTTTTGTAAAGATGTAAAGGTAGTCCAGCTAAAGTTTCTGCAAGAACTCTAACACACGAATAAACAGCCGTCATCTGCATAGCTGTAAATTCATTAACTTCCTTATTTACAATTGTTCTTCCAAACAAAAAAGACGATGAAGATATTCTCTCCCCGTCTTTTGGTTTGTCCCTCGACTTAAATATTAAATTTAAAATTCCTATATTAGCACCCCCCCCCTTAAATTTGGCATAAGAAAAGCACCTACAGATGTAGATGCTAAAATACTCTTAATCCTTTTCTACTTCATCTTCTAAACCATGAACAACCATTATTTGACTAGTCATAGTTGAATAAGCAGTTTCTCCACAATATGGACAATCTGCATATTCTCTATCCTTTCCACCAGGATAAGTCGGACCAGTTAATCCGTACTCAAATCTTTTACCACATTTTTTACATACTACTTCTTCCATAAAGAACCTCCTTATTGTGATACATAATTTATACCCAGATTAAAATACAATCAATCCTCTATCATCATAAACAGATTCACTTGTATCATTGCCACACCTTATAGCCCTATCAAGAGCCATGATTGTAGCAATAACTCCATCTATCTTTTCTGTAGATTTTTCTTTATCTGCTTTTATATTTCCTGCTGGATCAGTTCGAATAAATATGTTATCCATCATCCATCTTAAAACTGGATGTCCTGCATGGGCTATTTTCCTTTCGAGTGTTAACTTCATCAATTCTTTTGTAGGTGGTGACATATCTTTGAAGCCCTGTCCAAATGGCACTACTGTAAAACCCATATTTTCAAGATTCTGAACCATCTGAACCGCTCCCCATCTATCAAATGCTATTTCTCTTATATTATACTTTTCTCCCAAATTTTCAATAAATTTTTCTATAAATCCATAGTGAACTACATTACCTTCTGTTGTTTGTATAAAACCTTGCCTTTTCCACAAGTCATAGTTTACATGGTCTCTTTTTACTCTTAAATCAAGATTGTCTTCTGGTAACCAAAAGTAAGGTAGTATCTGAAATTTATCATCTTCATCTAGTGGTGGAAACACTAAAGCAAAAGCTGTTATATCCGTTGTAGATGAAAGGTCTAGACCACCATAACAGACTCTACCTTTTAATTCATCTTCATTGACAGCAAAATTGCATAAATCCCATTTATCCATTGGCATCCATCTTATAGCTTGTTTTACCCATTGATTAAGTCTTAGCTGTCTAAATGAGTTCTCTTCTGATGGGTTCTGCTTAGCAGAGTTGAATGCTTGTCTTACTTTTTCTATTGGTACAGTTATGCCAAGTGAGGGATTAGCTTTATACCAAATTTTCTCGTCAGTCCAATCATCATCTCTATTAGCTCCATAAATAACTGGATAGAATGTAGGATCAGTCTTTCTGCCCTCAAGAATATCTACTGCTTTTTGATGTGTTTCATAACAGATTGACTTTGTATCTGTTCCTGCAGTTGTTATTAGAAAATATAAGGGTTGTGTTCTTGCATCTCCAGATCCCTTAGTCATTACATCAAATAATTTTCTATTAGGCTGTGTATGTAGTTCATCAAAAACAACTCCGTGAATATTAAATCCATGTTTTGAATATGCTTCTGCCGACAATACTTGATAAAAAGAATTTGTAGGTTTATAAATCATTCTTTTTTGTGATGCTAGTATTTTTACTCTCTTAGAAAGTGCAGGTGACATTCTTACCATATCTGCTGCGACATCAAAAACTATAGTTGCTTGTTGTCTATCTGCAGCACATCCATATACTTCTGCTCTTTCTTCTCCATCGCCACAAGTAAGAAGTAAAGCTACAGCTGCTGCAAGTTCTGACTTTCCCATCTTCTTTGGAATTTCTATATATGCTGTATTGAATTGTCTGTAACCAGTTTCTTTTACAATACCAAATAAATCTCTAATAATTTCTTCTTGCCAATCTATAAGCTTAAAATCTTTGCCTGCCCATCTACCTTTTGTGTGTTTAAGACACTCTATAAAGGTAACAGCATAGTCAGCCTTATTTTTATCATATCTTGAGTTTGCTAGCATAAATTTACTTGGTGTATATTTCTTTTTCATTGGTCCTCCTTTCTGAAAATGGGCATAAAAAATACTAGCCTTTAGCTAGTTCACTACGACAAATAGAGCCTAACTCGTTTTGTCTTTTATTTTAAAATAAATCGTCTATTTTATTGTATTCATCTCTTAGTTGAGTTAGCTCTTGATATATGCATTGAGCTCTAAAATTGTTTCTTGTTTCTCTTAGTTTCTTTTCTAAATCTTCTATTTCTTTCTTTCTTCTTGTTAATACCTCAATTTCGTCTCCTTCTAATGCTGCCTTATAATCTTTTTCAAAACTTGTCATTTTGTTTTCCACCTCTTCCTTTTTTCTTGTGTACATATTAGCGTACATCTAGGAATAAGTCAAGTATAATTTTTAATATAAATGGCTATTTTTCAATCTTTTTATTTGCTTTGCTTACCTAGTTCGTAAGCTTCTCTAAGCATTTCTTTTAAAGACCATACTGAAATGTCTAAGAAGTCTTCTGAATCATTATTTCTTTTTTCTAAGTCTCCTCTATTTTCTACTGCGTATGAATTTTTCTTAGCGATTTCTAGAAGTTGTAAATTTTCCTTTTTTAATTCTTTATTAGCCATTTTTTTCTCTCCTTTTCCTTATTTTCTTGTGTACATATTACCGTACTAATCACTATAAGTCAAGCATTATTTTCAATATAAATGGCTATTTTTCAATCTTTCTTAAAACTAAAGCAGGTTTTATTTCTTTTTCATCTTCTTGTGTTTCAAAATTCCAGTCTATTCTTCCTGTTTCTTGTTCGATTAGGTCAACTATGGAATAACCATTATTTTTGAAGGCTTGCAATTCATTCATAAGTGCTGTAGATTGGTCTGAAATTGTAAATTCTTTAATTTCAAATCTCTCAAGGTTTTCTATAATTTCTTTGTAGTCTTTCTCAAATCCCAATTCTTCAAAGTCTAGTCTTTCAAGTCCTACTCTTTTAGCTTTTTCGTAGGCCCAATAAAATCTGTGGTTGATTTTGTTTTCTTTGAAATCTTCATTTGTTTCAAGGTTTTCTAAAATGTCAATTTTTTTCATTTTCTTTATCTCCTTTTCCTTTTTTTGTTGTGTACATATTACCGTACTAATCGCTATAAGTCAAGCATTATTTTCAATATAAATGGCTATTTTTCAATCTTTTTTAAAGATTGTCGATGAAATCGTCGAACCACTTTGCTCCAATTTCTATTCTTATCATTGGAAGCCTTCCTAGCGTTTTATATTTTAAACTTACTATTCTTAAATCACTAGGTAAGTCGCTTCCGTATAGTTCGTTTATTGTTCCTCCCATTGTAATGTAAATATTGTCATCTTCCAAATAGTCTTTTAAGTATTCTTGAAATGCTAAATCTCCATTTTTGCCTTCACAAAGTCCAACCATTGTTATTGCTGATGAATCAATCAAATCTTGAATGTCTTTTTTAGTTTCTACTTTTTTATATGCCATTTTTTTCTCTCCTTTTCCTTTTTTGTTGTGTACATATTACCGTACTAATCACTATAAGTCAAGCTATATTTTCAATATAAATGGCTATTTTTCAATCTTTTTAACCTTATCAACCCTATACAAAACATTAAGTGTTGATCCATTGTCCCACTTAACTAAAATCGATCCAATATCATCAACTCCATATACTGTTCCTAAAGTTCCAGCAGGAGGTGCTTGCTCATCTTCCATGCTTAGTAGTTTTACTCTAGCACCTGCTGGATATGTTTTTCTTAAATCTTTTATAATTTCCTTTGAAATCATCTAATCACCTCACATACATATATTGCTCAAACGCTCTATTTAGTCAAGTCTATTTAGCAATATTTACTAATCTTTTAAAAATAAATATCGCACATGGAAGAGCGATACCATTGCCCCACATTTTATATTCAGCTGAATCAGTATGAGGATTTTTAAGCCATTTAATAATTTGCTTATCTGTTTTCCTAAATCTAAGGCCTCTTATTTCAGCATCTTTATCAAAAACAGACCTCCAAAATAAAAGGTCTTTGTCTGTTGGATTGTCTATTCCTAAGTCTTCGCACCAATAGTCAGGAAAGCCTTGTAACCTCCCACATTCTTTTGGTGTTAGTCTTCTAATAATTCTATGATTAACAAGTGGTGGATCTTTGTAATCTGTAGCTACAAGGGCAGACGAGATATTTTTATCAGCTTTAGTAAAATGATTGTTCTTGCTCATTGAGTAAATTTCTTCAATTATTGCTACTCCACCTTGATTTCTAATTGGAGTGTTCCCACTTGTATCTATAGTCCTTGAAGTATCACATTCATAAATATTGTATCGTTCATTTTTAGTGTTTTCAGATGTCTGACGAATATCATAAGCAAGAAAAGTTTTCTTGCTCGCATCTACCTCACTTAAGTTATCTGTTTCATAAGTGCATCTTTCAGTGGCTTTGGTATTTTTCTTCCCTTCCTTTTTGCTCTTGCTAGTATCCCAAGACAAGCCTTTCTGCTCAAATAATATTTGACTGGCACTTGTTCCATTAAGATCTGCGACAAGGAAGATGCGAGTTCTTCGTTGGGGCACTCCAAAATATTTAGCATCAAGGACTCGCCAAGCAATGGTGTAATTATCTCCCAAGATTTCTCCTGCATTGTTCCACTTCTTAGGTCTAGGAAGTTTAACTTCTGCATCATTGATTTTTGTAATTTCTTCGAGGACAGATCTAAAGTCCTCTCCTTTATTTGATGAGAATGCTCCTGGTACATTCTCCCACAATAAGTATCTTGGATATTTGCCATTTGTTCTGCACCTCATTTCTTTAATAACTCTTATTGCCTCATAAAATAGGCTGGACTTTCTACCTTCAAGACCTGCTCTCTTTCCAGCAAGAGATAAATCTTGACAAGGACTACCAAAAGATATTATATCAACAGCTTCTATCTCGTAGCCATTTATATCTTTTATATCACCTAAGTGTTTAACACAGGCTAGGTTTTTTTGTGTGACTCGTATTGGAAACGGCTCAACTTCAGATGCCCATATAGGTTTTATTCCACATAAAATAGCTGCTAAAGGAAATCCTCCACTGCCGTCAAAAAGTGAGCCTAGAGTCAGCTCTTTATTCATCTTTTACAACCTCTGTGTATTTATATATTTTTCCATCTCTTAAAAGACTTACATCTTCATCACTGCCAACAAGCTCAATGTATCTATTTACAATTACATCAACAAACTTTTCATCAAGTTCTATCATTCGACATGCTCTATCTGTCTGCTCACAAGCTATTAGGGTGCTTCCACTGCCACCAAATGGATCGAGCACTACTGAGTTAGCCATTGATGAGTTTTTAATTGGATATGATAAAAGTGGAATTGGCTTCATTGTTGGATGATCGCCATTCTTTCTTGGTTTATCAAATTCCCAAATAGTAGACTCTTTTCTGCCAGTGTACCAGTTATGTTTGCCCTTTTTCTTCCAACCATAAAGTATTGGTTCGTGTTGCCATTGGTATGGACTTCTTCCTAAAACCAATGATTGTTTCTTCCAAATGCAAGTACCAGAAAGATAGAAACCAGCATCTTGAAATGCCTTTCTAAAGTTAAGCCCTTCTGTATCTGCATGAAACACATATATAGAGCCATCGTTAGCTAAATATTTCTCCATATTTAAAAAGGAGCTTAGTAAAAATTCATAAAATTTACTTTGCTCCATGTTATCATTTTTAATTTTTCCAGCTGACCCTTCGTAATTAACATTATATGGTGGATCTGTAATTATCAGATTAGCTTTTGTATCTTCCATTAATCTGTCATAAGCTTTTTCATCAGTAGCGTCATCACATATCAATTTATGCTTTCCTAAGGTCCATATATCTCCAGCTTTTGAAAAGGTAGGTTTTTCTAGTTCTTTATTAACATCAAAGTCATCATCTTTTGTCTCATTATCTAGGTCGAATAAATTGGATAGCTCTTCACTTGAAAAACCAGTAAGTTCGACATTAAAACCATAATCTTCTAAAGCCTCAATTTCAACTCTTAAAAGTTCCTCATCCCAACCAGCATCTAGTGCCATTCTATTATCAGCTAAAATGTATGCTTTCTTTTGAGCTTCATTTAAGTGATCAGCAAAGACACAAGGAACTTCTTTTATCCCTTCCTCCTTAGCTGCCATAATTCTTCCATGACCTGCAATAACTCCGTAGTCTTTATCAATTATAACTGGATTTATAAAACCAAACTCTCTTATAGATGCTCTTAGTTTGCTTATTTGGTCTGGTGAGTGAGTTCTAGCATTGTTTATATATGGTACTAATTTGTCAATATCGACAAGCTTCATCTCTTTTGTCGTTATCATATTAACCCCCACTTAGCAAATTCTTCAAAACCACCAATAGAATCAATATACTCTTTTGCAATTGCTACAATTTCTGAGTACGGCTTTCCATCTATTTCATCATCGCCGATAGCACATGAGAGCTCAACCTCTCTATTTTCCTTTTGAGCTTTTAGATAAGCATAGATATTAACAGAAACGTCTGCTTTAGATAAATCTTTTCCATGTAATCCTCCACCTGTTACTGCTCTACCCATATCTGAGCCTATTTTTCTATTTGTAGCTCCTGTGTCGACATCTGTTCCACCAGTCCAATCACCTAATGGATTGATGATTGCATTTGGATAAATGTCTTGTAAGATTTCTGCATCTACATTCGATTGACAAATAATAAGTTTATCTCCATCTAAAATGTACTTACCATCGTATGGGTGATTAGAGAAAATCTCTCTAGCTATTTCTCCTAGCTCTCTTTCTTCATTAGATGTTGGCACGCCTTTAAAAATGCCATTGTCGCCACATCTTATTTTATCCTCTTGGTTTTTAGCAAGCTTTGTATCTTGTTTTACAATCTTTATATCACAATTTATATCTCCTGCTATTCTTTTTATAATTGCTGCTATTTCTTTTATTTCAAACTTGCAATCTGTCTCTATAATTACATGACAATTTCCATGACCTAATAAAACTTCAACAGCTACTTTTGCTTTGTCTCGTTTCCTGTATGCTAGGTCAACAATAGCACCTGCAATGCAATCTGCAATTTTATCAGGATGCTTTGGATTTACTTTTTCAAACATTTTCTACCTCCTTTGTCTTAGTAGTTTTTCCATCATATCTTCTCCGTAATCTTCATATACCTCCGTGCAGTTTTCTTTTACAATATCATATATTTCATACCATAAAAGGTTAGCTGACTTTTGAAACTGAGAAGACATTTGAACGAATGGTGAGGTTATTACTCCTCCTGTTGTAGGGTGCTTACCTAATAAACCAAACTGGCTTATTGCTTCTTCGCATTGAATATATCTTGCAAAAGCTTGTGAGTAGGATTCTAATAGTCTTGGATTTACTAAGTTCTCACAAGATCTATCTTTTAGCCACTGCCATGTCTCTTTATATATTTCATCAGCTCCAAGTGGTATGCCGTTCTTTTGCTTTGCTGACAAATAGTCGCTTGGCTTAGGCATATCATAACCCTCCAGCTCAACTCCATCTGGTAGGTCTTCAGCATCAAGTTCGTCTGGACTAAATGTTGGTATATTGTTTAATATAAGCTCTACTTCTTTTCCTTTTTGTATTTTTTCTATAGCAGGCGTTGGTTTTCCACCAGCACGAACTCTTCGTCCGCCTCTATATGTTCCATCTTTTGCGATAATATCACCTCCTATTATATATTTTTCTTTAATACCCCCTTTGAACTTGCATTTTTGTGCGTAAGAGGGCGGCACCGTTGGTGTGGGACTTTGCAGTAGAGAAGTTGCCTCCCCCTCCCCTCAAAGATTTTTTACCTACGAAACCTATCTCCAAGCTCTGCATGGATCTTTGAGTGACAGGATTTACACAAACTCATAAGGTTCTCCTCGTCATTTGTTCCACCAAGAGATAAAGGTTTAATGTGATGAACATGCTCTGCTTTTGTCATTCTATTTTCTTCCAAACACTTCTCACAAAGTGGATGCTCAGAGATATATCTTTTGCGAATGACTCTCCACGCTTTTCCATAACGCTTGTATGTTTCTGTGTTTCTTTTATACTTTTCATAGTTCTTGTTGTATTCCTTTTCATGTTTCTTGCAAAATCTTCCCTCAACTAACTCTGGACAGTTTGGATAAGAACATGGTCTTTTAGGTTTTCTTGGCATCTTACTCTCCTCTTAAAACAAAAACCTTGAAGAAATATCTCCAAGGCTCGTTTTATTATTCTTTTTCTATTATAATGATACTACAGATACATAGTGACATTCAATGACATTTAGTGACATGATTTAACTATCTTTGAAGTTTCTCTTAGTCCTTGATTATGCAATCTGTGAATATGTCTAATGTCATAGTTTAGCTCAACAGCAATCTTCTCCCAAGTTTCAAAACAAAGATATCTTTTTTCTAAAATAACTTGAAGCTCTTTATCCTCAATCTTATTAATCACAGCCACAATTTCACTTTTTAAATCTACTAATTTATCTATATCTTTATTAATCTCTTCTTGCAAGCCAATAATTTTTACTATGGTGTCTTCAAGTCGTGATGTTTCTCCATTTGGATTCTTTGGCATATCAGACAGAGTTGAATTAGCTTTTGTTGCTAAAGCATTCAAGCTCTCTACCTGTTCTAGCTTTGAGTTGATTCGTTTGTCAAGATAAAATGCCTGTTGTAAGTATTCCTTTGTATTCATACATATCACTCCTTATATCAAATTAACTTTAACTGCCTCTATTAGTGCAGCTTGTGTTTTATTCTTATTTTCTAATGCTTTCATCACATCTTCATCGATGGTGTTTTTACAAAGTATATGATGTATCACAACTGTTTCTTTTTGTCCCTGTCTGTATAGCCTTGCATTTGTTTGCTCGTATAACTCTAAGGACCAAGTTAACGAAAACCAAATAAGCGTTGATCCTCCTGCTTGTAGGTTTAGTCCGTGTCCAGCAGATGCTGGGTGGATAATTGCAATCGGTATTTTTCCTTGATTCCACTCTTTAAAATCTGCACTCGTTTTTAACTCTCTCACATCAAATTTATCCTTAATTCTTTTTAAATCTGATTTATACCAGTAAGCTATTAATACTGGCTTGCCATTTGCTCCTTCAATTAAATCTTCTAAGGCGTCAAGTTTTCTATCGTGAATATGAACAATATTCTTATCCTCATCGTAGACAGAACCAGATGCCATTTGAAGTAATTTATTAGATAAAGCTGCAGCATTAACTGCATCTATTTCTCTATTCTTTATGCTTATTACTAGATCCTTTTTAAAGCTATCGTATGTTTCTCTTTCTTTATCCGAGAGATTTACAAATACCTCGTTGTTTATTTTTTCTGGCATTGTTA
>OGPS01000272.1_pt1 | contig 52586 bp, 47 predicted proteins | sample 1552931 | NCBI WGS metagenome assembly OGPS01 (sample SAMEA2580252, study PRJEB22360) | human gut metagenome | biome: human gut; feature: human-associated habitat; material: faeces | place: Denmark | collected 2008/2010 | reverse complement strand
GTCTTGCTAGCATTGCTGCTGCTTCGGCTCTTGTTATGCAGCCGTTTGGTCTAACGCTTCCATCAGGGTAACCGAAGATGTATGTTATGTGATCTTCGCCTTTTATTTCAACTGGTTCTTCTTCTCTTTCTATTTCTGCTCTCTTCCATATTGCATATAGAGTAGTATTTGTGTATATCCTATCGCCTGGTTTTACTTCGTCAAGATGATCTCTGTCGTAACTCCAGCCTCTGAAGATGTATCCTCTTCTTCTTGGGATATATAGATGCGGCTCGATTAATTCGCCTTCTTCTACTTCGATGTTAGTGATTTTGCCACCGCGATGGTTTTCATCAAGTGTTAGGATAAGTGTTGTTGATGGCACAGGTGCTGGCTCATCTTTTTTGTGTACGTAAGATAATTTAAGTTCATTCGCCTTTCTTTCTTCAATTTCAGCAGCAGACTCTAGTGGAACATTGAATTTTCCTACTTGAGCTGTTCCAAGAGATGAAAGCATATATCCCTTAATAGATCCCGTTATAGTGATACTTTCTTTTCCTTCACTATCAGCAAGTTCCTTTGCTCTTGCATCTGTTATTCTAACGATATTTTTATTATCAATCCCATCCGCAGATCCTAAAACTCTTAAAGTCATATTAGATAAAATTTCACTTGCTACAGTTCCTTGAGGTCCCTTTGGAATAGAGCTTTCTGGAATTCTTTCTCCTGTAAAACCACGATTTGTATTCTTATCATTTGGATCCCATTGTCTTAGCACAACTCTAATAGTAATCTTTCTATAATTTTTATCCTTGCCATCTGCAGCTTTATACTTAGTTTTAACACTGAATTTCGTTCTAGGATTATCGCTTTTTACTAAAGTTTTATAATCGTCTAAGCTGTTCAAAACATCTTTTGTTCCGTCATCTTTAATACCAAAGGCATAAAGTGGTCTCCATGAGTAACTCTTAAATTCCAAGAATAATTGGTCAGGAATTACAAGCCCTTCATCAGTGCCGAAATCCATGTTTAAATCAACGTGAGTGTAGCCAGCAGCTTTGCCATCATCAGTTGGAAAGTTATTATTTTTAAATCTTTCTCCATAATTACGGCTTAAAATTGGTAATATCTGATTACTTCCCGCTATATTTTTATATGCAAGCATTGCAGCTACCCAATCCATCTCAAGCTCAGAGTTTAAAACTACTTCGTTAATTGTCTTATCATCATCTGTTTTTTTGTACTTATCAATAATGACACCATCAGAACTGTAGTTATCAGTACCCTTCAAAATATCTTCAGCTTTTAAACTCTCATCAATCATTACCTTATTCGCATTAATTCTATTTTTAATTTCAGTAGCTAATTGACCTGGAACTAATAAAGCAAATGGATTTTTAGGTAATGGATCTCCATAAGGTTTATTTATTTCATAATAAACTGCATAAATTTTAGCATCTGCTGGTATTGAACTTCCAAAAACATCTGCAATTGTATCTTCTGGCGAATATAATTTTGCGCCATCAGCTAAAACTCCATTGTCAACAGGAGCCTTATCAGACCAGCCTAAGAATTGCTTAGCTAATCCCCTTAATAAACCACTGTTATACAAAGGATATCCAATCTTATCTGTAAGTTCATAATGTTTTTTTGTGTCTTCTTTTGTAGTTGAATCATCTATCCATTGACCCACAAGAGTCACATTTTCATCACCTGTCAACGGTTCTCCAACAGGTTCTGTTACTATCTCATCGCCTAGTTCAAGTCCATCGGCACCGCCATTGTCAAGCACAACGGCTTCATTAGCATCCTCTGCCATCAATTGCACTGGAACTAAGCATAGCAGCATCACGACTGCCATAAGCATGCTTATAATTTTCTTCATAAATTCCTCCTAAATAGATTTTCTACCTATAATATCTTGGTTGAGAGAAAACAAATCTTTCATTGTTCAATCTATACCAGTGTTCTTCAATGTCTGTGAAGCTTCTGTTATAGTCGTGTCCGTCTACTGCTTCATATATCTCGTAATAAGCCCAGTAACTTGGTTTTAAGTCTGTGAATGGTTTTAGTTCTGGCTTATGTGTGTCGATGTAGTCCTTATCTGGACGTCTTTCTAGTAGTTTGTTGACTATGGTAACGGCTTCCGCTCTACTGATGAAGCTGTTTGGTCTAAATGAGCCGTCTGGGTAACCCGATATCCAGCCCTTTGCTGCGGACGAAACGATGTATCTAAATGCCCAGTGGCCGCCATCGACATCGTTATAAGGACTCAAGCCCCATGTCAATGCTTCGAATGACTCAGCGATCTTAACGAACTCGGCTCTTGTGATCTTGTTATTTGGTCTGAATGTGCCGTCGCTGTAGCCGCTAAGTATGCCAAACTCTGATAAGTAGGCCACTTCTTTGAAGCCCCAGTACGATTCATCTACGTCTGTGTAGTATTTTTTATAATTATAGTCTAGTCCTGGATACTCTTTGAATAGTCTTGCAAACATCGCTGCTGCCTCACCTCTAGTGATATTAGCCGCTGGTACGAATGTCCAGTCTGGGTAGCCATACATATATTGCTTGTGGTCTTTTTTGTTTAGTTCTGGCTTTCTCTTTGCTTCAACTATAGGCTCTTCTACTTCTTTTTCTTCGCGGTCGTATCTGTCCCTTCTATCAGGAGTACGTCCGCCCCTGTCTCTTCTATATAGATAAACTACATATTGAGTGCCTTCAACTACGTATCCTTCAGCAGGATCCGAGTATGTCGCAAGACCTACGAATCTGTATCTAGGGAAGACCTTTTCTTCAGTGTAGTAGTAAGTGCCTACAGGTGCATCGATTAGTACAGCGAATTCGTCAAGAATCTTACCGTCTTCAGTTTCGTATCTAACGTAAACATCGCCACGTTTTTCTTTTACTTTGAGAATGGATTTGGCAGTGGCGTCTTTTGGTTTGCCGTCTTCACCAATTTTTACAGATGCCGTGTTAATAACCTCTCTTGCACGAACATCGGCGTCGGTAATAGTATATGTGTAAGTGAATGTTTTTGATTCGCCTTTAGCAAGTTCAAATGGTTTAATCACTGTTGGATTTATTAATTGGCCTTTATCCATTAATGCATCAGTAAGAATTAAGTTTTCTAATTTCTTTTCACCAGTGTTAGTTACTATAACAGTATAAGTTAATACTTCACCAGCTTTTTCATAATATGTTTTGTCAACAGTTTTTGTGATTGTGAAATCAGATTTCTTTTCAATCTTCTTGTATACATATACTACTGTTTGTTCACCTTCTTTAACTTTTCCAGTTACAGGTGCTGAACCTTCTTGATGTTTACCGTCTTCATAACCTTCTATTGTTTTTGGAGTCGCTGTATAATCTTCACCAACTGGTGCATCTTTCTTTAATTCTGTTTTATCTGCAATTTCTTTGCCTTCTTCGTCAATATATTTAACATAGACGCTTCCTGTTTTTTGCTCAGGTTTAGCTGCAAGAGCCCATGTACCTATAAAATGTATGTCTGCTTTATTTATTGTTTGTGATGATTGATTCCAGCCTTTAAATGTCCAAGTATCTTCACCATCAGTAACACTATTAAATGTTGCTGGTGTTATCTTTGTACCATTTGCTACACCAGTTTGGTTTTCAGGTTTTAACTTAGTAACTGCTTCTGGAAGTGTTTTATTTGTTCCTTCAGCCTTAAATTCATATGTTACATTATATGTTTTTGGTATAAATTTCCAAATACCTATAAATTTTATATCCGCTTTATTTATTGTTTGTTCTGTTACTACGTTACTGTTTTTATCTTGCCATTCTTTAAATTTCCATGTACCGTCTTCTGTAGTAACATCATTAAATGTTTCTGGAGTTATTTTTGTTCCATCATCTAAATCACCTTTATCTTCAGGTTTTTTATTAGTTACTCCCTCTGGAAGTGTCTTGCTTGAATCTTCAGCTTTAAACTCATAAGTTACTTTATATTTATTTGTAAAAGTATTTGTAAAACTAAATCCATCATCACTCATAGTTGATGTGTAATGATCTACAGTATTTTCTGTTAATGTGTATTTTACTTCTTGTTGTTTTTTATATTTTGGAAGTTTTTTAAATTTCCAAGACCAATTGTCATTAGCACCTACAGTTTTTGATTCTTCTTTTGTACCATCAGATAATTTAACTGTTACTGAAGTAGGTCTTTTATTTTCTGGATTTTCGCCATGTTCCCAAGTTTTGCTGCCTTCTATAGTTATAAATTCAGTGGAGTTTGTAACAACAAAACCATTTATATCATCACCAGTCACAACTCCGGCTGTATAACCAAGAATTTGCTCTGGATCTTCTTTGACTTGATATCCTCTAAATCTTTTTGGTACTCTAATGTTTCTAAATTCGCCCTTCCAATTATTTTGAGCATTAAGTTCTATTGGTGTTGCTAAAAGCATACTACCTGATAATAGCTTAACTGTAATTTTATCTGGACGGTTATCATATTCATCATTATTATCGTCCCAAACTTTTTCAACTAAAATAACTTTTTCCCAACCAGCGTAAAGTTCATATTCATTTGGATTAATGATTGTTGTTATTTCACCAGTACCTTCGACAAGTTTTTGATCAGTAACTTTAGTTTTACCAGATTTATTTTCGTCAGCTGCATCATCATTAACTATTGCTTCTTTATACCAACCTGTAAAAGCATAACCTTTACGTATTGGTTCAGGAGACAAGATAGATGATTTTTCACCCTCGGTATAAATATCATAGATGTCTTCTTTTTTGTCTTCAGATGGTAATTTAGTTAATATGCCTTCATCTTCATTTCTTCCTGTTTTTACGTCTTCAAATTTAGCAGGAGTTTTTTGTAATCCATTTGCATGTAAAGTTAGCTTTACCCTTTGACCAAGGACAACTTGTTTTGACTGTGGATTTAAAAGAAAATCCCAAGCTCCAACACCTTCGTGATCAGAAAATGCTGCCCTTGCTTGATTTGAGTAGTGATTTGCATCAGTTTTATTATTTCTACCTATATAATGTAAGAAATTTGCATCGGATTTTGTTACTGTGTATCCAGTTCCTTCTGCAACTACATAGCCAACTCTTCTCTTTTGAGTTTCACTGCCTCCAGGGATTTCACTTACAGAAACATCTATTTCTTTTGTTAAGGCACCTGTTAAAAGTATTTTAGATTGTCCATCTAAAACTCTTACATCTTTACCTGTTGCAATTGTAGCATTTGGTGTTATGGTTACATCTTTTTCAGCGTAGATATTTGTTCCGCCAAGTTCAAAGTTTTTGCCGTGGCTTGCATATTGTTGCCAAGCTGCTCCACCTACAAAGTTACCTGTGATTGTGGCATCATCTACTGTCAATTCACCGTTATTGTAGATTTCTCCACCTAGTTTTGAGCCAACACCACCAGTTAGTGATGAACCTCCAGTAATTGTTAAATTACCTTCGTTATATACTCCTCCACCATAGGAAGATCTTGTGTCTTTAATAGTGTCTTTTGTCATAGTAACTGTGGCATCAGGAGCTACAAATACTCCTCCACCATATTGTGCTCCCCAAAATAAAGTTCCAGCATTTGAAATGGTATTGCCGCTCATAGTTACTGTTGATGGTGTGCTTTTACCTTTATGTGTTCCGATCGCAATGGCTCCGCCATTATCAGAAGCTGAAGTATCTTTTATTGTATTGTTCGTAATGGTAACTGTTGCACTTGCACCTTCTTCTACACTAATTGCGCCACCAAAGGAAGCTATTTGTTGTCCGTTTTCTTTTCCAGCTCCTGTCATTTTATTACCATCAATAACATGAGTGCCTGTGCCAACTATATCTATAAAGCCGCCCGCATGATATAATTTAGAGCCGGTGCAGGTAAATGTCGAACCTGTAACTTTGCTTGTGCCGCCTTCAAAGCAAAGTGCTCCACCGCTGTAACCATAGCCATCGCCAAGGCCAGCTATTGTAAATGTAGAGTTAATAACTGTTACATTACTTTTCCATGATCTTAAAAAACCACCAGTGTTAAAACCTTTTGCAATTTCAGCCTCTACATTGGAAATTTTAGCTGTCACTTTATCTCTAGTGTGAATACAAGCCCCTTGTGTTCCGGGATCTTCACCATTAAGGTAACCGCTATTACCCTTGAATTTTGTATCTGTTACATTTAAAATACCATTTTCTTGATAAATAGCGGCTCCGTGACCATATGCTTTTACTTCATTGTCTACAAAGCTTCCGCCAGTAATCGTAATATCAGCTTTAGTGCTTCCTGAGTAAATTGCTCCGCCGTTTAAATCTCCATCTCCTTGTGGAAGACCCGTTGCACTTCCAGGTTTGTTATTTGAAAATACAGTATCAGTGGCTGTTAATGAACCGCCTCTTAAAAAGATTCCACCACCTGGATTTATATTTGAATTGTCTCCAGGGCAGCCCTTCGTTACTACAGCGTTAGTTAATTCTATTGTGGAGCCCTCAGAATAAATAATTCTATTTTTTAAATCCCCGTCTAAAGTAAGTTTTTGATTTTCGTCTAAGCCATTGAATTTAACTGTTGAATTATTTATAACAAATAATGTGTTCTTTCTTGTTGCAACAGTTGTTAGTGCGTTATCTGCACTTATTTTGCCGCTCCCCTTTATTGTTATACTTTTGTTTTCAATTGCTAGTGTTTCATCTAGTGTGATATTACTAGCAACAGTGATTACATCGCCGTTCGCTGCGCTTGCTATTGCCGCCTTCAACTCATCAAAATCCTTTACTTGATGATCTGCTGCAAAGACGTCAACGCATAGCATCGGTACTAGTAATGCTATCACAAGCAAGACGCTTATAAACCTCTTCATAATTTTTTCCTCCTTATTATATAGATATAGTCACTGCGTTTTTAGACGCAGTAATCTACCCTTATCATAGCACCCCCCCCCCACAAAAATCAAGCTTTGCGAGGTTTTGTAACACAATTGTAACAATTGTACAAAAAAAGTGAGCACATAGATTAATCTATGTACTCACTCACGGGATTATTATTCATTCATTCTTATCAATATTTATTTAAGTCCGCCTCTCATATATATGATCAACGCTATCAAGCAAAGCAACACCACAAAGCTCACCATCTTAATTGTCGTCCAAGTAGCGTTCTTTTCTGAGCTTACTTCTTCTGTAAGTCCAGCGCCTGCTAGCGCGCTCTTGATTGGCTTGTAAAGCAGTATGATCAGTGCTGCGTTAATTCCGCCTTTGATCAGGTTAAATGGTATGATAACTGGCATAAGTTTTACTACTTCTGCTCTCGGGAAGCCTGTGTATATCGGTGTTACAACTAGGTTCCAAAGCGACATAACTATTGTTAGCGATAAAACTGCGCATACTAGTGACAAAACTGCTCCCTTTGTAGTTCTTCTCTTGTGGTAGATAGCTACCGCTATACCTGAGAATGAAAGTGTTGCGATGATGTTCATCACTGCACCCCAAGGTCCTGACTCGGAGAAAGTTATCATCTCAACCAAAACTTCAATCACTGCTGCGACTATCGTTACTAGTGGTCCAAAGATGAAGCCTGCTGTTGTTAGCACCACGTCTTTTGGATCATACTTTAAGAATGGTAGTGATGTGATCGGGAAGCGAATTATCGCTGTTAAAACTATTGCCATAGCGGCAACTGCTGCAATTAATGTGATTTTTTTTGCTTTTGACATAAAAAAAACACCCTCCTTAATGATTATTCAACTAATAACCTTTAAGATCTTTTTCCATCCTGACTATACAGTCGGCACCTGAATCTCACAGGTTCTGCAAACGCTCGCGGGCTTTTACCGCCGGTTAAAAGGAATTTCACCTTACCCCAAAGTATTAGATGTACCTTTATTATAGTCCTCTCTTAATAATTTGTCAAGGCTAAATAAAAAATTCGAGGCTCATCACGGCTTTGCTCCCGCTATTCACTTTATAGTAGCGAAGTTCGTGATACCAGTTTGTAAAAACTTTCAGATAAATTTCACCCATCGTAATGGCGTAGCCTGTGACTATGACCCAATGTGCGCTTTTTACTGACTCTACTAGGAGCATGGCTGTGATGTGACCCTCGTCAATGGCGCGTGCCATGTCCATGGTTTTGGGAAAATATTTTCTTTTAATATTTACGCTTGTCTTTCTATTTTTAATTATCTTTTTGAGGCGCGGCTCCATGAACAAGACTGGTCCTGAACGTATATGACTATACACTTCGTCAAAACTTACTTCACTAAAGCCCATCATCTTCATGATATTGGTGGCTGTAGTGAAGGCGCAGTGATTGTTTAGGCCTGTTCCCTCGAAGTCATCTGTAATAGAAAGTGATGCTAGGTCCACTCCCAGCATCACTTCTTTATCTACTTTATCTAGTTTTTTAATAAATCCGTAGCTCATTACTCTTGATAAGCGTGGTAAACTGCTTTTGCAACGGCTTTTGGAACTCTTTCGTCGAACATATCTGGCATGATATGATCAACTGTAAGGTCTTTATCGTCTACAAGGTCTGCGATTGCGTGTGCAGCTGCGACTTTCATATCGAATGTGATTGTCTTTGCGCGTCTATCAAGTGCTCCTCTGAATATGCCTGGGAAGGCTAGGGAGTTGTTGATTTGGTTAGCAAAGTCACTTCTACCTGTTCCAACTATCTTAGCGCCGGCTTCTTTTGCTTCGTCTGGATAAATTTCTGGAACTGGATTTGCCATAGCAAATACTATCGCGTCTTTGTTCATGGACTTAACCATGTCTTTTGTAAGTACGCCAGGAGCTGAAACGCCTATGAATACGTCGGCACCTACCATTGCGTCCTTAAGTGTACCTTCTTCGTTATCTGGATTTGTCTTTTCGGCGATTTCTGCCTTGATCCAGTTGTTCTTTTCATTTCCTCTATAGATAATGCCCTTTGAGTCACAAACAAGGATGTTCTTAACGCCTAGGTTAAGCATCATATAGGCGATGGCAATGCCTGCAGCGCCACTACCATTGATAACGACTTTAAGGTCTGCGTAATCTTTTTTAACAAGTTTGCATGCGTTGATAAGTGCAGCTGTTACGACGATGGCTGTGCCATATTGATCGTCATGAAATACTGGTATATCAAGCATCTCATCTAGTTTTCTCTCTATCTCAAAGCATCTAGGCGCACTGATATCTTCAAGGTTAATGCCGCCAAAGCCTGGAGCAATGTTTTTAACTGTATTAACAATCTCGTCAACGTCTTGTGTATCAAGCATGATAGGGAAAGCGTCAACGCCGCCAAACTTTTTGAATAGTATGGACTTTCCTTCCATAACTGGCATACCTGCCTTTGCCCCGATATTGCCAAGGCCAAGAACTGCTGAACCGTCTGTAACTACAGCGATAAGATTACCCTTTGCAGTGTATTTGTATTGTAGCTCTGGGTCATCGTGTATAAGCTTGCAAGGCTCTGCAACGCCTGGTGTGTAAGCAAGTGCAAGGTCATGAGCGTTATTAACCTCAACCTTTGAAACTACTTCTAATTTACCTCTTTTTTCTTCGTGAAACTTCAGTGCTTCTTCTTTGTAAGCCATGTCATCCTCTCCTTTTAAATAATTATTGATAATCTTTGCCGCTCTATCCAATGACTCAGAGTCATATGTAAGGTCTATCATCCTAGTAAAGCCCTGCTCGATGAAAGAGGCCTTCTCCTCTTCGGCATCAAGCGCCAGACCGATAATCTCTTTGTCATACTCTTTCGCCTTGTTCAAAACAAGGGCCCTAAAACTTTCCTTCCTAAGCTTTAAGGACAGATAGTCGTCAACTAGTATTATTATATCACTTTTTTGAGCAATATTGTCAAAATTAAAATATTTTTCTAAAAAATCGCCTAAATCCACTACTTTTGCGTTCAAAAACTTAACTAGGCTAAGCATTGATCCGCCGCCTGCACCAGCTGCTTCAACGCTTTTGACCTTGAAGCCAAAATGATTTTGCAAAAGATACTGAAAATTCTCCATATTGCGCTCGAAAATCTCAAGGATCAGATTGTCCTTGATGAGCCTGTTTTGATAAGTAGTGCCTCTGTAGCCGATGAAGCGCGTCTTTGAGTACTTCAAAACGCTAAAGTCAATGCCACTGATAAGCGCGTCAAGCTCAGTCGTATCAAAGCTCTTGATCTTGTAGATGTCCCTCGTCTCAGTCACTTCTTCGTCTAGGACGTTGTAAAACTTCACGCCCATGGCACGCAAAAAGCCTATGGCAGCGTCATTGACACCGCTTCCCCCTATGCTTATGGTAATCTTCTTCTCGCCACGCTCAATGAGTTTCTTAACGAGAGCGCCTGCCAAGTAGCTAGTAGAGCTTAAGTCGCCTTTAACCTTGTATTCAACAACGTTTGAAAAAGATACAAGCACATGCTCATCGAATCTTAGGTACTTAAGATCGTGTTCTTCGCCAGCTTCGTCCACTACCCTATCCGTCTCTACCGTGAATGAATCAAGGTCCTCCGTCGCCTCATAAATGTTGCCGTAGCCGTCTGGAAGCGCGTATATATCTACGTCGGCATCTATTTTCCCTTCTATCGCCTTAAGTAGCTCCAAGGACGAAATCCCTGAAATGAAAGAGCCGGCGATGAGTGCGACCTTCTTAGACAATTCTATTTAAGCTCCTACCATCGATGTAAGCTTTTATATTGTCATAAATAACCTTGTAAAGCCTTTGTCTTGCTTCAAGTGAAGCCCAAGCGATGTGTGGCGTGAAAGCCGCATTATCAAGGGCATATAGCTTATTGTCCTTAGTCATAGGTTCAGGCGCAGAAACGTCTGAAGCGTAGAAAGCGACCTTGCCATTCTTTAAAGCGTCCGCTAAATCAGCCTCGTTAATAAGACCGCCACGTGCTGTGTTTATGATGATGGCTGTGTTTTTCATAAGCGCAAGACTATCTTTATTAATAATTTCTTTTGAATCCGCATTCATAGGCGCGTGTAGACTCACTATGTCCGCTTCTTTGAAGAAGTCTTCGTAGTCACGGAAGAAATCCCCATCCGCATTGTGACCCGCTACTTTTAAGGCGATGACCTTCATGCCAAGAGCCCTATAAGCATCGGCAACTTTTTGGCCGATGTCGCCGTAACCAACTATCCCCGCTGTTTTGCCAGCAAGCTCGTGAATAGTGCCTAGGAAGAAATTAAAGTCGCGGCTGTCCACCCATTCTCCATTACGAACATTTTTTGCATAACTATAGATATCGTTAGTCGCATTAAGTAAGTGAGCAAGCGTTAGCTGTACAACCGAATAAGTCGAGTAGCTAGGAACGTTCGCAAGGCCGATGCCAAGCTCCTTAAGCGCATTTAAGTCGATGTTGTCGAAGCCAGTTGCCGCCTCGGCGATGAACTTCACCTTAGTGCCCTCAAGCTCAGCTTTTCCAAGCCTTACCTTGTTTGTGATCACGATGTCCGCATCCTTGATTCTTTCTTTTATATCAGATGGATTAGTTCTGTCATATGTAATAAATTCGCCAAGCTCCTTGAACATAGCAGTGTCAATGTCGCCCTGATTTGAATTATACATGTCTAAGAAAACTATCTTCATAAATATCACCTCTAATGTATATATGCCCAAAGGGAAGTGATTTTAAACGGTGGGGTGCGTTTGCTTTGATTAGAAAATAGAAAAGCGACACGTAATAAACGCATCGCTTTATAAACTTTTATAAATATAAATTAAATACATTAACAATTGATTCTTTTAACCTTCTTATATCCTCTTCATCCAATTTATATACAATCTTTTTAAAAATTCTTCCAGTATCTACTTCTCTTATCTTTTTAACCATTGCAAACGCTTTTTCATATTTAGGATTTTCCTGATATTTAGTGCAATTTATGGTAATACCACCACGATATTTTTTGCCTTTCTTTTTACTTGTTATTGGAACAACCACTAGCGTCTTGTTCTCAGACAATGAACTTGATAATATTATAGCATAATGCTTGCCATTAAATTCGCCGCCTATATTATTTTTGAAATCGACAAGATAAACACCCATCCACTCATAATCCATAAATATTATTAACTCCTACAATAATTAAGCACAGGTAAAACCTGTGCCTCTACTCTCGACCTTAACTAATAAGGTTCTTTCCTCCTTAGAGTACCTTATCCTTAACTAATAAGGCTTTTGGTATTTATATTATACCCAATTTTTTCAAAAATGTCAAGCATATTTATTCCATTTCAATTTGAAAAGTGTTTTTGCACCTAGCATCCATAATTTAATAATTCTTAATTTAAAACTTCTTTCTTCACACCTTTGTCGCTCCAAGAAAGTTTATATGCATTTTTACTTGGGTTTGATTTAATCACTTTCATTTCATAATTATCCCAAACAATTGCTACCTGATTTTCTATTGCAATAGCATCTGTTAGCTGACCAGCATAAAACTCATCAAAGCCTACTCTATCAGGCTCATCATAATGAGGACAATGCAAATAAGGAATAATCCCTAAGCCTTTAACCCATATAGGTTTTGGATCTTCAATATCTTCTATAAACTCACTATCGCTATGTCCCGAAATAAACCAGCATATAGAGCCTGCACTTAAGCCGGAGAGTACTTTGCCACTTTTATAAGCTCTAATTAATGCCTTGTCTACACCGTATTCTTCCCAAACTTTCATCATGTATTGGGTGTTGCCGCCGCCAACATAGATGATGTCTGCATTTTCTATCTTTTGATTGACCTCTTCCTTGTCTACTTCTACATTAGATAAATACAAGGTGTCAGTTTTGCATCCTAGCTCCCCATATAATTTACTAATAATTTTTACATAAGCCGGCGCATCTTTACTTGCTGTCGGAATAAATAGAAAATTTGGATTTTCTTTTTTTGCTGCCTCTACAATAAATTTATCTATCTCGTAAGTTTCATTTAAGCCTACTTCCCCGCCTCCAATAGCTATTATCATAAAATCCCTCCTATAAATCTGCAACATTGAGTAGCTTCTTACTCATAATGTGACCACATTCTGATTATATAAACACTATTACTTTCTTTATCTACTTTATATACTAATCTGTGTTGATAATTTATTCTTCTTGAATAAGCTCCTTTCATATCACCAACAAGCTTTTTAAATAGTGGCGGGCTAGTAAATGGATCTTCTTTTATTATTTCAATCAATGACTTTACTGTGTTTTCAAGTCCAGCACTTTTAATCTTATCAATATCTTTTAAAGCTTTTTTAGAATAAAATATTTTATAATTACCATTCGACATCGTCTTCACTCACATACTCTTCTGGTCCAGCATTAAGTCCTTCAACTATGCTTTCTTTAAGTCCTGGAATTGAACTTAAATATAAAGTCTCCATAATTCCCTCATAATCGTCTTCGCTCATAAGGACTGCATTACCTTCTTTTGTTGATACATTTACAACACTATTATATTTTACAGTATCTTCCAGTACCTTAAATATATCTTTTCTAAAGTTAGTAACATTCATACTTTTCATAATATCACCTCTTATGTACATTATACCGTACATTAAATGAAAAGTCAAGAGTTTAATCAAAAAAAGAGACCGATAATTTATATCGATCTCTATTATACTTATCTGATTTTTACAAATCAAATGCGAAATTTTATTTGATTACGTTTATTACATACGCTTCCCCATTCTCGTTTAATGCAATCTTAATCACACTATCCTTAGCGTAATTCTTTCCGAAAACTACTCTCTTATCATTAGTATAAACGTTAAGTTCCTTACCCTTACTATCTTTAAGAGCTAGCTTTTCATTGCCACCTGCGTCATATAAAACGTTTAGAACTGTGTATTCTTCGCTTAGATCAGTGATTAGCTTATCTAGTCTTAAAACCTTTCCGTCCTTATCAATGCTTAGCTTAACGATGTCGCCTGCCTTGCAATTTTCGAATTTTTCGCCATCTGTCTCGTAAACTCTAAGTGTAGTAGTCTTGTCGTAGCCTTCGAATGACCTATCAATCTTGGCATCGTACTCACTTCTAAGCTCGATGATATCTTCCTTGTCGACAACTTTCTTCTTTTCAACGTTCTTGAAAACGATTGCAACTGGCGCATCATCACTGCCGTGGAAGCTGTCGTACTTAGTAACGTCCTTGTCCTTAAGGTCCTTAATTGTGAATACATAAGCTGTTACAGTCTTGTCGAAGCCTGCGTTTTTCACTTCATCTAGAGTTATAGTCTCAACTCTATAGTCCTTACCAACTTGTACTAAATTATATAGCAAAGTATTGTCAAGAAGGTTCACTTCTTTACCCGCTACGTAAATGGAGCTTCTCTTAACGCTCTTAGTTGGCGCGTAAACCTTGTAAGTCTTGCCGTCCTTGTCAAGCGGCTTAAATGCCTTGTCGTAGTTCTTTAGTCCATTTAGAACGAATATCTTTTGAATAGCGTCCTTATTGTAAATGGCGTAGACGATGTCGTAGTTATTTAGCTCAGAAAGTCTGATTTCCTTGCCATCTCTATAAATTCTTAAGTCAAGTGAGTCTTGAACCCTGATTTCCTTGCCATTTCTATCAATTAGTGCTACTGCGTTTGTAGTCACTCTGTCAATCATGAATACGTCTTCGTCAAAGGAAAGTTTTCCGTAAATCACTTGAACGTTTCCGAATATATCTAGTGCTAAATTAACTTTTTCATTTGTTAATAGTTTTACTTCGTCATTGTACTTTGCTGCGTTAACTTGTGTGAATATCTTTTCATCAACAGTCGCAACGGCTCTTCTAGCCTTTTCGTCACTTAGCTTATAGTCTTTATTAGCTAGGTTAATGTATGCGCCGCCCTTGCTTAATTTGTATCTAGCGCCTTCGCCTTCTATTTTATTCTTAAGGGCGATGGCTTCATCCTTAGCGTAGAAGTGTAATACATCGTATTTTTCTAGCTTAGAAAGGTCCATTGGCATAAGCTTGCCATTATCATATAAATAAGCTTTTTTAAGATTTCTCTTAATTATAGCGCCTGTTTCGTCGTCAATAGCCTTAACTGCGCCATTATCATAAGCAAAAACTGGCATTATATCATCAAAAGTGAAAGCCTTGATGTAAACAACTTTCGCGTTGATGCTTGTAACGTAGGCAAGGTCTGCCTTGTAATTTGTTTCTTTAGCAAAGTCCATGAATATATCAAGGTACTTGCCGTTAACTGCTGCGCCGCGGAACTTTTGTTCAGTAAGCGCCGCCTTGTCCTCAAGCACAGTCGAATCCTTTGAGTCGCCACCGACGTAAAGTCTAGCGCCCTTGATAGCGATAGGCGCAATCTCAGTCTTAGCTAAAGCGCTTGCTCTGTAAGTTTTGATCACGTTATTTTTGTCGATGTCTATGTCATAAACTCTGCCTAAGATGTCCATCGCATCCATGCCATCTTTAAGGTCTACGATGTAGGAAGCGCCTTCCTTGAAGCCCTCTAGGCTTGATTTTAATACGACAATTTCGGCTTGCTTTTCACTTAGATTTGAGTTAGCATTAGTCTTTGTAACTATGGCTGTAAGCTTTGATAAATCAGCTTCTCTCACGCCATCTAGGTAGTTATATATCATTACAAAAACATTTTCCCTAGTCGCTTGATCCTTGTATTTTAGCTCGCCTAGGCCATTCAAAAGGCCCTTGCTTGCTGCATAACTTATAAATGGTGCAGCCCACTCGCCTTCAGTCGCTGGCTTTATGTCAGTTCCGCCAGCAGCAACAGCTAGCATCTTGATGGCTTCTTGATAAGAAACATTTTTTCTTGGTCTGAAAGTGCCATCGCTATAACCAGCGATAATTTTTAACTCGCTCGCGATATTAACAAAGCCGTTTGACCAGCGATCGGCTGCCATGTCCTTAAATGCGCTAGGCACACTCATAGCTGCCTTTGCGGCATTTTCTTGATTAAGTACCTTTGTTAGCATAACCGCAAACTCTTCTCTCGTGATCGAGTCGTTAAGTCTAAGTCCTTTGGCATCGCCTAGAACGTAGCCTTTTTCAACAAGGTAGTCAATCTTGTCTTTATTAGTTTTTACTTCTCCTTGCGCAAAGCCTACGTTAATGGTACTCGCCACTAATACAAAGGCTAGAACGAAGGATAAAATCTTCTTCATCTTCATAGTATTACCTCCCAAATTGATTTGTGCTTATATTTATTTATACCATGGAAATGGATTTTTCAAACAAAAAAGAGCCTATCTGATTAAGATAAGCTCCGTGATTTTTATTTTGTGGTTTTTGTTTTGCGTGTATAGCGAAAAGTGTATTACTCGTGACTTAGGCTTTACAAATTGGAAATTTCTAAAAGCTCACTCACTTGAAAATCCATATTCGTTCGCTCCGCTCAGCTAGATGGATTTTCGGGCAGTTCGTTTCGCTAATAAATTTCACAATTTGCTCAGATGCGTCACTTCGTTAATAACACTTTTCTAACTATTGAAATATTATATATAAACGAGCCCAAGGGCGCATTTTATTAAGAAATTTTTATTCTTCTATTTCGCGCTCGAATACTAATTCCAATCTCGGATTAGCATCTACTAGCTCTCTATGTTTATCGATCGAATCAACATAGCGCCAACCTTCTTCCGCATGTTTCTTAATTATCTCGTGGTAGTCGTCATACCAAAGACCTGTGGTCTTTACAGTAACGAATTTGTATTCATACTTTTTCATAAAATCGCCCCTTATATTTATATTTTATCATGTCAAAGAACTAGATCAAACAAATTTTGTCGGAAAAATGCGATGATTACACGAAATGGAGCTTTGAGACAAGCGGAGTGTATATGAAATACTCGAGCATTGTCGAAAAGCGAATGAGTGTAAGGGCGCATTTTAACACAAAATTCTATCTTCTGTCTAATATCTTTTCATACTCCATAATATATTTTATATTCTGAGCTTCCGTACTCGATAAAAACGTGCTATTATAATGCTCATCCACTATATACCAAGACTTTTGCTTGAAATAATCAGCAAATTCCTTCGTCTTAAACGCATAGCCGTGGCGCGCCAAAATCTCTGCCTTAATCAGCCTTATCTCGTTACGCGATAGTGATTTCAAAAGCTTCAGAGGAATCAGCTTTGCATCGCCATTAAAAAGGTACTCTTCCTCGAAGTTCTTCTTATACGACTTAGAAAAGTTCTTGTCGAGCTTCTCCTTCGGCTCAACTGGCATAAAATACTCAGCTTGCGCCTTAATGAAGCTAGCGTCATCTATCTTCATCTTGAATTTTTCGTCGGCCTTATTAAATTTCTCAAGATCGAGATCTGTACTCTTGTAAATCTCCTCGTAAACGCGCGCGTCCTCACTCGCTTCCTTTATATATACATGGCTAGTCGTGTACTTATACAAAAAGTAAAACGCCAATAAAAGCACTATGGCAACGATACTTAGCACCGCAGCGCAAATCTTTCTTTTGTCCCTTTGGCCCTCGCCGCGTCCCTCGAAATTTATGTAAACGCCGTTATTTTTCCTTCTCATTTCATCACCTAAGCTAATTATATCACGCCTCGTCAATGTTTTCAATAGCGATTGGGTATCTATATATTAATAGATTTACGTTTATGGTCTTGCCACTTCGAAGTTATTGGTCGCAGCACGTCCATAAGCATAGTAAAATATAGTCAAATAGATATATAGAGGTGATTAAATGACAAAGCTATCGATACTAAATCTTGTACCAAAATACAAGGACGAAACAAAGAAGGAAGCCTTCGAAAGGGCCGTGAAACTCGCTCAGTTCGCGGACTCAAGAAGCTTCGAAAGATATTGGGTTGCCGAGCATCATAACAGCCCCGGCGTACTATCGAGCGCAACTGAAGTTGTTCTAACGCACATACTGGGCCAAACTGAGCGCATCAAGGTCGGCGCAGGCGGCGTGATGCTGCCAAATCACACGCCATTTCAAGTCGCTGAACGCTACGGAACTATGGAGGCTCTCTTCCCTAATAGGGTTGATTTAGGTATAGGTAGAGCACCCGGCACTGATATGGAGACTTCGAGAATACTTTATCGTGACACATATAAGCAAGAAAAGTTTTTAGACGCAATTCGCCTAATGCTAAAATATTTCGATGGCGATGCAGAGGGCCTAAAGAGCGCGCCTTATCCTGGCATGGGCGCGGGCGTACCGATAACTATCTTAGGCAGCTCGATGAACTCCGCTTATGTAGCGGCTGAGCTGGGTCTGCCATATTCATTCGCAGGCCATTTCGCGCCTCACACTGTTAAAGCGGCCTTTGACATTTACAGAGACAATTTCAAAAAGAGCAAGTACCTTGACGCGCCATACACAATGCTTGGCGTTTCGTCTAACATTGGCGAGAACAAAAAGGATGCGGATGAGCTTGAGTTTCACGCAATGCAAGTATTTCTAAGGATACTTGACGTGGACAATCGCGATGAGTTCGAAAAGATCGACCCGAACGATGCGCCAGAGCTTACAAGCATGCAAAAATTTGCGCTTAAGGCCATGCGCGGACTGCACATCGGCGGCACTTATGAGGACGCGAAGAAGACTTATGAGGGCTTCAAGAGGGACTACGGCTTTGACGAGCTGATCGCCGTAAGCTATATCCCTGAATATGACAAGCTTACGAAGTCTTTAGAGATACTTGAAGACATTGTTAATAGTGGGAAATAGAGGTGATTTTATGAATAATAACAAGACCATACACCTAGCTGGCGGCTGCTTCTGGGGCATGCAAGGCTATTTTGATAGGATACGCGGCGTTATGGGCACCAAAGTCGGCTATGCTAATGGCAATGGCGATAGCACTAGCTATGACAAAGTTAAGGAGACTGATCACGCTGAAACTGTTGAAATAACTTACGATACAAGCCTTGTTAGCCTAGAAGAAATTCTTCTTCGCTACTTTAAGGTGATTGACCCAACGAGCGTCAACAAGCAAGGCGGCGACAGGGGTAGACAGTACAGAACGGGCATATATTATAGTGATCCTGCCGACAAAAAAATTATTGACAAGGTATATAAATATGAAGAAAAAATTCACGGCGAGCTCGCTGTTGAAGTAGAGGAGCTGAAAAACTTCGTAACTGCAGAGGGCTACCACCAAGATTACTTGGAGAAAAATCCAGGCGGCTACTGCCACATCAATCTAGCTGAGGCTGATGAGCCCATTTTCGAAAAAGAGTATAAAGAAGTTTCTGATGAGGAAGCGAAAAAGCTCTTGGACGAGCTTAGCTACAAGGTTATGAGGGAGGAAGGCACTGAGCATCCGCATACGTCTGAGCTAAATGATGAGTGGCGCGCTGGCATTTACGTGGATAAATTAACTGGCGAAGTGCTTTTTACTTCAGAGGATAAATTCGATGCGGGCTGCGGCTGGCCAAGCTTTGCGAGGACCATAAACAGTGACAGCGTTAGCTACAACAGGGACGAATCGCATGGCATGAGGCGTGTAGAGATCAAGAGCAAGCACGGCAATAACCACCTGGGCCACGTTTTTAGCGACGGACCTAAGGAGATGGGCGGACTAAGATACTGCATCGATGGCGCCGCACTGCGCTTTGTGCCGCTTGAGGACATGGACAAGGAAGGCTACGGCGAGTACAAAATATTTTTCTCAGATGAAATTTATAAGGAAAATGCCATTAACAACGTAAAAGAAAATCCAAAAGAAGTGACAGAAGTGAAAGATGACGAATCGCAGGGTAATGGTGATAGAGGGATTAGTGCGGATTGACTGATTATTCTAATATTCATCGTTATCGTGGCAAGGCTATTATGGAAGAAATTTAAAAGGAGTTAATTATGGAAAAGAAAAATAGTTCAAGCATCATCGGCATAATAGGCGTACTCATTCTGATTATAATACTATATAATTCAATGTTTAGCAGCAGAGCCAAGATGGATAAAAACCTAAAAGATCTAGCCGATACCAAAGAATTTCTAAGCACAGAAGTCGATAAAGAAGTGCTAGATTACGTGTGCGAGCAAAAAGGCTATGCTATGATGAAAAAGAGCGATGCCAAAGACTATCATAAGCTCGGAACTGTTAGAATGGTGGGGAAAAATGACAATACGATAAATACCTTCGATGTATATGTGAGAGATGGACATGATTATGCAATAAATATGAGGGGGATTTATATGAAGGTGCTTGATATGAAAGTTAAATGATTTTCGCATAGTTCGCATTCAAGCGAGCCTTTGAGCTAATAGTGAAAAAATTGATTTTCACGAGCGCAGCATTCGGAGAAAACTGTTTTAATTTCTTTGCGCAACGAACCGCCCGTGGGCTCATCTAGCTGAGCGAAGCGAAGCTCGATTGGATATGCATGCCTTATGCCAGAGTTTACAAAGGTATGGAGCGTAGTGAACATAGCTTTGATTAAACTTACGGCCAAGCTTGCCTCGTCAGTCCACATCGCCCAATCCAGCTCAAGTGTCTTGCACCAAGGTTCTCGGGACCCATTCAAAGCGAAGCTTTGTAAATGGGTGAGGTTCTTCCTTGCTCTGCGAACTCGGTTTGGTGACGATTCATTGACAAGATAAAAAAGTTGATAAAAAATAAAAGCTGTGAGAAAAATAATCTCACAGCTTTGTTTGTTTGTTAAAATAGATTTGAGTGTGAACCAGCTCTCAATATATTAAGTATCAGAATATTTTCTTGTTTTTCATATATTAAAAGTAAATCTGGTTCAATATGGCACTCTCTTGCGCCAAGATAACCCCCTAACAAAGGATGATCCTTGTATTTTGCATCTAAAGATTCTCCTCTAGCTAGCTTTTTAATAACAGCTAAAATTTTATCTGTATTCTTACCTTGCTTTTTTAATAATTTAAAGTCTTTTTTAAATTTAGATGTTAATAAGACCTGGTATTTCATACTTCTAAAGCTCTTCTTAGATCTTCCATGTTGTCATATAGCGGTGTCGAAGGATCCATTGCTAAGCGTCTTCCTTCTTCAATCGCCTCAATTGTCTCTTTATTAGGCACATCTAGTTTTAAATCAAAAGGAATGCCACCTTTTCTGATGCTTGCTCTTAAAAACATGTTTATGGCTGTCGACATATTAAAGCCAAGTTCAGCATAAACTTCTTCCGCCGCCTTTTTTATGTCCTTATCTATCCTTACATTTAAGTTAGTGTTACTCATAAAATCACCTTCCTTAATATAATTCTAGCACTTTATAAAGACTTTGTCAATACGTTGTCATTATTTTTTACTTGCTAAGCATCACTTCTAGAAAATCCATTACGCATATTACATGAAGATACATAAAGAACCTTATCCAAATAATCCAAAGTTTCTTTCTCTACAAAGTCTGATATTTCTTGGTTTGCTTTTTCGAAGAAGGCTTCCTTATCCTTTGCCTTAGCGTATTCGTCGTCAAATCTATTGATATATTCATTCATCTTATTATTGATTCTAGCTTGGTAACGTTCAACGTTTGAAGCGTTTTCAGCGAAGTGTGCGTCGGCAAGCGCTCCTATAATCCTGTTTATCCAGTAGAAGTTGTCTGTACTTGGCTTTATAACTGCCTTTCCAACGTAGTCTGGTGTTTTAGAAACTCTTGTATAGAACGGTACTATCGCGTTGAAAACGTTGGAGCCAAGTGCTAACCAGTGAAGCGCCTTCAAATCGTCTGGCATGTAGCCTCTGACTTGTGTTAAGCCCAAAACGTTATTTCTGTTTATACCGATAGGTCTGAATATGCCGGCCTTCATCTCATCTTTATGCTTTGAGTATGGGTCATATGGTGTACCTTGATAATGGTTGGATAGTGCCCATTTTACTTCTTCTATGGTAATTTTCTTTTCTGGTATCATTGCCCATGGCAATATGTCATCTGTTGGCTTTAATTCTGCATCGCAGCCATCCCATTTGAATGTATGTGGATTGAAATAGCGTAGTAAAACCCAGGCTCTTGGTGTGTTATATGTGTGGTCAGAGTCGTCATGTGAACCGAAGGCTTCTCTTGGGTTAAATACCTCTTCATCTTTAAACATTCTCATATCTAGGTGGGCTTTTTTAACTAAATCTTTTAATGATTTTGAACACATATGTTCTTTCTTTTTGCCATAAGCGTCGTCAAAATCAAACTCATCTATACCTAATTGGTTCGGCATAATAACGTAAGCGTCGTCCGGAACCCTTCTAGCCATCCAGTTGTGGCCGCCAATTGTTTCAAGCCACCAAATTTCATTTTCGTCTTGGAAGGCAATACCATTCATCTCGTAAGTGCCGTATTTTTCAAGAAGTGCGCCCAATCTTCTAACGCCATCCTTCGCGCTCTTGATGTATGGAAGCGTGATGGTAACTAGGTCTTCTTCGCCTATGCCGCCAAAGTGCTCAGTTCCGTCCTCATCTTTATGGTACTCAACGAGTGGATCAGCACCCATAACTAATTCGTTTGTAGTAAGCGTTTCAGTCGCGTTCATGGTAACGTTTTTAGCGTTAACGCCATAAGCGCCCCAAATGCCGTCCTTTGTGTCAGAGCTTGGTGAGTATGTGTAGTCCATCGGATCGTCTGGTAAATCGATCTCAACCTTTGAAATCACTGATTTATACTTTCTAGGTTGGTCCTTTGACTTCATCACCGCAAATCTTTTTGCGCAAAATTCACCTGAAGGTGAGTCTTCATTTCTTGCGACTATAGTTGAGCCGTCGTAGCTCGCATTTTTTCCTACTAGGATTGTTGTACATGCCATAATATTTTATCACTCCTTTTCTTTCTAAAAAAATTTGCCCTTGAGCTCGTTCCTTCCTCGGCAATACTCAGGTACTTTATGTACATTCCGCTTGCCTCGTCAGTCCACATCGCCCAATCATCAAATTTTTTCTACGAAATCTTATTTTAATTATTACATTTATTAATACCCAATATGAATAAAAAAAGACTACACATTTTTATAGTATAGCCTTTAAAAAATTCTATTGAATAGTTTATATAAAGTATTTAATTTAAATTTATTTATTCTCAACCACTTTAATTTTGCGAAGAGAATTGATGAATAAGGCGCAGCATAACGAGCGACCGACCGACATCGTACTAACGGGTACGTTGAGGGAAGAAGCGAAGCGCGCGAGCCTTAGGCGCAATTCTAACGCGAAAGTAATAGATCGTCGTCGCTTACCCAGCCAAGCTTTTTGAATAAATTATGGAATAGTAATGATAAAACTGCTGGTAGCACTATATACGTAAGTAGCACAGCCATCATAGTAGTAGAAAAATTAGCATCGCCCATAGCGTTAAATGTCTCAAGTATGCCAACCAATCCACTCGTACCCATACCAGCGCCAAGCGGAGTGTTTTTTAACTTAAAGACACAAGTTGCAATCGGTCCAGTAATCACGCTTGCTAAGCATGGCGCAAGCCATATCTTCCAGTTCTTTACTATGTTTGGTATTTGCAGCATACTAGTGCCGAGTCCTTGAGCAAGCAGGCCGTCAACCTTATTCACCCTGTAGCTAATCACCGCGAAGCCCACCATTTGTGCGCAGCAGCCAGCAGTTGCAGCGCCTGCAGCGAGGTCACTTAGTCCAAGCATCATGCAAAGAGCCGCCGACGATATTGGCAGAGTCAAAACCATGCCGACTATTAAAGAGACCACCATACCCATGAAGAATGGTCTTAGCTTAGTCGCTTCAATGATTATATCGCCTAGCCCCACCATCATCATGTTTATGGATGGGCCGACGAATTTTGCGATGGCAAAGCCTGAAAGTATTACGGTTAGTGGTGTTGCGATGATGTCTATCATGGTTTCTTTTGAAATAAGTTTGCCGAGTTCAATGGCGATGACTGAGGCGATAAGGCAGCCAACTGGTCCGCCGAGTTCATTTCCTATGTAACCAACTGCAAGCGATGAGAGCATAACTAGGTTTGGCGCCTTTAGTGCGACTCCTATCGCCGCGGCGATGGCTGGACCAGTCATCATTTTACAAAGCGGCCAAAGCTCTTCCGATAAAAATTTCAATCCAGTGTGTGTACCGATCGTGTTAAGTATAGTACCTATCAAGAGCGAGGCAAAAAGGCCCATCGCCATATTGCCAAGCACGTCAATTAGGTAGACTTTGTAGGATACGAGTACGTTTTTCTTGTGTAAAAATTCTTTTATTTTCATTTGATCAATCTCCTTTTTGATATTATAGCACCAATATTTTTTATGTGAAGAGTTTTTTCTAGTTTTTTTCGCAATTTTGAAAACTTGTTAATAAATAATTTTATCTTTGTTAAATTTATGTTCATTATATTAATTATAAAAAAGCGACACGTTTAATCGCATCGCTTATAATTGCACTAACACAAAATTATTTAATCAATATTTAATACCCAACTTCATATGGAAATGAAGGGTTCCTTAATGAAACGCTTTCTACACTTTTTCCTTCTATACCCTTAATGTCAACAGTAGTAATTGATGAAGTATATTTTGCTGAATCATTAAAATAATATATAGCTTTTTCAACACTATCATAGTTTTTAGGATTTGCAGAGCCTCTTGTTGACCACTGCCTAATATCTGGTCTGGAATCACTTCCATCCAAAACTAATTCTGGAATACTAACTCCTATTGCAGCTGAAACCTTATGATATCTTGCACCAAGCTTATAACTACCAATGTTTTCATCAAATATAAATATAAAAGAACAAGTCTCTACGGTATTCCATGTGTAAGCAGCTTTAATATCCGTAATAGTAGTTGATGAGTCTATATTTATTGATTCTTTTAATAAATCATATGCTGTTTTAACAAACCCTAATATTTCATTTGAGTGACCCAAAGTTGAAGAAACAGCTGCATCTAAAACAGGCATAACGTACGCAGAAGCTGGTCTTGAGTTTTTTATAGCAGTATTTCCAGTTTTATATAATACACTTTCTTTTCCTTTTGGTGTTGCTGTTATTTTCAATATTTTATAAGTCTTTCCATTCAGACTATAATTAAAATTAGATTCTTCAAACATGACACTTGAATCTTGATGAAATGTCTTAAAGTTATTATAAGTAAAATCACTACCATCTACTATTAGATTCATTATTTCATCTAAAGAAATCTCTCTTGTACCTTGCTGTCTTAACTCATCTGTAAGCTCATTATATCGTTCTAAATTATTATTCAGTAAAGCCTCGTTTCTTTCATCAATCAAATTGTCAACTCTAACTATTGTTTCCTCACTCAACTCATTTAATTGTGTTTCTAACTCATACGACTTTGCAAAACTTGTAATTGACATTACAAATAATGTAAATAATAATAAGATCGAAACTGTTTTAATTTTTTTCATTTTACCTACCTCCCATATACAATATTTTTACTTACACATATTATAATATATACATATTAGAAATATATTAAATCTATGTAAATTATAATAAATTTACATTACTAATCTTCTCTATCTAATCTTCCTCCACAATATGGACAGTAATCACCTAAGCGTCCTATTGAGCTAAGTTCTTTATTGCAGTGTGGGCATCTAAGAAAGATCATTTGGAATATTATTGAACCAAACATAAATACTGCTCCAACTATAAACAGAGGCTTAATTGGTTCTACGCCCTGTTTTATAACTGATATCCAAGCCAATGTAAGTCCAGTTAATTTTATTAATATTATCAATACTTTTACTAAAAATAGATTTTTTAATAGATTTTTCATATAAACACTCCTTTCTATATTATCGTTTATATATTATATGCTATATTTATTAAATTTCTGTTAAATATGCATTTTTTATAATAACTTGAAAAAGGAAAAAGCTACTATAGATATAAACCCATAGTAGCCAATGCAAAAGATATATAATTTTTACAAGAATAAACTATCTACTCTTATCCAATCCGTACAACAATACGTTCTTTGAAAGTATCAATATAATTACAAAAGCAATAACCGCTTCCACTCCCAAGAAAGTACCGTTATAAATAACTGAGTACATAAGTGGGCCGTGGCCTGATCCTTCTGCATATTCTGCGAAGAAGATGTAGCCAGATAAAACGTGGCAGATGAATCTACCTAGAACTGCTACTATAACTGCGATTGGTACGTAGAATGATTTTCCTTCCTTAACTATTTGTCTAGTGAAGCATCCTGCAAGTCCAAGTAGCGCAAATGCTAGTGGATAGTCAAGTATAGCTTGGATAGGTGTGTAGATGTATCCGCCTAGTAGCATGTCTAAAACGCCATAAACAGCTCCAACTATCATTCCAAGTCCAGCGCCATGTCTTATTGCGAAGAATAATAAAGGAATCATTTGTCCAAGAGTGATTGAGCCGCCTTGAGGCATTTCAAAGATCTTGAATCTGCCAAGTACTATTGACAAGGCAATCATAACTGCTGCTTCTGTTAATACTTTCGTATCAAATTTTTTCATAAAAAAACCCCCTAATGAATGATCACTAGGAGCTTACTCGCACTTGCCTACGCTGGTACTAACCAGATCAGGTCGTAAGGGTCGATAAATCTCTCAGCCAATGGCTCCCCTAGTGATAAGTATTAATTATTACAATGATGATTGTAGCACATCCACTTTATTTTGTCAAGGAAATGGATGGATTTATTTATAAATATCTCTTCTGTGGCCAATTTCAATCGCGATTATGGTGAGGTTCTCGTCCTCAATATTCGCTAGAACGCGGTAATCGCCTATCCTGTAGCGCCACATATCTTTTTTGTCGCCAGTGAGTGCCTTTCCAAAAGCTCTTGGGTCTGCCACTCCATCAACATTTTTCTTAAGCCATGCAAATATCAGTGCGCTCACAGCCTTATCCATCTTTTTAAGCTCCTTAAGCGCCCTCTTTGAAAATAAAAATCGGTACTTCATCAAAGTCCCAGCTCTTTCTCTACTTCATCCATAGAATAAGTCTTCGGATCTGATAAATATTCTTTCATCGCTTCTTCGTAAACTTTGATATCGTATTCATCCTCGATGTGCTCCAAAACTGAGCTTCTGATGAGTTCAGACATGCTTATACCATTGATATCGGCATACGTTTTGAATAGTTTTGCATCTTTTTCACTTAATCTAACAGATATAGTCATAGCTCTTCCTCCTTTATTTATTACATTGTATTACATTTTCATATTTTTGTCAATATTTGCATAAATATTTAATAAAACTGTTATATCTCCATGCAAATGGGTATATATAATTGAACGATTTATCACATTCAAGTGATTCTTAACAATCTTAAGGAGGTTTACAATATGGATGATTATTTAATTTTGAAAGCCTTAGGACTTATACTTGGCCTAGCAGCCTTATATTTTCTACTTAGGAGCCTTAAGAAAGTTCAAAGGAAAAACTAAGTTAATACGATGAAAATATTTTTTTCATTTTGAAATATCTCCTTCAAAAAGAGCCTGTACCTCATGTACAAGCTCTTTTTCTTATGCTATTAGCTCTGATATTAATTTTTCTTTACTGTAAGCTCTTTGCCGTCGTAATCCATAGTGATCGCATCACCATCAGCAATTTCTCCAGCTATAATCATTCTAGAAAGCTTTGTCTCAACTGTTCTTTGGATGAATCTCTTAACTGGTCTTGCGCCAAAGGCTGATGAGTAGCTTTCTTTAAGGATGTACTCTTTCAAAGCCTCTGATATACTCAATGTGATGGATCTTGCTTCAAGTTTAACTCTGATCTTGTCGACTTCTTTTTCTATGATGTCGAAGATTTCTGCCTTCATAAGTGGCTTAAACATAACGATTTCGTCGATTCTGTTTAAAAATTCTGGTCTGAATGCGGCCTTCATCTCTTCATTAACTTTTTCTCTTGTCTCGTCTGTAATCTTGCCGTCTTCGCTGATGCCTTCAAGTATGTCTGGCGAGCCGATATTGCTTGTCATGATGATGATGGTGTTCTTGAAATCGACTGTTCTTCCTTGATTGTCAGTTAATCTACCATCGTCCAAGACTTGTAGTAGTATGTTAAATACATCTGGGTGCGCCTTTTCAATCTCGTCAAATAGTACTACCGAATATGGTTTTCTTCTTACTTTCTCAGTAAGTTCGCCGCCTTCTTCGTAGCCTACGTATCCTGGAGGTGCGCCTATTAACCTAGATACAGCGAATTTTTCCATGTACTCGCTCATATCAATTCTAATCATGTTCTTTTCATCGTCAAATAAATCTTGTGTCAAGGCCTTTGTCAATTCTGTCTTACCTACACCAGTTGGTCCTAGGAAGATGAAGGAGCCGATAGGTCTGTTCGGATCGGATAATCCTGCTCTATTTCTGATGATGGCGTTCGATACGGCTTCTATCGCCTCATCTTGACCGACTACTCTTTGATGAAGTATTTCGTCAAGTTTTAGTAGCTTTTCCCTTTCGCTCTCTTCAAGCTTAGAAACAGGTATGCCAGTCCACTTCGATACAACGTCTCTAATCTCGTTTTCAGTAACTTCAAGCTTTAGATACTTTTGCTTTTCATTGACATTTTCGTTCTTTTCCTTAAGTTCTGCCTCAAGTTTCGCAAGCGTACCATATTTTAGCTCGGAAAGTTTTTCCAAATTGTATTCTCTTTGAGCTTTTTCTATCTCGTATTTTGTCTCATCTATCTTTTTCTTTAGTTCTTTAACGTCCTCTATCCTGTCTTTTTCCTCTTGCCATTTCTTTAGACTAACGTCGTATTCCTCTTGAAGTGCTTGCAAATCCTTGTTAAGCTCTTCAAGTCTCTTCATGCTGCGCTCGTCGTCCTCTTTCTTAAGAGCCTCTCTTTCGATCTCAAGCTGCATAATTAGCCTTCTCTTCGAGTCAAGCTCCTCTGGCATCGAATCAATCTCAGTTCTAATCATCGCCGAGGCCTCATCCATTAGGTCTATGGCCTTGTCTGGTAAATATCTGTCAGTGATGTATCTATCTGAAAGTACTGCGGCAGCAATAACAGCTGGGTCAGAAATTCTAATTCCATGATAAACCTCGTACTTTTCCTTTAGTCCTCTAAGAATAGAGATCGTGTCTTCAACCGATGGCTCAGTGACCATAACTTTTTGGAATCTTCTTTCAAGCGCCTTATCTTTTTCGATATATTTTCTGTATTCGTCAATGGTTGTCGCACCGATGGTTCTTAAGACGCCTCTTGCAAGTAAAGGTTTTAGAAGGTTTCCAGCGTCCATAGAGCCTTCAGTTCTGCCGGCTCCGACGATGTTGTGAATTTCATCTATGAATAAAATAATCCTTCCTTCAGATTTTTCGACTTCTTTTAAAACTGCCTTTAATCTCTCTTCAAACTCGCCTCTGTACTTAGCTCCAGCGATAAGAGCGCCCATGTCAAGCTCGAAAATTGTCTTGTCCTTTAAATTTTCTGGCACGTCGCCCTTAACTATCCTTTGTGCTAGGCCTTCGACGATGGCTGTCTTACCAACGCCTGGGTCACCGATTAAGCACGGATTGTTCTTTGTTCTTCTCGAAAGAATCATAAGAACGTTTCTGATCTCGTCGTCACGGCCTATAATTGGGTCCATATTGCCTTTCCTTGCGTATTCCACAAGGTCTCTGCCGTATTTTTCAAGCGCTTGATAACGCATCTCAGGATTATCGCTCGTTACATTTTGATTGCCACGAAAGCCCTTCAAAGTGTCCAGAAATGCCACTCTCGTTATATTGTATTTCTTGAAAATAGCATCGATGTTCGCATTTTTCACTTCCATAATACCTAAGAATAGATGTTCAACGCTTAGGTACTCATCTTGGAAGTTTTTCATCTCATTTTCTGCTAGTTCCAAAACTTTGTTATATTCAGCTGAAGTATAAATGTTTGAGCCGCTTTGTTTAGGGAAATTGTTAATGATGCCTTGGACATCCATAAGCATACCGTCAACATTTACGCCCATCGCCTCAATCGTAGTTCTGATCAGGCCCTCCTTGTCCTCAAGTAGTGCCTTAAGTAGGTGTGCTGGCCTTATCTCAGGATTGCCCAAGGACCTTGCAGCCTCATTCGAATTATTTATCGCCTCAATTGTTTTTCTTGTTAATTTATCCATGTTCATAATATCACCTTCTATTATATTTATTTATATTTTTCTTCTAATTCTTTGTATAATTTTTCGCCCGCTTCGTCAAGTTTTGGGTTCACCATATTAAATCTGATATATAAATCGCCTGTTGCGCCCTTCATATCAGTAAAGCCCTTGCCCTTGATCCTCATAAGCTTGCTTACGTCGTAGCCCTTTGGCACCTTGATCTTGATCTTCTTATCAAAAACTTCGACCACTTTTTCGCTTCCGAAATACGCGCCCCAAGGGTAGATATCGACGCTAGTTTTGATGTCAAGGCCGTCAAGCTCGTAGCGGCTGTCCTTCAAGAATTGAATTTTGAAATAGATGTCGCCACTTACGCCCCATTTTTCGCGCGCCACTTTTATGGACTTGCCAGATGTAATACCCTTTGGTATATTAAGATTTATGCTAATGTTTTTGCCGTCAATGTTTAAAGAGACTGACCTTTTTGAACCGTGATAAGCTTCATCAAGCGTGATATATAGCTCAGTATTGTACCTTTGTCTCTCTTTTTTCGCCTTGCCTCTAAATAAGTCATTTATATTAAAGCCTGATTTTTTATTAGATTGCGCTTTTCCGCCAAAAATGTCATTTATATTAAAGCCTGATCCTTTTCCTGAAGCTGATTGAGAATCGCCGCCAAAGAACATATTAAAGAAGTCAGAGAAGTCGCCACCAGAGCCGTTTGTTTCGTATCTATAATAAGTGCCGCCATTGCCATTACCAAAGCCACCAAAACCAAAATCGTTTGGGTTAAAGTTTTGTCCGCCTCTAAAGTCGTAGTTAGAGCCGAAAGCGTCGTACTTTTGTCTCTTTTCTTTATCAGACAAAACTTCATAAGCCTCATTTATTTCCTTAAATTTTTCTTCGTTCGCCTTGTCACCTTGATGCAAATCAGGGTGATACTTTTTAGCAAGCGTCCTGAAAGCCTTCTTAATATCAGCATCAGAGGCCTTTTTGTCGACACCTAATATTTTATAATAATCTTTATACTCCATAATATCACTTCCTTTGACTATCTCTGACTTATTTATACCCAGTAAACGAAAATATAAACATATTTTTTATTTTTCTATCAAAATAGTAAAAAATTGCAAAAAAAGAAGCGATGATAATTAAATATCATTCGCTTCAGTGAGTTTATTATGAATTTATTTTTATTTATTCAGAGCTTTGCCTGTAATTGATATGCTAAACACATCATCTTCGTATGAGACCGATGCACTCAAGCCCATTAGCTCACACAAATTCTCCACAATATTCAATCCCAATCCGCTTGACGCATCATTCTTCGACTTATCTATAGTGTAGTTCCTTTCAAAAACTCTCTCTATATTGTCATCAGTTTTAATCTGAGCGAGATTAGAAAATTTCAGCTCGAAGTAGCCATCTTTCAGCTTTAGCTCAATCTTGTCCTCGCCTTCGGAGTACTTCATCATATTTGAGATCAAATTATCGACAACTATCTTAAGATTCTTTTCGTCTTGGAAGCATCTCACTCTATCCAAGCTCACATCAATCATTTGCCCTTTGGCGATGTAGTAGTCGTAGTAGTTCACTATCTCTTCCTTGATGAAGTCATCGAGATTAAAGACCCTCTTGTCAATCTTGTAGGACTTCGACACAAGCCTTGAAAAATCATAAAAACCGTCGATGAGACCCTTTAGCTCCTCCGCCTTCTTCTTGATAATCTCAAGGTACTTCTCATCCCTAGTCTTCTCGTATACATCGATGTAGCCCATGATGGACGTAAGAGGCGTTCTAAAATCGTGCGAGATGTTCGTAATCATGAGGTTTTGGTTCTCAATCGAGGCGTTGTACTTTTGGCCCATGGTGTTCTTTGAGTCAATTATGTCTTCGATTATCTTACAGATCTCATTCAATTCACCCGTATAAGAATAGCTTTGCAAAGCGACCTTAATCTCGCTTGCTTCCTTATCCTCAAGATTTTCGCGAAACTCCCTAAGCTCTTTTCTTGACAGAAATATGGTATACGAAAGATATGCCACAAGGGCTAATAGTATGAATATTACGCTCATCAAATCTAAGCCAAGAGCGGCTACTAAAAAAATTAGCGCCGCTGCTAGTATGATTGCAGGAAATACCCTCCTCATTAAAATTCTCTTTTTCTGCCTAAAAAGTAGATGCCAGCCCAAACAAGAGCTATCCAGCCAAGCATAATATAAAGCATAGTATTAACGTTCATCATTCTTTCTGTATAAGTTATTCCTCTTAAAAAGTCAAGTCCGTAGCTACCCATCATTGTTGTTATTGATTGTACAATTCTTGATGGAGCTAAGAATATTAAGCTTTCATCCCATTTAAACTTATTTATAATTATAAAAAGTACCGGTTGGAAGATCGCCATGGCAACGTAAGATATAGCGATGGCTGATGATCTATGTCTTGTAAGTATTTGAAAGAACAAGACTAAAGACACATAAAACCATATACATGGTAGTAAATATGCAAAACCTATAAGGAAGTTCTTCATCATATCTGCAAATGACATAGTGTTGATAGGTGCAATGATTGCGCCGACTCCCATAAGTATAGCACACATGATGATCATGTAGACTAAGATATATAGGAAGGAAATAATTGCATTTGCTAGATAGATTTTCATCCTTGATTGACCAATGGCTAGGTTGTTGTTAATTGCGCCCGATGCGTATGGTTCAAGCGCTGTAAGGTTCACCATTAGAGGTATTAGTACGGATGCTAAGGATAGTATTTGACCTAAAGTAAAGAACATCATCGAAAGGTCACGGTCTACCCTATGAAGTCCTGCGAAGATGTATAAAACAAAGGTACACATCACAAAACCGAAAAGCCATAGACCTACATTGTACTTTCTTTTACTAATTCTAAATAATTCTGCTTTTATAAAATTAAACATCTCTTCTACCTCCTACTAAGCTTAAGAAATAAGATTCAAACTCTTCCTTAGCTTGATTTATCTCGATGATTTCAACGCCTGCATCTTGGAAGGCCTTGAATATGGCGCTCGATGATACATTATCATAGATAGCAATGACATTATTAGCTAAAACCTTGTAATTGTGAAGCTTCATGTCCTCTTCCAAAACTATAGTAGCCTTGGCAGCGTCGTCAACCTTGATCTTTGTCGACGATTTAAGCTTTTCATCAAGATCATCCTTAGTAATTTCTTGGATCAGTCTGCCATTGTCAATGAAGCCGTACTTAGTAGCAACCATGTTAAGCTCGCTCAAGATGTGGCTCGAGATCATGACAGTAGTCTTTTTCTCTTGATTAACAAGCTTGATAAGATCCCTGATCTCTTTGATACCGATAGGGTCAAGACCATTGATCGGTTCGTCCAGAATTAGAAATACCGGGTCATCGATAAGCGCGATACCGATGGCAAGCCTTTGTTGCATACCCAAGGAGAAGTTCTTCGCCTTCTTATTCTTAGTGTTCTCAAGGCCGATAAGCTCCAAAGTTTCATTTACCTTCGCCTTTCTGTCCTTGATGTCCCTGTTGATCGCGATGTACTCAAGATTGTCCCTTGCGCTAAGCGTTGGAATGAAGTAAGGCCTATTGATTAGAGCGCCTGTCCTTCTCCTCGCTATGTTAATATTTGCGCCTGCATCGCCAAGAAGTTCGATTGAACCACTTGTTGCGTAGCTAAGGCCAGTAATGATTTTCAGTAAAGTAGATTTACCAGCGCCGTTCTTGCCGACAAGACCATAGATCTCGCCTTCGTTTACGGTCATGTTGACGTCCTTCAGTGCGTAGAAAGAGCCGTAAACCTTGCTTACAGAATTTACTTTTAAAATTTCATTCATAGTTTTCACTCCTTTTTTTATCTTTATGGTCTTATTATAATACACAAATCTTAATTATTTCTTAAGTATCTCTTAAGTTTTTCTTAATTATCCCTTAAGAATTTCTTAAGAGAATGGTTTTGGAGAGAAAAAAGTGACATATATAATAGAAGAAAACGATAAGGCGCAATACCTTATCGTTTATCATATATATATTTTATTCGTACTTCTCTTGATTTTCGCGGCTCAGCTTCCTATAGAAATAGTATGCAAATATTAATGTCACGCCCTCCGACAGTGCTGATGCAAACCATATTAGCCTTGGCTCGATCATTGTCAAGACGAAAAGCGCCAAGTATATCGTCACGAAGCTTCTCAAAACGTTAATTATAACTGAGTACTTCGGCTTTAAAAATGACACGCAAACGGCTGCTATCAAGACGTTGAAGCCTGTGATCATGAAGGATATCGAGAATTTACGAAGCGATTCTACCGAGTAGGCCATGGTGTCTGCGTCTACGTCCAAAAATATTCTAAATATTTTCTCTGGCAATAGCTGTGAGGCCGTTAAAAAGACTAGTCCCGTCACAAATATCGCCGCAGTCGCCATCCTATAAAGCTTTTTGAGGCTATCGTAATCCTTTTTACCATAGTAATAGCTTAGAAGCGGCTGTGTGCCTTGCGTTATGCCCGCAAAACAAGTGAGGGCAAGCTGATTGACGTAGCTAATAACCGAGAATGTGGCAATGGATTTTTCGCCCAAAAACCTGATTATGAATAAATTGTAGAACAGTACTATCATCGCGATGCCGACCTCTGAAACGAAATCACCAACACCAAGCGTGAAGATGGATTTAAGCGTTTCAAGCGAGAATTTTACATGGGTGAACTCAAGATTCGACTTGCCGATGGTGAAGTGAATTAAGTAGACCACGGTCGAGATGACTTGCGAAAACCCTGTTGCAATTGCTGCACCTGCGAGGCCCATGCCCATGAGTCCGACGAAGACGTAGTCCAAAATTACGTTACTTAAGCCGCATGTGATAACTGTTACGACCGCCAAGCGCGGAAAGCCATCGACCTTGACCAAAACTTCGAAGTTATACGAAATCATTAAGAATGGCACAAAATACACGATTTTACCTATGTATTCCAAAACTAAAGGCTTTAGATCACCGCTTGCACCCAAAAGGCTCGCTATCCTATCTAGACTAAAGTAGAATAGTGCTGTTAGTAGCAATGAAAATATTGTTACAGTTTTTATATTGAAGCTAAAAATTTTATTAGCCTTCATATAATTTTTTCTGCCGATAAATACTCCGCACATAGTCTGCGAGCCGACTGCAGCTATTATCCCAAGCGCAAAAACGATGTTTACGAAGGGCATTGAAAGATTGACTGCACTTAGGGCATCGACGCCGACGAACTTGCTCACGAAGAAGCCGTCAACCATTGAATATAGGCTGAAGATGATCATCGCCGACAGCGAAGGTATCATGTAGGAGAAAAACTTTTTCTTGATGCTAATAGTAAGACCTCCTTTGATATATAAGATTATAGCACAATCACGGCCTATTAGCAAGGCTCTTTCGCATTCAAACTTGCCCTTGCACAAAAAAGAGAGCCGAAGCTCTCTTAATGATTTATATAGTATTTTGAAAACATTTAAAGTCTACTTATTTATTTCTTAGATAGAATAAGAATTTTTTCAAAAATGACGAGATCTTTTTACTGCGAAGCGCAAACGTCGCCATACTGATTTCTTAGATAAAATGTGATGATTGGGCGAAGTGGAGATTTTTGGCAAACGGAGCGTACAAATGTACTCGAGTATTGCCAACAAATCGAACGAGCCCAAGGGCGCATTTTAGCAAGAAATCTTATCTAATGTCAATCACTTCATCGTATCTAATTCCATCGTCTCCATCCGGTCCTATAACAGCAATTGGAGCATCTTCAAGTCTCTTCAACTTATCCACGTACTTTTCCTTCAATTTATCCAAATCTGTATCCAAAATCTCTCTATAAGCCTTCAAATCGTCTTCTTCTGTCATGCCTTGCAGCATTCTCACGAAGGCAAGTTTGCCCTTTTGACCCTTGCCGTAAGCCTTATTGAACTTAAGTGTCGAAGCGATCTTCCTTCTCTCAAGCTCGTCTTGGTCAAGCTCGCAGCCCTCCAAGAACTCGGCGGACTTCCTCATGACGTCTAGGCTTCTCAGAGCGTTTGGATCTCTAAATGTAAACTCTGCAAGGTAGTCAAGCCCAGTGCTTAAGCCATCGCCATATGCACCGCCCTTGGCGCGGATCTCTGTGTGTAGGTAGTCGTTCGACAGTATTTGTCTTAAAACTTCTACATCGCCGTCGTTGTCACTATCTAGGTCAGTCGCCATACTATTGAAGTAAACCTTTGATGAAACGATAAACTTAGTATTTTTCTTTTCTCTTTTCTTTTCTGCGTTTATGGCTGGAGCTTCTATGCTCTCAAGTGAGGCTTCTAGCTCTGCTATAGCCTTATCTAGCTCAGCTATTCTTCCTTCAAAAGAATAGTGTGAGATAAAACCATCTTTTCTAAACATAGTCTTCATTAGACGTTCATAGTCTTTTATCTCTTCGTCCTTAAGCTCATCGAAGTTCGCCTTCAATTCTTTAAGGTGAATAAACTTTTCTATGCCATGAAGTTTTAGCGTAAGTCTCTCTTTTTCAAGGCTTTGCGCCTTCGCTACATCCATGGCGATGGCTGGGGCGATGTTTAGTACGTTGTTATCAAAGTCTGAAACGCTTTCCAAAACGTTCATCTTTAAAACTTTTTCGTCGCTTGGATCGGAGTACTTGATGATTTCGTCAATAAGCTTCATCGCGTCCACTGCCTTATCTTTCGTAAACTTCGCGCTGCATTGCACAAACGGAGTCAATTTGCCGTTCTTGTAATTTTTCACAACACTCGCAGCGAAATTTATCGCGCCAGTCGTTTTGAATATGTCGGTCTCAAGCTTTTCTCTCGATGACTTCTCTGTCTTGATGTCAGCAAGGAGATCAACTAAATTAGCGACTTTCACGTAGTCCTCTTCGGCAATGTGAGAAATGTCGAAGAATAGGTTTAGGTAGCAGATCTTGCTATCTTCCTTAGAATAATAAGCCGAGTCAGAAATCTTCTCAAGCGGAAGCTTTTCAATATCGCGTGGCAAATCGCTTAGCTTAAGTGTCGGTATGCTAGCAAGCGCTTCTTTGCCGTCTCCTGCTTCTTGCATAGCCTTAAGGTCTTCATTTTCCTTAATTAGAGCCTCTAGCTCCTCATCTGAAAGCCCTGCCTTGTACTCGTCAAGTGCCTTTCTCTCGGCCTCGTCTCTGTCCTTGTAAAAGTCCTTTACTGGGTAAAAATCAATTAGCTTAGGATCTTTGTGCACATCTTTCACGAAGTTTATAAAAGCACTTTGGTCCTTCTTAAGCTCCTCAAGCGTAGCATTATACGCAAAGGCAGCCCGTGGCGACTTATCAAATAGCCACATAGCCACAGCTTTTAGCGCAAGTGCAATGCCCTTTGTTGCAGTATTTGCAAACTCTTTAAGGGTAAAGTCCATTAAATTAAGTGCCGAATCGTAGATATCGCCATTGATGCGACCAGCTTTGATATTCTCAAGCTCTTCTTCTACAGCATCTTTAAAAATATCTGCCTTGCCGCCATCTGCGTCTTTTAAAATCATATTTATGTCAGTGAAATTACCATTACCATAGCCATAGTTGGAGTAACTTAGTAAATCACTCGCAATGCCCATCTCTTGGATCTTCTTCTTAAGCGGCGAATTTGAGAAATAGCTTAGGTACTTACTCAAAAACTCTGTCATAATGCTGTCGCGAGTGTTGTCGATATCGCCTGTGATGAAGCTATATGCATAATTGTGCTTGTCGGAGACATCGTTTGGGTAAGCACGCTCGATAAATTTTTTACTGTCCTTCGCTAAACACATGCCAATTTTGTTCGGAATTTCTTTGTACTCGTAGACACTCAAAAAATCGTCAAGATGTTCTAATTCCTCGTCTACATCGCCATCGCCATACAAAACTGTGAAGGAATTCGATGGGTGGTAGTGCCTCTTGTAGTAGTCAAGAAGCTCATCATAAGTCAATTTGATGATCTCGTAAGGGTCGCCGCCTGAGTTGAAAGCAGGATAATTACCGGGATACATCTCCTCTTGCATCGCTTGGTAGATGAACTCTTCTGAAGAGGACATAGCGCCCTTCATCTCGTTATAAACAACGCCTTGGTACTGTATTTCGTCATCTTTATTGAAAATTTCGCGTCTAGTGCCTTCTTGAAGGAAGACTCTCTTGTCCGTTAATAGTCTCGGATTGAAGACAGCATCTAGGTAAACGTCCATCAAATTATAGAAGTCCTTCGCATTTCTTGATGAAATCGGATAAACTGTCATATTTTGGAAAGTCATTGCGTTCAAAAACGTTGCAAGTGACGACTTTGCAAGGTCCATGAAGGGCTCCTTCGTTGTGTATTTCTTCGAGCCCGACAAAACTGCGTGCTCAATTATGTGCATTATGCCCTTTGAATTTTCTGGAATCGTTCTAAATCCTATCATAAAGGCCTTGTTGTCATCGTCATTTTCAAATTTGATGACCCTTGCCTTAGTCTTATTGTGCGTAAAAATTTTATACGCTGAACTTATTTCGTCTATAAATCCGCTCTTTACTAGAGAAAATTTTTCATTCATTAAATCACCTCAATTATTCTTATTGTAACACAGCGCTCTTGACTATGTCAATGGCGGTCGCATCCGTTAGCTTTACAAGATCTGCTGGACTGAGTTTTATCTGCAAGCCAACTTTGCCTCCGCTCACGTAAATATATTCCTTATCCATCGCCGATGCGTCGATAAACGTCTTAAGCTTCGTCTTCATGCCAATGGGTGAGCAGCCGCCATGCACGTAGCCTGTTAGTGGCAGTAAATCCCTTTGCTTCAGCATATCCACTTTCTTCGCGCCAGCCGCTTTCGCCGCCTTTTTTAGGTCAAGCTCCATCGCCACGGGCACTATGAAAACAAAGTGTTCCCCTTTATTTGTCTCAGTAACGAGGGTCTTGAAAACCATATTCACATCTTCATTAAGTGTACGAGCGACGTCAGTCCCGCTGATTCCAAGGCTCGCATCGTATTCAAACTCCTCATAATCTACGCCCGCCGCTTCAATGAGGCGCATCGCATTTGTCTTTTTCATAAAATCACCTAGTTTATTATACCCAAAACTATTGTCATAGTCATGCTTTTGTGCTATGATTTACTTAGTGGAGGTGGATTTATGCTGCTTGTTAAAAATGCAAATTATAATGGTAATGGCGTAGACATCTTGTCTTTGGATGGCAAAATTACCATGATAAAGGAAAATATAGAAAATTATTATGGGATTGAGGAGATTGATTTAAAGGGAAAACGAGTTTTTCCAAGCCTTATCGATGGCCACGTACACGTGACTGGAGGCGGCGGAGAGATGGGGCCGACGTCACGCGTTCCCGAGATAAAGTATGAGGACATAATTATGGCTGGGGTGACGACGCTCGTTGGCCTACTTGGGACTGACAGCACGACTCGTTCGGTCGAAAACCTCGTATCCAAGGTCAAGGCGCTAAACGAGTACAACGTCAGAGCCTTTGCACTGACTGGCGCCTACGAGTATCCTTCTAAAACCATAACAGGCTCAGTTAAAAAGGACATCACTTACATAAGTGAGATCATCGGCTGTAAGCTAGCAATTTCAGACCATAGAGCAAGTTATGTCACAGAAGACGAACTCGTAAGGCTAGCGAGCGAGTGCTACCTAGGCGGCCTCTTCGCCGGCAAAGTAGGCGAATTACACATGCATACGGGCGGACTGGGTAAGGAAGGCCTTTCGAAAGTCTTCCACGTCCTTGAAAAACACGAGATCCCGATCAAGGTCTTTAGGCCAACGCATTGTAAAAACATCGTGGACGACGCTGTTAAGTTTATGAATATGGGTGGATACGCGGATTTCACTGCAGGAGACGATGGTCTTGACGCGATCGACTACGCGATAAAGAACGCGCCATTTGATAAAATCACGCTTTCGTCGGACTCGAACGGCTCCGTGCCTATCTGGTCCGAGGAGAAGGAGCTCTTAGGTATAGGCGCTGCAAAGATTACAGAGCTTTTCGACACTATAAAGGCGCTATCCCATAACTATGGATATGGTCTTGGTGAGATGATTAAACTTGCCTCGACAAACGCAGCGAAGGCGCTTGAAATAGACAAAATCACAGGCGAGATCAAAGAAGGGCTTTCACTTGACCTTATGGCGCTTGATGATAATAACGACATTGACACAGTTATTAGCAAGGGCATAGTTGAGATGAAAGACAAAAAGGTGCTTCGCAAAACTAATTTTTCTGATTTTTAGGAGGAAATATGACAATTATAGCTACTTGGAAAATGGCATACGAAGGCACAAAGCTCGCACGTGAGGCGCTTTTAAATGGTGCGCCGCTTGAAGAAGCCTTGATTACTTTAATAAAAGATGTTGAAATGAACGAAGATTTTCACTCGGTCGGCTACAGCGGCCTACCGAATGAAGATGGCGTGGTTGAGTGCGATGCAGCCATAATGAACGGGGACAATCTGCATTTTGGCGCAGTTGCTGGCCTTAGAAATATGAGGAGCGCTGTCTCAGTCGCTTATACGCTCATTGATAATGAGTACAATAACTTTTTAGTCGGCGAAGGCGCTTTGAAGCACGCTAAGGAAATGGGTTTTAAGGAAGAGGAGATGCTAACAGACGAAGCAAAGAAGCGCTGGCTCGAAGAAAGAGCAAAGAAACCAAAGGTATATAAGGGCCACGATACAGTCTGCGGGCTGATTGCAGAGAAAGGAAGATCTATCGCAGCTACATCGACCTCGGGTCTCTTTATGAAAAAAGTGGGCCGCGTTGGCGACTCGCCACTTGTGGGTCCAGGCCTATATGCGGACAGCGAAGTGGGCGCCGCAGCTGCAACAGGCGTCGGCGAAGACATAATTAAAGGAACACTTTCGTATGCAATAGTGAATCTTATGGCAGGCGGACTAAGTCCTCAAGACGCCGCGACAAAGGCAGTCATGGATTTAGACGCGAAACTTAGGGCGAAGGGTGAAGAGCCGCACGATTTCTCGGTAATTGCAGTTAATAAGGACGGAGCATGGGGCGCCGCCACAAATATAGCCGAGTTTCCATTTATAGTAAGTGAAGAGGGTGGCGAAACGACGATGTATATAGCGAAAGACTTTGGTAGAGAGATAGAAAAGATTAAGTAAGTAAAATTGATTGAGTAAGTAAAATTGATTGAGTAAGTGAAATTGATTGAGTAAGTGAAATTGATTGAGTAAGTGAAAAGGCGAGGAAAACCCTCGCCTTTTGCTATCTCTATTTATTTTTCTTTCACCTTATTTATAAGATCAGCATACTCTTCAAAGCTCATTATGACAATATTTTTATTATCTTTTCTAGTAACAAATACGTTTACATAATCTTCAGCTGCTTAATCACAATATTTTTCAAGATTCTTTTCAAATTCTGAATAATTTACAGCTAACATTTAAGCACCTCACTTGTGTTATTACTTAAGATTAAGTTCTCTTTTAAGCGCATCTTGCAGAATTTGTGAAAAATTTACATTTTCTTTCATACCAACATCATTTAGCCACTTTGGTATACTCAAAGTCTTTTTTATAGATTTTTTATTAAGCCTTTCCTCAATACTTGCAATAGGCGCTTCAACTAAAAGTACAAACTCACCCTTCTTTAGATTAATATTTTTACTGTCACTTGTCTTAGGAAGAGCAAGACCATTATCAAGCATCGTGAAAATAACTCCGTTCAAAACTTCCTTTGTATTAACAAATAATTCTCCAAGACTATCTGCATCAGTGAAACAGGCATCAAAATCAGGAAAATCAGCATAATAAGTATTGTCCTCATATCTAACAATACATGGATAAGCATCTGTCTTTTTCATCTTAATACCTCCTATTATAGAGGTGGGGCTAAAATTTAAGCCCCGTAATCCTCTCAATACTTGTTAAAGTTCCAGAAGGAATATCCTTCTTATTGCATTTGACAGGGCATATACGGCCATCCTTATAATAAATCTCATGAGATCCTTCAGTATGGTCAAGACACCACCCTGCCTTTCGCATTACTTTAACAACTGTTCTGTAAGGCTTTGTACGGGCCATATTATGTCCTCCTCCTTACACTTATATTATACACGTATTATTAGTACGTGTCAACACTTTTTCTATTACAATTGCAAATACGCCGCAGCCATTGCTATAATCAGTGCTGTAAGCTAATTAGCGTAGTTCCTCTCTTAAAACTTCTCTAAGCGCTTTTGCGTCAGGGGCGTATAAAACTTTGTAATTTTTTGGTTTTTGACCGAAGTATATGGCTTTCATGCCGCTTGCGAGTGCACCGAAAACGTCTGAGTTGATGTTGTTACCTATCATTATGCAATTTTCTGCTCTAACGCCAGCCGCCTTCATAGCGCCGAAGAAAAACTTGGTATCGGGTTTACCATAACCAAAGTCGCCCGAAGCGAAGACGTGGTCTACAAGCGTGTCAAGACCAAGGGTTTGCGCCTTTCTGTGCTGAACTTCGCTGATGCCGTCAGTAATGATGCCGATCTTGTGGCCGGCAGCTTTTAAATCCTTTATAAGTTCTAGCATGCCGTCAATTGCTTCTGTGTAGTCGAAGCGCCTCTTCAAGAATGCCGCAAAAAATTCTTCTTGAGTCACTTCGCCCAAAATGTCCTTCACATCGCTATAAACCCCATTCTTGAATAGCTCTAGCCTTTCTTCTTCGTATGGCTCCTCCATAAGTAAATAGTCAAGTGGATCTATGCCGATGGTCTCGTTGTAGGCAAAGTCCAAATGCCTTATCATGCGCGAGCGAAGTGCAGTCCTTATGCGTCCTCTGAACTCGTCCGCGTCGATCGCTATATGCAAATCCATTTGCGCGCGCTCAAAAATTAGTAGGTTGGTCTTGGCAGTATTAAGAATTGTATCGTCTAGGTCAAAAAATATCATACATAAGCTCCTCCATATTTTTATAATTTTTATAATTATTATCATTATAACATATATTTAACAAATTGGGTAAGTATAATTAAAGGAGATAATTATGGAAAACTTTTACCCCATCTACATGTACACGCCGATGCCCGAAATGCACAACGTCATGGTGCCCGTGACATCAGGCTGTTCCTACCAAAAGTGCCTCTACTGCGACCTGAATTTTAGGCAGAAATTTCACGTCTTTAAGCTCAGCGAGATCGAGGACTATTTGCGTAAGGAGAAAATTAAGTACGACAATATGAGACGCAGTCCCAAGAAATTTACACTTCTTGAGGGTAATCCCTTGTGCGTAAAAGCCTCTTTCCTTGAAGATGTCTTTGCTCTTATACATAAATACTTCGAAGTAGAGTACATATCAATGTTTGCGCGTGCAACAGACGTCCTACGTAAGACTGATGAGGAGCTACTTAGGCTCAAAGCCATGGGCATGGATAGGCTTTGCTTGGGACTTGAGAGCGGTTCGGACGAAGTATTAAGCTTTCACAAAAAGGGCCACAGCGTGAATGATAGCCTAAAAGCCTGCAAAAAGCTTGAAAGGCTCGGCATCAGCTACTCGGTCTACATAATGCTAGGCCTTGGCGGCAAAGAGATGACAATAGCTCATAGAGAAGAAACGGCAAAACTTTTAAATGAGATCAAGCCATTTGAGATAGTTTTCGTAACTACGGTAATATTCAAGCGCGCGCCGCTTAAGGACCTCGTTCGTGCGAAAGAATTTACAAGGCTTTCTATAAAAGACGTTTTAGCTGAGGAAATATATATACTTGAAAGCCTTGAGAATAGTACAGTAATCAAGGCGACACACAAGACCAATCCCTTGCCACTGCTTGCGAAATTCCCTGAGGGAAAAGAGGATATGCTAAGAAAATTGAAGGAGTATAGGGATAATAATAGTGAGAAGGAACTGAGGAGAAACGAAATGAGGAAGTGGACTGTGTGGGACAAAGAGTAAATTTTGCGTTTGATTTGCCCACGGAACTTGTTCGCTGCGCTCTCTCCCTCAACGTACGCCTTAGTACGATGTCGGTCGGTCGCTACGTTCCACTTCGTCCCGTGCATCAAATCGCTCCGCAAAATTGGTATAGCAAGAAAAATATAGTTTGATCTTATAAAAAATAACAAATTATTATCGAAAAAATTCTGTACAACGCCAATCTCATCTAAGTGCTCCGAAAAATTGACATAGCGACATACAACGCCAATCTCATCTAATCACTCTGAAAAGCAATCTGATTATATATTAAAAAACTCACACACTTAGTAGATAAATAAAGTGTGTGAGTTTTTTATTTCTATTAATATCTTAGCAAAATTTTAGCAGCATCCTCCGCCACAGCAGCTACTATCGCTAGAGCCGTCTTTATCTAAACTTGGTGCAGTGGAGCATCCGCTAAAAGCGCCGAAGTGTTCGCTTCTGTCACCCATGATGTCAAAGTACTTCGAAAGTCTTGTGTTTTCAATCATCGCACAGCTATTGCCACAGTCACCGTCATTCCTTAATTGCCTCTACCTCCGCAATTAATTTATGAACTTTACTTTCAATCTCCTTGATTGTTTTTATAAACTCCTCATCACTTTTTCCACTAGGATCATCAAGTCCCCAATCAGCTTTTTTAACTGTATAAGGCAGAATTGGACAAACTACATTACATCCCATTGTAATTAGGTAGTCAACTTCTGGGATATCATCTAGAAGTTTTGGCTTTTGTGTCTCTTCCATATCAATTCCATAGATTTCTTTGACAAGCCTTACTGCGTCTTGGTTAATTTGATCCTTCAATTCTGTTCCTGCAGAATACACCTCTATAGAATCGCTTGCGAATTTTTTTGTCAGTGCTTCTGCGATTTGACTTCTGCATGAATTGTGAACACAGACAAAAGCAATTTTAGTTTTCTTCATTTTTTCCTACTATATATTATAAAGTTTCTCGCCACGAAGGTCTTCTTTTGTCCATTCAACGACGGCTAGTTTTCCTGAAGTATGATCTAATATCTTGTTAATCCACTTAACTTCCTCATTTGCTTTAGCAGATAGCATCTTGTTACTTGGATTTGCTTTGTAAAGGGACGAATTAACAATCCACCAATTGGTATGAATTGATGCCCTCTTTAGATCTTCTTCTAAGCGATATGCCTCATAAAATGGAGTAGCCTCCGCCAAGCTAACGATTAATACTTCTGTTTCCTCTCCTCTTAATCTAGGTAACAAGTTTTTTACAGATTCAGGTATCTGTCCTTGAGTTCTTTCAACTTCTCTATGATAACTTAAAGTTGAGTCTAAAAGTAACAAGGTATGACCTGTAGGAGCAGTATCAATAACTACTATTTCATCGTCTGCTTTTTCCACTAGCTCTGCAAAAGCTCTAAATACAGCTATTTCTTGTGTACATGGTGATCTTAAATCTTCTTCAATGTAAGCTATATCATCATCACTCATTGTTTTTCTTGCATTTTCAAGTACTTCTTCTTGATATTTTTTTAATTCTTCTTTTTCATCAATATGACTCATAGCTATTCCGCTTGAACTATCTATCATAAATTTTATATGGTCAGCAGGATCTGTTGTAGCTAGGTGTACTTTTTTACCAAGTTTGCTTAGCTTAAGAGCAACAGAAGCTGCTATAGTAGTCTTTCCTACGCCGCCCTTGCCCATAGTAAAGATTACTTTTCTATTATTCTTTACAAGATCACTAACGACATCATCTAAATTAAAGAGTTTGCCTTTTACTTCCTCTTTTCCTTCATTTATTTGATCTTTCTTAAGAAGATTTCTTATAGCTTCAATTCCAGTAATGTTATATGATCTTAAGGCAATTGTATAGGTATCAAAGTCATGTAAGATATCTGGCATATTTTCAAGTGCTTGCTGTTGTTTCTTATATATACTTTCAGATAATTCATCATCATAATTTTCTAAGACACCATTAATCACTAATATTTGATTTTTTATTCCAATCTCAGATAGCTCCTTTGATGCTCTGACTACCTCTTTAAGTGGTGTATTATCAGGTCTTGTAACTAATACTAGTGTTGTTAAAGTCCCATCTGCTAAATTTTCAACTGCCTGTTTATATATTTCTTTTCTAGACTCTAAGCCGGATAACTGTCCTAAACAGGATGCTCCATGAGTACTTTCACTGATAAAATTAGTCCAAGCAGAAGGAAGCTGTAACATTCTAAGGGTATGACCTGTAGGAGCTGTATCAAATATAATATGCTCATAGTCTTTATTGAGCTTAGGATTTGTAATGAAATTAGAAAACTCATTAAAGGCAGCAATCTCTACTGTACAAGATCCAGATAGCTGTTCTTCCATATTCTCAATAACAGAATCAGGCATCTTTCCCCTAAAAGGCCCTACTACACTTTCTTTATAGTTTTGTGCCGCTTCTAGTGGATCTAGATTTATTACCTCTAAATTGTCTACTCCTTTAATAGGTTTTGCTTCACCATCTAATTCTGTTGCAAAAACATCTTGAAGATTTGAAGCAGGGTCTGTACTAATAAGTAGTACCTTCTTTCCTTCGTCTGCTAAAGTCACTGCTGTTGCACAAGCTGCAGATGTTTTACCAACACCTCCTTTGCCTGTGAAAAATAGATATTTAGTTAATTTAAGATTTTCAAGATTAAATTCCTTCATAATACCCCCTTCTTAGCAACAAGAGCTGTTACCTCCACAGCATCCTTTATTTTGCTTACTGCCTTTAAAATATTCTTTAGAAATTTGTAAAAGTTCCATTATTTCTTCATTCTTTGGATATCTGCCTTCTATGACTATCTCGTCGTCCACAAGGATTAGTGGTAGTATATCGACTCCATTTTTATCCAAAGCTTCTTTTACCTTCTCATTATTGGCAAATGCCATTGGTTCACCTGATAAATTGTATCTTTCAATAGTGATACCATTTTTCTTCAAAATATTTATTACTGTTGACATACGTACTAGTTCAGGGTCTACATTAACTCCGCAAACACCTGTATCACAACACATAGCTGGTTCATAAATTGACATTCTTTTCATTATTAACACCCTTTCTTAAATTTTTTTGATATGAAAAATCTTTTTACCTAAGATATCAAAATTCTTCTTGATAATCTTCTCATCTTATATTATTATAATTAATCTTATGTTTTACCCCAATATATCTTTATATATTAGCCTTAGCTTTTGCCTTATTAGCTATTTTAACTAGTGAGAGCATGACAGGTACTTCGGTAAGCACTCCTACAGTAGTAGCTAGCGCAGCTCCACTTTTTGTTCCAAACAAAGCTATCGAAACCGCTAGGGCAAGCTCAAAAAAGTTTGATGCACCTATCATGCCAGCAGGGCAGGCAATATCAAAAGGTAGTTTTAGTATTTTACTTGCTCCAAATGCAAGGAAAAATATTAAATAAGTTTGTATTATAAGTGGCACTGCTATCAATATGATGTGAAGTGGATTATTGATGATTACCTCTGCCTGAGAGCTAAATATTAGTACAAGAGTTAACAATAGGCCGATGCTTGTTGCATTGTCAAATTTGTGTAGAAAATTATTTTCTAAATACTCTTTTCCTTTCTTTTTAGTAACAACTACTCTAGTAAGTACACCTGCAACTAGTGGCACTACTACAAATAGAAAGATACTTATAAACAATGTGCTGTATGGAACAACTACATTTGAAACGCCAAGTAAAAACTTTACTATCGGTACAAAAGCTAACAAAATGATAAGGTCGTTAGTCGCTACTTGTACAACGGTATATGCTGGGTTACCATCAGTTAGAGTGCTCCAAACAAAAACCATGGCAGTGCAAGGCGCTACTCCAAGAAGCACCATACCAGCCAAATACTCTGTTGCTAGCTGCGGAGTAATAAATGATTTAAATATTACAAAAATAAATAAGTAAGCCAGTACAAACATTGTAAATGGCTTGATTAGCCAATTTGTTATCCATGTTATAAATAGTCCCTTAGGATTTTTGCCTACTTCTTTTATACTTTGAAAGTCTACCTTTATCATCATTGGATATATCATAACCCAAATCAAAATAGCTATCGGAACAGAAATACCTGCGATAGATAGTTTATTCAGTAGCTGTGGAATTGCAGGGATGAATTTACCAAGCAAAGTTCCAAAAACCATGCATAGCAATACCCATAGCGATAAATTCTTTTGAAATGATCCTATTGCTTTATTATTTGCTTTTTTCATACTGTCTCCTTTAGATTTAATTACTTAAAAATTTAAAAATTATTTTAGTGCATTTTTGACATATCAGATGCGTATGGGTGCCGTGCAAGGCGCTTATTGGCCTAATATATTCAAAACTTATATAGATATATTAGTAATCAAGCTTCTCCTCGCTGTGGCAGATGCAATCAGGCTTGTCACCAAAAATATACTCAAGCTGCTCAAGGAAGTGCTCAAGCGCCTTTTTGTTTAGCGTGTAGTAAGTGTTCTTGCCCTCGCGGCGGCTTGTGACAAGCTTTGCCTCCTCAAGCTTTTTCATATCACTCGACAGAGTCGGCTGAGTGATGTCAAACTTTTCAAGAATCTCACAGGCGCATAGCTCCCCGCAAGATAGCATATCAACAATCTTTAGCCTCTTTTGATCCGATATCGCCTTAAGCTTTTTAGAAACAGCTTCATAAATATTTTCACACATATCCTTCACTCCTTTCTTGTCTCTAAAACAATACTAACATACATATAGAAAAAAGTCAATATGTTTTTATTAAATATATAGATTTTTCTCTATATATTTGATCTAAAGAGGAGAGTTTACACATGCATTAAATTTCTTTATATTGATTGGGTTTATTATAGACATTATTTATAGCTTAGCAAATAGAAAAAGCGTGGATATACCACGCTTATATTTCGTATTATTTGTTTAAAATCTTATTGCCCTTGTCATAAATTGGTGAAAATCCTAAGCAAAATCAATGTCTGTAGCATCTGATTACGATAGAAGTCTAGAGGCTTGCTGGTCCATAAGCTTTAATTATTATCTCTGTGTTTCAAAAGTCTCTCGTACTCTGCTTCTAATTCTTCTCTTTCTTCTTTTGGAATCTCACTTGCCAAACGATTATTAATGGCAGTTAATCTAAATTCTATAAGAAAATCGTTAGAATTTTTATTTTCTTTCAACTTTTCTCTACGATTTTGATACTGAGCTAGATTGCCCGAAAAACTCTCTAACTTTTTGTTCTTAATGATAATAAGTCCATCTGCTATGTTGTTTATAAACGAGACATCGTGGGTCACAAACAGTAGCGGTCTATCATATCCTATCAACAATTCTTCTAAGGCTTCAATTGCTCTAATATCTAGGAAGTTCGTTGGTTCATCCATAATTAAAAAATTAAAATCAGATGTGACAAGCTTTGCTAGCTTTACCTTTGCTCTTTCCCCATCGCTTAGAACGTCTACCATCTTAAAGACTTCGTCTTCTTTGAATCCTAACCTAGCCAAAATAATTCTAGTCATCGTTTGATCATAGATTGAGCTTTCAAAAACATTTTCTAATACTGTTTTCTTTTCATCAATAATTTCACTCAACTGACTATAATAGCCAATTTTAAGATTAGGATGACACCATACTTCTTTGTCTACAATCATATTTAAAAGAGTTGTTTTTCCTGAACCGTTATCTCCTAATAAAGCTATCTTCTTGTTATTTGGGATTTCAAAATTAGCATTATCGAAAAGAACTTTATCATCAAAGCTTTTACTTAATTTTTCACTTCTTACTAGTACTTTGGAAAATATTTTATCCTTTTCATCAATAGTTAATTTAATTTCGGCTTCTTCTTTTGGCTTTTCTTTAACTTCAAGCTGATCTATTCTTGATTTAACGGATTTAACTTGCTTATCTAGTTTTTTCTTATTGCCTTGTCCACCCATTTTATGGAGTCTAGCTTCTGAATTGCCCATTCTTTTGGGAGTTGTTCTCACTTTTAACGTTTGAGCTTTTATGTCATTTACTATACCTGTCAATCTTTTCTTTTCATTAACATAGCCTTCGTATTCTTTCTGAGCGAATTTCTTCCTCTTAACTCTTTCATCTAGGTAGAAAGTATAGTCACCATTAAATACTTCTAGTTCTCCATGTGATAATTCAAAAATCTTATCACATGTTTGGTTTATAAAATCACGGTCGTGGGAAATAAGAATATAACCTTTATCTCTATTTCTTAGACTTTCTGCTAAGTTTTTCTTCTGTTTTATATCTAAATGAGATGTTGGTTCATCAATCAATAAAAAACTTTGTTCATTCGATAAGAGTTTCGCTAGCTTCAGTCTTTGGTATTCACCAGGACTAAATTTTTCCTCTTTATTAAGTTTAGCTTTAACATAGTTATCATGTGAAAATTTTTCTTCTTCATCGTCATTTAAAAGATGAGCTATTTTAATTTGTACATCAATTTTCCCACTGTAGTCTGTATCTTGGCCTATTAGAATTTTAAAGAAACTTGTTTTACCAGCTCCATTATCACCGATTAAACCAATTTTATTATCATCTCCAATGGTCAAATTTTTTATTTCAAATAACGTTCTTGTACTAAGTTCTTTTTTTAGATTATCTATATATATCATAAATCCTCCTTATTTTTTGAGAGGACTTAACCTCTCGTATTATTCAAAATAAAATTTATTAATTGTCATCTGTATATACCTCCAAATTCTTTGAAACTTATATCTTTATTTTATCAAATACTTTCATAATTTTAAAATATTATTCATAATTTAGGGAATAAAATCATTCGTATTATTTGTGCAAAATTTTATTGCCCTCGTCGAAAAGTCTTTTCAATTCTTCCATGTCCCCATCCACAATCACTTTCTCCGGCACATCATTGACGCTGACTGCGTTTTTCCAAGTCTCTGCCTCGCCATCTTCTTTCTTGTCAGCGTTAGGAATTATAAGTCCTGAATATGTGGACACGGCTATATCCCTCTCCTTAAGAGCCTCGTAGAGTTTTTTAAGCCCATTCATTAAATCTTCTAAACTTGGTTTTTCTGCATAAGTCTTAAAACCTGCCATCACCTTACTTGGCAAATTATCTGCATCAAAGTCTTGATCAAGTGTGAGATAATCTCTATAATCAGTGTCATCATCTGGTCTTAGCCAAATTACAAAATCAAGTCCGCTGTCTTTAGCTATCTCATCTGCTACGTCGTCTAAAAAGCCCATGTATCTGCGGAAAGTATTGAAAAGCCTATCATCAAAAGTGTCGCGCTTCATCTTGCCAAAGCTATCGAACTCAAGTGTAAACTTTGTATCAATGCTATTCTTGTCCCAGAGCCTTACGACGTAGGTCCCGTCCTTAAAGTCGTAGTAAGCACGCTCGTGCACAAGATCAAGGTCAGTGTAGTGTGTCTTTAAGTATTCATCAGCCGCCTTATCCGCCAAAATTTTGCTAATGGGGTTGCCATAGAAAACGAACTGAGTAAATATAACTATAAGCAGTAGAATTGTGAGTACTGCATTTAATATAATTTTACTTTTCTTAGTCATTTACGTAAGCCTCCTTTAATGAATTATATCACAAAATGGATTTTTACGCAATAAAACCGCATAAAAAATATACGGCTATGATTATAATTATATTTAATTAATTATTTTACGAATACATCAGCAAAACCAGTGTATGTTGTGCTGTATAGACCGTCTGTCCATTCAAACTTAATTTCAAGAAGTCTAACGCCTGTAACATTTAAGTTAACGTTAACTGGTAATTGTCCACCAACTACATCAAATGATTGAATAAGCTTGCCATCACCAACAAAGTCAACCTTTACTGTAAGTCCTTCTTGGTCAGCTCCTAGTAGACCTGTTAGATTAGTGTACTTGCCTTCTAGGTTAAAATTAGCATGTCCCTTTTTATAAGTGTAAGAGTTAAAAAGAATACCGTTATTATATTCTTTTCCACCTAAAGAGAACTTTGTCTTATATTCATCTTTAGCTATAACTTCAGCCTTTTCTGTGCTAAATGGCTTCATAATCTCAGTTAATGGCTTATTCACTTCACCCATGTCAACTGTGCCATCGCCTAAGAAAGCTGTCTTAGTGTTTTGATCCCACTTAACTTCTTTGCCAACTGCTTCGGCAACTGCACGTAAAGGTAGATATGTTGTGCCATTGTAGATGAATGGCTCGATTTGATTACCCTTTGTGTCTTTGCCAAATTGAACTTCTTTTCCATCAACAACTACTTTGATATTGTCATAAGTAACTGTGATGTTAACCTTTCTTGCTGCAAATACTACTGTTGAGAACACTAGCATTAAAACAAGAGCTAAAATAAATTTGCTTTTTCTTTTCATAAATTTTCCTCCATAAATATATTAAGAATTTATCTCACTACAATTATAGCATTTATTGGAGATTATGGCAATAGTTTTGCAGATAAAAGAAGAACCTCGTCAATAAATTGACGTGAACCTTCGCGCTACGATGGATAAGACGATGTGGAGTTTCGAGGCAAGCGATTTATACTAAGCACAACTAAATCTTTCAGCAAAAGAAGAACCCCGTCAATAAATTGACGAGAACCTTTACGCTACGATGAATTAAGCGAAGTGGAAGTTTGAGACAAGCGGAGCATACTAAACGTATTCGAGCATTGTCGAAAACTGAACGAGCCTCAGTCGCAATTCGAATGCGAAACAAAAAATGAGGTAACATAAAATGTTACCTCATTTGCTAAGTGGCGGCTACCTATTATCCCAGGTCGTCTCCAACCAAGTACCTTCAGCGTT
>OGPS01000265.1_pt1 | contig 52919 bp, 46 predicted proteins | sample 1552931 | NCBI WGS metagenome assembly OGPS01 (sample SAMEA2580252, study PRJEB22360) | human gut metagenome | biome: human gut; feature: human-associated habitat; material: faeces | place: Denmark | collected 2008/2010 | reverse complement strand
TTCCTCCCTTGGAACTAAAAAGTTCCAAGAGGGGAACTGTTTTTGGAACTCGTATGTATAACTATTTCAGAACGATACGACTGGTGTGGACGACAACTTCCGCTCGGAGGTGACCCACAAATAGAGACTGTTGACTTTTGCAATAGTCTCAAATAAGGCTTAGCGGGCAAAATGAAGGGGCTATACCGCAACGTAGCGATATAGCCCCTTCTTTTGTATTGGTTGTGACTAGTCGGAGAGGTGGAAGTAGCGCCGCACCGCCTCTTCGTCGCGAGTTATCTGCTTGCGCAGTGCGTCTAAGCTCTCGAAGTGTAGCTCTTGGCGAAGTCTATCGCAGAGGGAGATCAGCAGCTCTTGACCGTACAGCTGGTACTCCTCGCCACCCATCAGAAAGACCTCAATCATCGTCTCCTCCTCGTCTAGCTCGAGCGTGGGGCGTGTCCCTATGTAGAGCATGCTCGGTATATCTCGCTGCTGGCCCGCTCCAAAGGGGTCGATCGTCGTACGTGCCATATAGACTCCTGCAGGGGGAAGAGCTTTGTGGTGCGAAGGTACCTCTATATTGGCTGTCGGGTAGCCCAGTTTGCGCCCTATCTGGAGCCCCGTCTTGACCTTGCCCAAGATAGTGTAGGGGTGTCCTAGCTGTCTCTCAGCCTCGGTCACAGCTCCGGTGTCTATCCACCGGCGTATAGCGGTCGAGCTGATGGGGTCTTGGCTCGTGCTGTCTCCCAGTGCGTACGCCTCCCCACGTATGCAGCGTATGCCGTAGCGCTGCGCTATCGCCTGATAGTCCGCAAAGTCTAGCCCCTTGTCATGCCCGAAGTGGTGGTCGAAGCCCACGACGAGCGTGTGGATATGTAGCTGCTCGTCGAGGTAGGTGCGGAGAAACTCCTCGGCACTCATCTGCGAGAGTGCTGCTGTAAAGGGAATGACGGCGACTCGCTCTATGCCCATCTGGTGCAGGAGTAGCTCCTTCTCACGCTCTAGCGTGATGAGGCGGAAGGGTCGCTCGGGGTGCAGCACCAGCTGCGGGTGTGGCTCGAAGGTGACGACTCCTGAGGTCAAGTGTTCTCGCTCGGCTATCGTGAGGACCTGGCGGATCAGTGCTTGATGACCTAGATGTACGCCATCGAAGGCTCCCATGGCAACGACTAGATGCCTCATAGACTCTGCTCTCTGCATGAATGAACTGTTCTAAATGGTGTGTCGAGGGTTAGCGTATCCAGGCTTGGGGGTTGAGCTTCGTGCGCTCGTGCCATACTTGGAACTGCATGACCCCATACTGCCCCTCATCGTCACTCGCCACGGTGCCTAGCACTTGACCCGTCTTGACCTTTTGCCCTGCTCGTACAGAGACGTTCTGCAGGTTGGCATAGACGGTCAGATAGTTACCATGACGTATGATGATAGAGTTGTGGTAGCCTGGCACAACGAAGACCTTGCTGACTACGCCGTCGAAGATGGCGACCGCCTCGGTGCCCCGTGATACCTGTATGTCGATACCGCCATTGCGTGTCTGCACCATAGCTAGATCGTCGTGCTGCTGGAGGCCAAAGCGTCTGATGACACGGTAGCGACCCTTGACAGGTGCAGGGAGCCGTCCCTTGTTGGCTGCAAAAGAGCTGGCCAGCTTACGCTCGGCAGCATCCATCGCATAGCCGTCCTTGGTTTCGGCGCGACGCTCCGCCTGCTTGGACACCTTCTTGCCCTTCTTACGAGCTTCACGCTCGAGACGCTCACGCTCTTCACGAGCCTTGCGCTCAGCCTCGGCTATCTCACGGGCTATCTGATCTTGGATAGCTTGGTTGAGCTGCTCCGCCTTGCGTTGCTGCTGCTTGAGCTTCTTCTGGAGTGACTGACGCTCGGTAGAGAGCTCCTTGACTTCGGAGGCGATGCTCTTCTGTTGCTGCTCTAGCTTGACACGCTCCTCGGCACGTAGCTGTAGGAGGGTGCCTTTTTGCTGTTTCGTCGCTATGAGTTGGTTCTGGCTTGCCTGCAGCTCCTCACGGGTGGCGTGTAGCTGTGCGGCGACCTCCTTGTGGGCTCTCGCGTAAGCCGAGAGGTATCGCACACGGCGTATGCCCTCGTCAAAGCTGGAGGCGGAGAGGATGAAGAGTAGTCGATCCTCAAAGCGGGGGCGCTGCTGGAGTGCTTGCAGCGTCTTGGCGTACCGCTCCCGGCTCACTTCCTCCTCTTGCTGTAGCTTGCCTATCTGTTTGGCTAGCGAGTCGATGGAGACGTTGAGCAGAGACACCTCTTGGTCTAGAAGGGCGATGACCTGGGTACGATCTTGAATTTGCTGGCGAACGAGTTTATCTTGCTTGGCTTTTTCCGAAAGACTCTGACCGAGGGATTTAATCTCTTTGTCTGTCTTCTTGATCGCATTGAGTAGCTCGGTGCGCTGTCGCTCGAGCTTGCGTACGGCAGCAGACTTCTTGGGTTGCTGAGCCAAGAGAAGGGTGCCTGTGAGCGTGAGTAGGCAGAGGGTATAGAGTAACCGTCGGAGGTGTGACATAGATCAATGGGGAAGTGGAGTTTGCGATAAACTAAAGGAGCCGAAGCAATTCGTCTAGGGTCATGGTTGTGTAGCCGCCCTGAGGCTCGGTGAGACGATCTTGCAGTTGGGCTGGAGTGAGCTCTTTGCTCTTGCTATACTTTAGTTGTATGGAGAGACGCTTGCGCGGTGTCGAAACGAGGAGCTGGGTTGCGTCAGACTTGCTGGTACCACTCTGGTAGCTGTACCGTCCTTGCAGATAGCCTCCCTTGCTCTGGTCGGTGGAGGCGATGCGGATGGTGCCTAGCTGGCATTGTGGATTGACCATATAGTCGGCGACCCAGGGCTTGCCCTTGAGGCTACGCAGTGAGGCCTCTAGAGAACCTCTCCCGACCACGTACTCACGATCGGCTAGGTAGGTGGGCTGGCCCAGGAGTAGGTCACGCAGGAGCGTGTATGAGACCTCGGCATCCAGTCGCTCGCTCAGCTCGTAGTAGCTGATGGTGACCTTGGCATCGTGCATCATATCGTATAGAGCGATGTGGTCGGGGAGTATGTAGATGCGGAGTGCCTCCACAAAGGGGAGTGGACGAGCCGAAAGCATCAGCCCCTCACTCTGACCTACAAAGAGATCCATGCGTGTCGATAGCTGCGAGTCGCCTAGAGATAGATCGGCGCTAGCGATACGATGCTCGGGCGTGTGACGGATCTGGAGAATTTGCTCAGAAAGCCACGAGTCGCCTAGAGCGCAACCTCCTTTGTCTGCAACTACGGGAGCTGTCGTTGAGCCTGATTGAGGAGATCGTGTGCCACAAGCTAGAAGCAGTAGCATGCTACCGATCAGAAGGAGAATATATGGTAGTTGGTGTCTCATGATAGGTCTGTAATTATAGTATGTCGCAACTAAGGGGTCAGCGAATCGATCTTTTGCTGGAGTGACTCCGTTGGGGTCAACTTGTAAGCTCTCTGCCACTGCTGGAGCGCAGCCTGTCGATCACCACCCTGCAGATAGGCGTCGCCTAGTCGCTCGATGTAGCCCGCATTGGGCTTGCCTATTTGCTTGGCTCGCTCTACCGCTTGCGAGAGCATGAGCTGCGCCATAGTCGTTTGTCCCTGAGCTAGGAGGATCGTGCCGTAGGTGTCGAGGATGTTGGCCTCTTCGGGGGCTAGTCCGTAGGCTGTCGCGGCTAGTTGCTCGGCTTTTGCTAGATAGCTACTGTCTTGTGGTGACAAGGTGTAGAGGTAGTAAGCGTAGTTGTTAAGCAGGATAGCATCTCGGGGAAAGAGCCGCTCGGCAATCTCAAAGACTTCGAGTGCCTGTGCCGACTGTTCCTGCTTTTGATAGATCAGCGAAGAGTAAAGGAGTAGCAGGCGTAGACCCTCGGTTGGTTCAACGTTTTTGGCTGTCTTGAGTTTGGTCAAGTTTAACTGGCTATTGATTGCTTGCTTAGCTTCGTCTAGCCGATCCCTAGCGATGAGTTCGCCAGCGTAGAGTGCCAGTATTTGAAGGTCTGCGGGGTAACGCTTTTGCGCTGAGGTGAGGTAGGTTAGTCGCTCCTGCTCTTGCATTTGCGAAGCCTGTACGAAGACGGCACTGTAAGCGGTCTTGGGGTTGTCGTAAAACTGCTTGACCAGTTGCTCCGCCTGCGCTTTCCCTTGTTGTGTCGAGACGATTAAGTAAAGGTCGGCAAAGAGTTTCGGATCGCTCGGCTCTAGCTCTGCGAGGCGTGTCAGGGCGGGAATAAACTCTGACGGGATCTGGCTAATGTCTGAGAAGTCAGGCAGCATCATAGAGATAATGCGTGCCGAGGCGGGAGAGATGCTGTCTTGACGCTCTAGGTAGTGGTGGAGGTATTCGGCCGATTGCTTGGTATCTCGGCGTGAGGCGATAAGCTCGGCACGCGTCACCTCGATGTAAGCATCGGGTAGAGAGAGCGTCTGCTGGAGCTGCGCCAGACCCTTCTCTATCTGATCGTCCAGCCTCAGTGCGTTGAGCGCTTCTAGACGTGTGTGATGATTGCCAAGACTACTTGGATCAAGCTCGACCAGACGCTCAGCGGCTTGGAGCATACGCTGGTAGTCTCCCTGCTTGGAGGCGGACTGAGCAACAAGCCGGTAGTAGGTGTTTTGCTGCTGAGGGTTTGTGAGCTGTGTCGTGTCGAGTAGTGCTATCTGATCTAATAACTCTTGGTTTTTGTCTAGCATTGCTAGGCTCGTCAGATGGACTAGCAGTATGTCGGGGTGGCTCGATACCTCTCTTGGAAGCAAAGCAAAGAGCGAGTCCGCCTCATTAATGTCTCCGTGACTGTAGAGGAGCGTGAGGTAGTAGCGTACGAGCTCTTGATTGTCTTGAGCTTGGTCACTTTTCTTGGTGAAAAGTGTCTGGAGTAGCTCTCTCGCTTCGCTTTGGCGATCCGCCAGGTCAAGCCAGCTGGCTAGCGGTACTGCCGTCCGAACCTGCTGGTCGGGATAAGCTTCGTAGAGATAGTAGAGATAGCCGATAGCTGGCTCTTGCGCTCCTGCGAAGAATAGTATGTTAGCGTAGTCTTCAATCTGCGCATAGGCTGTTCTCTCCGTCTCTGTAGACTGTGCAGAGAGTTTAGTAGAGCTTAGCCCTAGTAGAGCTAAGAGGATGAGCAATAGTGTCTGAAGACCGATGCTTTTCATACGCCCGTATGTCCAAAACCGCCATCGCCTCGCTGGGTGTCCGAGAGGCTCTCGACCTCGATCCAGTCGCACTGCTCGTGGCGAGCGAAGACGAGCTGAGCTATCCGATCGCCAGATGCTATCTCCACCGTCTCCTGAGATAGATTGATCAGGATCACCTGTAGCTCACCACGGTAGTCTGCATCAATCGTGCCAGGCGCATTGAGTACGGTCAGACCCTGCTTGAGTGCTAGCCCACTGCGTGGACGCACCTGCCCCTCGTAGCCGGCGGGGATCTCCATAAATAGACCTGTGGGTATCAGTCGACGCTCTAGGGGCGCTAGCGAGACGCTTTGTTCTAGGTTGGCGCGTAGGTCTAGCCCTGCAGAGAGTGCCGTAGCGTATTGGGGCAGGGGATAGGAAGAACGGTTGATAATCCGAATAGAAAGCATGAGTAGCGTTGGTATAAAGGTTATTGCTGTGGCGGGTCGCACCACTTGCCGTCACTCTTGATGAGCTCAATGAGACGATCCACGGCTTCTGCCGAAGGGATGCCATGCACGAGTCGCTCCTGTCCTCGGTATAGGTCGACCTTGCCGATGCCTCCACCCACGTAACCGTAGTCCGCATCGGCCATTTCGCCAGGACCATTGACGATGCAGCCCATCACGCCAATCTTGAGATTAGGCAGGTGCGCGAGTCTTTTCTTGACCTGCGCCACCGTCTGCTGGAGGTCAAAGAGCGTGCGCCCACAGCCCGGACAACTGATGAACTCCGTGTGAGTCATCTTGATACGCACCGCCTGCAGGATACCATTGAGCAGGGCTAGGCGAGCCTTAGGACTCATAGCCACTGCTGAGAAAGCGACCGCATTACCGATCCCCTCTAGCAGCAGGGCGCCGAGCTGCGTGGCGCAGTCGATCAATATGTCGTCATAGCCTCTCGCATGGGACGCATAGTGCAGCAAAATGCGGGGCATCGTGCCTCTTCCCGAGAGCTGCTCCACGGCATAGCGTACCTTATATATATAGTCCAGCTCTGCACCTCGTAGCTCTAGCCAAGCGTGTCCGTCCCAGTGAGCTGTAAAGTCCTCTAGATGCTGCAAGAGTCGATCCAAAGGTGTGTCTAGGTTGATGACCTGTAATGGTTGTCGCTCATCGGAGAGAGCCAATTGCGTCTCCTCCAGTCGAGCATCAAAGCCCACGTCGAGAGCTGTCCCGTCACTGTCTAGCGTTAGCACAGCGGGGTATTTAGCTAGTTCCGTAGCACCCTGCGCCTGGTCGCGAGTTACGGAGCGATAAGTGTGGCTAGCGTAGATCGGTCTTGTTTGGTCAAAGGCAGCCAACTGATCGATGTAAGCAATGAGCTTCTTGCCAAAGCGAAGCTCCGCCTCAGGTTCCTCGCTCAGAGATACCCTCAGTGTGTCGCCCAGTCCATCAACGAGCAGGCTGGCAATGCCGATACAGCTCTTGACACGCCCGTCCTCACCAGCTCCCGCCTCGGTGACTCCGAGGTGCAGCGGGTAGTGCCAGTCTAGCGCATCCATACGCTCTACCAGTAGCCGTACGGCTTGCGTCATGACTAGGACGTTGGAGGCTTTCATCGAGATGACCACGTCACGCATCTCTAGGCTGTCGCACACCTCTAGGTACTCCATACAGGAGGCGACCATCCCCTCGGGCGTATTGCCATACTGAGCTAAGATGCGTTCAGAGAGGGAGCCGTGATTGACCCCAATGCGTATAGCTCGGTGACGAGCCTGTGCTTCGCGAACGAAGCGTCCGAAGACCTCAGCGATCTCCGCCCGTGCCGTCTCATCGTCTAGCGAAGCCTTCTGATGAAGGAAGTTGCCCGGGTTGATACGCACCTTCTCCACATGCTTGAGTGCCTCAAAGGCGGGCTCGCTCCTAAAGTGTATGTCAGCCACAAGAGGCATACGACACCCCTCGGCGTGCAGTCGCTCAGCGATCACGCCTAGATTGGTAGCCTCTCGCACGCCCTGAGCGGTGTATCTAAAGAGTTGACACCCCTCGCTGGCACAGCGTAAGGCTTGTGCCACACAGAGATCGGTCTCCATCGTACTCACGTTCGCCATGCTCTGTAAGAGTAGTGGGGACTCGCCTCCTAGACGAGCCTCACCGACAGGTACGGTGTAGCTATGACGACGCTGGTATCTACAGAGAGACATAACGAATAGAGCGTGGGTGGGTGAGTATAAAAGATAGATAAACGAGTAGGGGAGGAGGACAAAAAGATATATCGCCCTCCGCCTCTACATCGTCAGATCGTTAGTTCGTTTTGTACTTATAGTCAGAGATCTGAGCTAGCTCTTTGTTAGCCTTGACGATCTTCTCCTTGAGCGAAGCCTTCTGAGCTCTCACCCTTTGAGCTATCTCAGGATCGCCCAGAGCTAGCATCTGAGCCGCTAGGAGAGCTGCGTTTTGAGCAGCATTGACTCCGACCGTTGCTACGGGGATGCCCGGAGGCATCTGTACGATAGCCAGCAGAGCGTCTAGTCCCTCTAGTGAGGCATCAATAGGCACTCCGATCACAGGCAGTGTAGTCATCGATGCGATGACACCGCATAGGTGTGCGGCCATACCAGCGGCAGCTATGATGACACGTACGCCACGCTCCTCGGCACTTCGTGCGAACGCAGCTACCTCATCGGGTGTACGATGGGCAGAGAGTGCGAGTAGCTCGAAAGGTATCTCCAGTGCCTCCAGTTGCTTGGCGGCACGCTGCATGATGGGTAGATCACTGGTGCTACCCATGATGACACTAACGAGAGGTTGCATCTGCTCTAGCTCTTACTTACCGATCTTCTCTTGATAGCCAGCAGCATCCAGTAGCTCGTCAGCCTCTGCGGGGTTTTCGATAGCTATCTTAATGATCCAGCCCTTGCCATATGGATCCTCGTTGACCAGCTCAGGAGCATCCTCAAGCTCTGCGTTGACCTCTAGGACCTCGCCCGTCATAGGCATCATCAGGTCAGAAACGGTCTTGACAGCCTCGATAGAGCCAAAGACCTCGTTGCGATCGATCTTCTCACCCTCGGTGTCGACGTCTACGTAGACGATCTCGCCTAGCTCGCTCTGAGCAAAGTCGGTGATGCCGATGACAGCTTCGTTGCCATTGATGCGTACCCACTCGTGGTCAGCCGTGTACTTTAGTTCGTTTGGGAAGTTCATAGTTGTTTATTCGTTAAATAGTTAGGATTGTATTCTCTTTAATTATTGTCTCGCTTGTCCAGAGCCTCCTGCCAGTGCCAAGCACGTCGTAGGCTCTCCTCGATAGGTATCTCAGCGTGCCACTGTAGCTCTTGCTCACCGTAGCTCGTGTCGGCCCATATCTGCTCTATGTCGCCCGCTCTGCGGTCGCCCATGCGGTATGGCACCTTGCGACCTGTGGCTCGCTCGAAGGCTTGTATCAGCTCCAAGACGCTCAGCCCACGTCCCATGCCTACATTATATATATAGTGTGCTGGAGCAGTCTGCACATCGCTGCGATGCAGCCGACGTAGTGCTGCTAGATGAGCCTGCGCTAGATCCATCACATCAATGTAGTCACGTATGCAGGTGCCGTCAGGCGTGTTGTAGTCATTGCCGAAGACAACAAGCTCCTTGCGAAGTCCAGCCACCGTCTGGGTCAGGAAGGGAATGAGGTTTTGCGGTGTACCCACAGGCTCCTCGCCAATGAGTGCCGAGGGGTGCGCTCCGATAGGGTTAAAGTATCGTAGTATAACCGCTTGCAGCGGTATGCCACTACGTACGGAGTCTATGATGATATCCTCGTTGATGCGCTTTGTATTGCCATAAGGCGAGGTCGCATCTTGACGCGGTGCCGACTCGGTAATCGGTAAATGCTCAGCCGTCGGCTGCCCGTAGACCGTACAGGAGGAGGAGAAAACCAAGTGCTGCACACCATACCGCTCCATACAGCGTAGGAGCGTGATGAGCGAATTGATATTGTTGTCGTAGTAGCGTAGTGGCTGCTCGACCGACTCACCGACGGCTTTGTGTGCTGCAAAGTGAATCACCCCTGCTATCTCGCCCTTGTGATGCTCGAAGACCTCACCCATAGCAGCCTCATCGGTACAGTCCACCTCGTAGAAGGTTGGTCGTATCGAGGTGATCTGTGCAATCGCATCAACTACCTCACGACGTGAGTTCGATAGGTTGTCCACAAGGATGACATCGTATCCCGTCTCCTGCAGGACAACCGCAGTGTGGGAGGCTATGTATCCACAGCCACCTGTGAGAAGGATAGACTTTGGGGTATGTTCGTGCATTGTCATTAGTTAGCAATTCATTGGGACAAAGCCTATGAAGTTTTCTGATCTCATCGGCTTCCCAAAATTACGACAAATCCACGACATAGGATATTTTACGTAGGGAACTGACTAGGGCTGACGCATTATAATCTGACTTTTCGAGATTAAGCGTTGCGACAAGTGCCGTTTGGCCGTTTTAGCCGAGAAATTTCCAAACAGCTCGTTGGAAAATAAGAATCTTCTACGGAGGTGAGAAATATTTCTTCGGAAGAATGGATTGAAACTTCGGAAGAATCAAATGATAAGTCCGAAGAATTTTTCCTTTCTCACGTGGAAAATGAAAAATCCTCACGGAGGAATTTAGAATTTCCTCCATGAGGATTTAGACGAATCAGCTGATTATAATCTGTCAGCCCCTTGAGTAAAGCTATTCTATTCTTAAATGGTTAATTCAGATAGGCAACGCTTCTCGAGCTAGTAAGTAGGTGTGTGGCAAAGCCATTAGCTTAGAGGGTGACTCCGAGCTGCTTGAGCTGCTGCTGGACCTCGTCGATGCGTAGCAGAGCGTCGCTCTCTTTCTTGCGCTCGAGGGCGACAACTTCGGGCTTGGCATTGGCGACAAACTTCTCGTTGGAGAGCTTCTTGCGAACTCCTGCGAGGAACTTCTCCTGATGCTCTAGCTCGCCACGCAGACGCTCTACGGTCTTCTCGATATCGATGGCGCCCGCCAGCTCAACGGAGTAGGGGACTGTGCCGATGATGAAGTGCTCGGCCGTATGCTCTTCCGACTGATGCGCCTCCGCCTTTGTAAAGGCTGAGAGATTGGCCAACTTGATGACTAGCTCGCTCATACGCTCGGGGTGCTCGCCACTGGTGGTGAGCGCGAGCGATTGCTTCGTCGCTATCTGATGCGCACTGCGTATGCTACGTATCTTGGTGATCAGTTCTACGGCATGCTCCATGTCCGCGAGTAGCTGCTTGTCAGCTTGCAGCGTATCGTCTAGATGAGCGTACATAATTGACTCACCCTCCTGGCGAGGTGCTACGTCCTGCCAGAGCTCCTCCGTGATGAACGGCATGAAGGGGTGCAGCAAGATGAAGATCTGCTCGAAGTAGTGAATCGTTCGCTCGTAGACGTCACGGCTCATGCTGGTGCCGTAGGCGGGCTTGATAGCCTCTAGATAAAGGCCGGAGAAGTCGTCTCTGACAAGCTTGTAGAGGAGCGTGACGGCATCGCTGATGCGGTACTTATCGAAGAGGTCGTCTAGTTCGCTCATCGTCGAGGCGAGTAGCGACTCAAACCACTCCATAGCTACCAGACTAGCTGCATCTGGCTCGACCTCGTCGGAGACACTTTGCGTCTTGAGGAAGCGGTAACTATTCCAGATCTTATTGCAGAAGTTGCGTCCCTGCTCCACAAGGCTCTCGTCGTAGAGGAGGTCATTGCCGGCAGAAGTGGCCATCATAAGCCCTAGGCGCACGCCGTCGGCTCCGTACTTGTCCATTAGGTCGATAGGGTCGGGCGAGTTGCCGAGCGACTTAGACATCTTGCGCCCCTTGTCGTCACGGACGATACCAGTTAGGTAGACCTTGTCAAAGGGACGATCCCCCATAAAGTGGTACCCCGCCATGATCATACGGGCTACCCAGAAGAAGAGGATATCAGGTCCCGTGACTAGGACGGAGGTGGGGTAGAAGTATTTGAGGTCTTCTGTAGGCTCTGAGCCGTCGATCTTGCCAAAGAGGCTGATAGGCCATAGCCATGAGGAGAACCATGTGTCGAGACAGTCTGACTCTTGGTTGAGCTGCTCGATCGTTAGGCTGTTGTCGCCTGTCTCCTGCTTTGCTTTTGCCAAAGCCTCTTCAGCGGTAGCCGCTACGACGAACTGACCGTTGGGCAGGTAGTAGGCTGGTATGCGATGTCCCCACCAGAGCTGACGGCTGATGCACCAATCCTTAATGTTTTCTAGCCAGTAGCGGTAGGTGTTGACAAATTTCTTGGGTACGAGTTGTACGGTATCCTCGAGGACAGCCTGTAGAGCGGGCTTGGCCAGTTCGGACATCTTGAGAAACCACTGCATCGATAGCTTCGGCTCAATAGCGACATCGGTGCGCTCGCTGTAGCCGACACGGTTGGTGTAGTCCTCCTCGTGATCAAGCAAGCCAGCCTCCTTGAGGTCTGCGACGATCTCTTTGCGGACTACGAAGCGGTCTTTGCCCGCATACTTGCCACCGTGCTCATTGAGCGTGCCGTCGTTGTTGAAGATGTCGATCGTCTCCAGCTGATGCGTGATGCCGAGCTGGTAGTCGTTGATGTCGTGGGCAGGAGTGACCTTGAGACAGCCTGTACCGAATTCTAGATCTACATACTCATCTTCAATGATCGGTACAGAGCGACCTACGAGCGGGACGATGACCCGCTTGCCACGCAGATGATGGTAACGAGGATCTGTCGGGTTGATACAGACGGCCGTGTCACCCATGATCGTCTCGGGGCGTGTCGTCGCTACGATGATGTAATCCTCTGTATCCTCGATGAAGTAGCGGAGGTAGTAGAGCTTGCCCTGATGCTCCTTGAAGATAACCTCCTCGTCTGAGAGAGCCGTCTGTGCCTTGGGATCCCAGTTGACCACGCGTACCCCACGGTAGATGAGTCCCTCCTCGTAGAGCTTGCAGAAGACATTGATGACCGACTCCGAGCGCTCCTCATCTAGGGTAAAGGCTGTACGACTCCAGTCGCACGATACGCCTAGTCTGCGTAGCTGGCTGAGGATGATGCCGCCATACTTGTCGGTCCACTCCCAGGCATGCTTGAGGAAGTCCTCTCGTGTGAGCTGATTCTTCTGAATACCTTGCTTAGCAAGCTGCTCTACCACCTTAGCCTCCGTGGCGATCGAGGCATGGTCGGTGCCAGGTACCCAGCAAGCGTTGTAACCCGATATGCGAGCACGACGGATAAGTATGTCCTGGATCGTGTTATTGAGCATGTGCCCCATGTGCAGTACGCCTGTCACATTGGGTGGGGGCATGATGATCGTGTAGGGCTTCTTGCTGTGATCTACATGTGCCTCAAAGAGCTTGTGGTCCAGCCAATACTGGTACCACTTAGTCTCGACACCCGCAGGATCGTAGACACTAGTTATCTGAGAAGTGATAGAATCGTCTTGCATTGCTTATAGTCTGTCGTGATATTTGGTACAAAGGTACTGAAAATATCAGGCTAATTTCAATAGTGTCTTAAACGTTTTGCAGGAGCGTACATTCCACCCGCTAATGCAATTTCTCAAGAATGATGTTTTTGATGACTTCATTGGGTGTCTTATAGTTTAGGTTTTTACGAGGTCTATTGTTTAGTAGGTTCTGAAAGCGTCTAAGGTCTAGGTCAGTTAAGTCTTCGAAAGTAGAGGACTTAGGGATAAACTGGCGTAGCAGTTTGTTTAGGTACTCAATATGAGGCTTATCCCAGGATTGATAGGGGTGGGCAAAGTAGACGGGAGTTTTGAGAGACCTCTCTATGGTCTTAAACTTGGTAAACTCACTTCCATTGTCGGTTGTGATCGAGTGTAGCAGTCCCATCTTCTTGTAGTATCTCAGAGCTTTATTCACCTCTCTGGCGAGGGCTTTGGCATCCTTGCCATGCTCCAGAAGTCGTATGATAGTAAAGCCTGTAACACGCTCTACAAGCGTCAGGATTACCCCTTTCTGCTCTTTGCCTATAATGGTATCCATCTCAAAGTCTCCTACTCGCTCCTTCTGGTCAATGCACTCAGGACGAGTCTCTATGGACTTTCGCTTAGGCCAGTCTGTTTTTATTGGTACGGCCAGGCGTCGCTTGCGATAAGCTAGCCCATGCCTTGTGTGTTTGTAAAGATCGCCTCCAGCTTTCTTGTCTTGATGCAGGAACTTGTAAATGGAGGTCTTACCGACCATCGGCTTGCCCTCCAGCTTTCGCCTTCCAGCAATTTGCTCTGGAGACCATTTACGCTCTACAATGCATTGGACAATGTCAGCTTTCATAGCGTTCGTCAATTTAGCTCTTGCTTTGTTCTTCCAGTCTTGTCGCTCTTTGGCAAACATATGAGCCTGAGTAGGGCTATAGTTGCCAGCGGGTGTCAAGTTCCTCTTAATCTCTCTACAGATGGTGCTAGGGTGTACTCCTATGACCTCTGCGATCTTTTTTTGAGATGTGCCAGTCTTCAGAAGAGCAGCAATTTCGTATCTTTGCGCTTGGGTTAGATGCATACTTGTATATAGCTAAGTTTTTGTTTCCACAGCAAATATACTGCATTAACCTTAAAGGGACGGTGAGCGCATCGTCCCTTTTTTCGTCTCGGCAGCTCGCTACCTGCTCCTCCCGCCCTCCTAAAAGAGGAGGGGGCGTCCGGAGCAGGGCGAGCTCCACTCCAAATTGCATTTTGGAGTGGAAAATACGTCTCTCGGGGGATATATTTGATTTTCTCCCGAGGGAATGGCGAAATCCTTCGGACTTATCAGATGATTCTTCCGAAGTTTCATTTGATTCCTCCGAAGTTTCATTTGATTCCTCCGAAGTTTCATTTGATTCCTCCGAAGAATTTTTTCTTTCCTCCCGAGGAAATCGGAATTTCCTCGGGAGCTATTTGGGAAATTCCTCGGGAGAAATTCAAATCATCGGAGAGGTAGGCGTAATGTTCGCGAGTGAAGTCGCTCTGCCCTCGTAAGGGACTTTTGTCAGCCATGAGCGGCAAGACCTTTTTCCCTCCATTGGCTTATCTATAGGAACACTTTCCAGATAGGGGAGACGGCAGAGAATTTAGTTGTACATTTGTCCTGCATTACGAGATATGCCGATGCTAGTTGGTGACAGAATGGCTAGTTTGGATGGATGGAGCCTTTGCCTTCTCTCTTTGGCAGGGTTATTGTATAGTCTTGTGATAGAAATATAGAGCTAATATGAAAAAGGACAATAAGAAGGATGGCAAGTATACAGAGCCACAACATATAGATCCCGATCAGGAGAATCAGACGAAGCAAGAGATGTCAGAGCAGACTTGTGAGACGGTTAATGATGCTGAGACAGATACTGCAACGCCTCAGTCTGAGGAGACGCAGAGGCTTGCTGAGCTACAGGAGTCTCTAGACAAGCTCAATGATCAGCATCTCCGTATGCTGGCTGAGTATGACAACTATCGCAAGCGTACGCTACAGGAGAAGAGCGACCTGATCAAGAATGGGGGAGAGCGTGTCCTCAAGGAGCTACTCCCCATCGTGGACGACTTCGAGCTAGCGGTCAAGCATGCCCGTGAGAGCAAGAGTGAGGAGGATCCGATCGTAGAGGGTCTACTTCTTATATATGATAAGCTGATTGGTTATCTAGAGAAGCAGGGTGTGGTGATGATCGAGGCGACGGGTAGTCCCTTTGATGATAACCTGCACGAGGCTGTGGCAATGATTCCAGCGCCTACTCCAGAGCAGAAGGGGCAGGTGATCGATTGCGTCCGTACGGGCTATATGCTTCACGACAAGGTGCTACGCCACGCGCATGTGGTCGTCGGCAACTAAGAGGCTTAGAGCTTTGATCTGCACAAGATAGATATATGGCAACGAAGAAAGACTACTATGAACTGCTGGGCGTCTCACGAGACGCTTCGGCAGATGAGATAAAGAAGGCTTACCGCAAGCAAGCCCTAAAGTATCACCCCGATCGCAACCCTGGAGACAAGGAGGCGGAGGAGCACTTTAAGGAGGTTGCGGAGGCTTATGATGTGCTGAGCGATCCCGACAAGCGGAGTCGCTATGACCAGTTTGGACATAGTGGCGTAGACGGAGCTAGTGGCTTCGGTGGCTTTAGTGGAGGTGGCGGCTTTACGGTAGATGATATATTCTCCCGTTTTGGCGATATCTTCGGTGGTGGCTTTGGCGATTACTTCGGCGGTGGAGGCGCTGGCTCAGGTAGAGCGCAGCGTCCTGTGGGTAGCGACTTGCGCGTTACGGTGCGTCTCACGCTAGAGGATATCAATAGTGGGGTAGACAAGAAGCTACGTGTCAAGAAGTTGATCCAGTGTGATGGCTGTCATGGTCAGGGCACTACAGAGAGCGACGGCAAGCGTAGCTGCTCGACCTGTGGAGGTGCTGGAGTAGTGTATGACGTGAGGAACTCAATCTTCGGTCAGATGCGTACGCAGACGACTTGCCCTACATGTGGAGGTGCTGGCGAGGTGGTCACGAAGCCTTGCGCTAAGTGTCACGGCAAGGGCGTGACGCAAGGTGAGGAGGTTATCTCCTTTCACATTCCAGCAGGTGTCGTAGGCGGTATGCAGCTCACGCTGCAGGGCAAGGGTAATGCAGCTCCCCAAGATGGTATCCCAGGTGATCTACTCGTCGTGATCCAAGAGGAGCAGCACAAGGACTTCATACGCAATGGCAATGACCTGATCTACAACCTCCTCATATCTATTCACACGGCGATACGTGGTGGACAGGTGACGGTGCCAACAATCGATGGTAGTGCACGCCTTAAGATAGAGCCTGGTACGCAGCCCGGCAAGGTGCTCCGTATGCGTGGCAAGGGTCTCCCCTCGGTACAGGGTTATGGACGTGGCGACCTGATGGTCAATGTGAATGTCTTCATTCCACAGCAGACCTCTGCTGAGGATGAGAAACTGATCGACCAATTGGCCCAGTCGGAGCACTTTAATCCGACGGAAGCCGATCGTAAGGCTATAGACAAGAAGTATAGGGAGATGCTTGAGTAAGCATCTCCTATACCTTAATATATATGGGTAACAAAGACCGCTAATCGTATGGTACGAATGAACGCTCTGTGGGCTAGACTCACACTACTTATAGCATCGCTCTGTATCGCTCTGAGCAGCACAGCCTCGGCGCAGGAGCCGCTCAGTACAGACTCACTGATTGGTGCGACTGCCGATGGGTATCATCGTATCAGTATACTACTCTGTACGCCCTCGCAGGCAGATGCCTACACGATCTATGGACACGCAGCGATGCGCGTGCGTAGCTTAGAGGACCTAGAGGATGACTATGTGTACAACTATGGGGTCTTTGACTTTGACCAGCCAGGCTTCTACACGAAGTTTATCAAGGGTGAGACGGACGGTTACTTTGTCCAGCAGGAGCCGTGGGACTACTTCCTCTACCGCTACCATGCTTATGGACAAAACATCTACGAGCTGGAGCTAGACCTCTCTCCTGAGCAGGAAGAGGCGATACGCAGTTACTTAGCGTGGAACATCAAAGAGGAGAATAAGTACTACCTCTACAACTTCGCCTTTGATAACTGTGCTACACGACCATACTCTATTGTCAAGGAAACCCTCCCTAAGGGATGGCGCATAGAGCTGCCTCAAGTGGCGAGAGAAGAGTCGCTACGCACTCTTATCGATGCCTATGCGGACTATCATCAGTGGTATCGCCTCGGTACTCAGCTAGCCCTGGGAGCGCCAGCCGACACGATCATGACGATCGAGGATCGACTCTTCCTACCGATGGAGATGGATCGTCTCTTGCAGCAAGCGACAATCGTCTCTCCGACAGGTGCGAAGCCACTTGTGAGCAATCGGGTAGTCTATGAGACACCGACACCAGCTCCACAGCCAGTGGCTCACTGGTGGCAAGATCCTGTCCTATGGATGTCGCTTCTATTGGTCATCTCGGGCGTACTGTGCTACTTGCGTCGTAGCCGCTACTGGACGCTGCTCTGGATGACGCTTTACGCTTGTGTCGGTGTAATCTTGAGCTTCCTAACCTTCGTCTCGATACATCCCTGCACCGATCCTAACTACAACTTGCTGGTCTTTCATCCGCTATTGCTCTTGGCTTGGTTTGCCTTAAGTAGGGGAGGCAAAGCTCAGCGCATCGCACGGTACTTCCACTCGGCAAATGCTTTGGCAGTAGCGGTCTTCCTAATCTTGGTCGCCTGTGCTGTGCAGACCAGTTCGCTGCCCATCATCTTGCTCGCCATTAACTCGGCACTCCTTTCGGTAGCCTATCTGACCTCTTCTAAACGACAAACACAGCGCAAATGAGACCTGTTCGCTATCTACTCCTCACATTAAGTTGTCTGCTACCGCTGGCACTATCGGCACAGCGCACGAGACCTGACATACTGGTGCAGATCTATGTCAAGGGACTACGCACAGACCTGCTGGATAGTTATCGAGCAGGGTGGGGTGGCAATGGACTGAACGGAGTGATGAAGCAAGGAACGGTGGCACCCGACATTCGCTATCCATACCCGTTGCTAGACGAGGTGGCGCGACTTGCTTCGCTCTCGGCTGGTGCTATGCCAGAGATACATGGCGTGTACCAAGCTGAGCGGTATGATGCGGTGACGCAGCGGTCGGAGTCTACCTTTGCCAATAGAGACTATCGGGGCATCAACAGCACGGAGCAGCTAGCTCCCGCAGGTGCCTTGCGTAGCGAACTCCTCACAGACGTACTCAGAGGTTCTTCGCAAGGCGATGCGATTGTCTATGCCATAGCGAGCCATGCCAACGACGCCATTGCTGTGGCGGGACACGATGCCGAGGGTGCTATATGGATCGATAAGCATAGCGGCTGGTGGGCTACGACCAACTTCTACGGCGGTTTGCCCGCCTTGGCTCTCAAGGCAAACAATGAGCAGCGCATGCTGGGCGGACGCACTACACCGACTGTCTGGAAGCCTCTCTCGAAAGGCGCGAAGGAGGGTAGCTTTGCTCACACCTTCGAAGGTGCTTGGCGCATGAGCGACCTCTTGACCTCGCCCTTTGCCAATGATGCGATCACGGACCTATCGAAGGAGTTCATACGCTACGCTCACAAAGCGCGTCGCACGTCGCCTACGCTCATCGTTATGGTCTTAGACCTAGAGGTGGGCGCTCGTGGGGTAGCCTATGCGGACTATTCGCTAGAGCAGCAAGATGCTTACGCTCGGCTCAATGAGCAGGTACATCAGATCACCACTCTATTGCAAGAGTTGTATGGTGCAGACCATTATGCGCTCAATATCATTGGAGTCCCTGTTGCTAGCTTGGCTCAGCCGAAGGCTCCTTCTCGTCGCTCGGTCGTCACCTTTGACCCTGCTAAGTGTATTGCACTGGCTAATCTTTACCTCTCTGCAATCTATGGACGCAACGAGTGGGTCATTGCCTACAGTCATCAGACGCTCCACCTAAATAAGAAGGAGATAGCAGATAAGAAGGTAGATATGCAGGATATGAGCAATAATCTTGCTACATTTGTATCCGAGATGGAAGGTGTCATTGGGGCAATCCCCGCATATCAACTACAGATGGGTCTATCACAGCCTGCCTGGGCTAAGCCTCTGTACTCGCATAGTTACCGTAGCTATGCGGGCGATGTGCTACTTGCTCTAGCTCCTTTTGCAGAGGTGGCGGGAGAGAAGCAGGGTGCCGAGCATCAGAGACAGCGACATGTATCAGCTCCCTTTATCTTGATGGCTCCTGGAGTAGCTTCGCAGAGGCTTGCGGAGCCTATATCCTATGACGCTGTCGCCCCTTCACTAGCTTACCTACTCTGTGTCCCTCAGCCGATGAGTGCTGACGGCACGCCACTCTTTACCTTATTCAATCAGAAATAATTAACCACTTATGGCTCTCAGTAATATCATCACAAAGCTCTTTGGTAGTAAGTCTCAGCGAGACCTCAAGGAGATAACACCCTACATTAAGAAAATCAAGGAGGTCGAATCCTCCATACAGGCTCTCAGCGATGATGCTCTGAGAGATCGCACACAGCAGCTGCGCAACGAGATCAACGAGTATGTCGCCTCGGAGCGTGCAGAGATTGCTAAACTCAAAGAGGGCATCGAAGATCTCGACATAGATGCCCGTGAGGAGGCTTGGTCTAAGATCGATAAGATAGAGAAGGACGTGCTAGAGAAGATCGAGGTCAAGCTCGACGAGATCCTCCCCACAGCCTTTGCTATTGTCAAGGAGACCGCACGACGCTTTGCCAATAATGAGCAGATCGTCGTCACTGCCACGCAGATGGATAGAGATCTGTCGATAGATCACGACTTCGTGGAGATCGATGGCGACAAGGCGATCTACCACAACCATTGGGTCGCAGGTGGCAACGAGATCACTTGGGATATGGTACACTACGATGTACAGCTCATCGGTGGTGTCGTACTGCACAAGGGTAAGATAGCCGAGATGGCGACTGGTGAGGGTAAAACACTCGTCGCTACCCTGCCTGTCTTCCTCAATGCGCTACCAGGTAATGGTGTCCATGTGGTCACGGTCAATGATTATCTGGCTAAGCGTGACTCCGAGTGGATGGGACCGCTCTATATGTTCCACGGGCTGAGCGTCGACTGTATCGACAAGCACAAGCCTAATAGTGAGGGACGACGTCAGGCTTACAATGCAGACATCACCTTCGGTACGAACAATGAGTTCGGCTTTGACTACCTGAGAGACAATATGGCAACAGCGCCCTCAGACCTCGTTCAGCGTCCGCACAACTACGCTATTGTGGATGAGGTGGACTCTGTCCTTATCGATGATGCCCGTACGCCTCTAATCATATCTGGTCCCACGCCTCAGGGAGAGGATCAGCTCTTTGAGGAGTACCTGCCCAACGTCGAGAAGGTGGTCAATGTTCAGAAAGATTTGGCCTCTAAGTTGCTCGTAGAGGCAAAGAAGAAGATAGCGAGCGAGGACAAGAAAGAGGTAGACGAGGGCTTCCTACTCCTCTTCCGGGTCTTCAAGGGACTACCTAAGTACAAGCCTCTCATCAAGTACCTCAGTGAGCCAGGCATCAAAGCTTCTATGCTCAAGACCGAGGAGATCTATATGGCGGAGAACATGCGCCAGATGCACATCGTCACCGATCCGCTCTACTTCGTCATCGATGAGAAGATGAATAGCATCACCCTCACCGACAAGGGTATTGAGATGCTTTCGAAGGGCGCGGAGGATGCCTCCTTCTTTGTCCTCCCAGACATTGCCTCTCAGCTGGCAGAGCTGGAGGGTGAGGGGCTAGCTCCCTCTGAGTATGCTGCTAAGAAGGACGAGCTAATCACCAACTATGCCATCAAGAGCGAGCGTGTCCACACGGTCAATCAGCTCTTTAAGGCTTACGCACTCTTCGAGCGTGATGATCAGTATGTGGTGATAGACAATAAGGTAATGATCGTTGATGAGCAGACGGGTCGTCTTATGGATGGTCGTCGCTACTCAGATGGTCTGCACCAAGCTATCGAGGCTAAGGAGCGCGTCAAGGTCGAGGCAGCTACGCAGACCTTTGCGACCATTACCCTGCAGAACTACTTCCGTATGTATCACAAGCTGGCGGGTATGACCGGTACGGCTGAGACGGAGGCGGGAGAGTTTTGGGACATCTACAAGCTTGATGTGGTGGTCATCCCGACTAATCGCCCCGTCATCCGTGATGATCAGAACGACCGTATCTACAAGACGGCTCGCGAGAAGTACAACGCAGTCATCGAGGAGATCGAACGCCTCATAGCGGCTGGTCGTCCAGTGCTAGTAGGTACCACTTCTGTCGACATCAGTGAGCTGCTCAGTCGTATGCTCTCGCTGCGCAAGATCCCCCACCAGGTGCTCAATGCTAAGCTACACCAGAAGGAGGCCGAGATCGTTGCTCAGGCTGGTCAAGCTGGCACCGTAACCATCGCAACCAACATGGCTGGTCGTGGTACCGATATCAAGCTCTCGCCAGAGGTGCGAGAGGCTGGTGGACTAGCCATCATCGGTACTGAGCGACATGAGTCACGTCGTGTGGATAGACAGTTGCGTGGTCGTGCTGGTCGTCAGGGAGATCCTGGTAGCTCTGTCTTCTTCATCTCGCTAGAGGATCACTTGATGCGACTCTTTGCGAGTGATCGTATTGCTTCGCTGATGGATCGTATGGGCTTTGCAGAGGGTGAAGCGCTTGAGAACAAAATGCTCAGCAACTCTGTAGAGCGCGCTCAGAAGAAGGTCGAGGAGAACAACTTTGGTATCCGTAAGCGCCTCCTAGAGTACGATGACGTGATGAACTCACAGCGTAAGGGTATCTACGAGAAGCGTCGCCACGCCTTGATGGGCGAGCGCATCGGTATGGATGTCCTCAACATGCTCTACGACGTGACCGAGGCGATTGTCAATAAGAATAAGGAGGCGGACGATTACGAGGGCTTCCGCAACGAACTCCTCTCGGTGCTAGCCGTAGAGACAGAGTTCACTCCTGAAGCCTTCAAGTCGACCCATACAAATGAGGTGGTCGACAAAACCTTTGAGACAGTCTATCAGGCACTCAACCACAAGGGCGAGAAGATTGCCACTGTCGCTTACCCAATTCTGCACAACCTCTACGAGACGCAGGGCGACAAGTTTAAGCGAATCATCATACCGATCACGGATGGTAATAAGGTGTACAACATCCCTTGCGACCTGGCTGAGGCTGATCGCACCGAGGGCAAGAGCATCGTCAAGGAGTTTCACAAGACGATCATGCTCTACACCCTTGATGACGCTTGGAAGGAGCACCTCCGTGAGATGGACGAGCTGCGCAACTCTGTGCAAAACGCTAGCTATGAGAATAAGGACCCACTCCTCATCTATAAGCTAGAGTCTTACGACCTCTTTAGCGATATGCTTGACGGACTCAACCGCAAGACCGCTACCATCCTCACGCGTGGTCGCATACCGCTACCCGAAAATGATGAGACCGGCTCTAGTCTCTCCGTTCGTGAGGCTCAGACCGAGCGACGCACAGACCGTAGCCAGTACCGTGAGACCAAGGACGAGATCGCCAGCCAGCAGGAAGCGCAGCGTCAAGCTGGAGAGTCTGCCACACAGGCTTCACAGCCTAAGGCTCAGCCTATCGTCAAGGATAAGAAGATCGGTCGCAACGACCCATGCCCTTGCGGTAGCGGTAAGAAGTATAAGAATTGTCACGGGCGCAACGCCTAGACATCATCATATAGGGGCAGGCTTTGCTAAAAAGCTTTGCCCCTTTAGCTATTCCCAAAAGTCAACAAGATCGCAGTAGGGTAGTGTGTACGCTACCTTTACTTTGATCCACCCACACAGCAAAAGATTATGATTTACTCCATGACAGGATATGGTAGCAGTCAGCTACTCCTAGAGGGTGTCACCTACGAGGTCTCGATTCGCTCCGTCAATAGCAAGCAGCTCGACCTCTCACTCCGACTTCCCTCCATCCTACGAGACCGAGAGATAGAGCTTCGTGGCATCTTGATCCCCGCACTCTTTAGAGGCAAGGTCGATGTGACCATTCGTACGGCCGACAATTCGCTAGGCACCTCTCCTCAAGTACAGATCAATGCGCCTCTCCTCCATGCTTACTACGATCAGATCCATAGTGCCATAGAGGCCGAAGGTATGCCTCAGCCCGAAGATCTGACACGTCTCTTGCTCAGCTACCCAGGCGTCATCGTAGAGCAAGGCGAGACGCCTCTCACCGACGAAGATATGCAGCTACTGAGCCAAGCTATCGTGGAGGCGGTTGATCAGTTCAACGCTTTTAGAGAGCAAGAGGGCGCATCGCTCGAGCGCATCTTTGTGGAGAAGCTAGACCGCATCGCGGCCCTACTCGCAGAGGTCGATCCCTACGAGCAGAGCCGCATCACAGACCTTCGGAGCAAACTCGAGGAGCGACTAGCCCAGCTCACCTCCATACAGTATGACGAGGCTAGGCTAGAGCAGGAGCTCATCTACTACATTGAGAAGCTAGACATCAGCGAGGAGAAGAACCGGCTTGCCAACCATATTCGCTACTTCCGTGAGGTGCTAGCCCAGACCGGCGATCCCGATCCCTCTAGGGGCAAGAAGCTCGGCTTCATCGCTCAGGAGATGGGGCGTGAGATCAACACCCTCGGGTCTAAGAGCAACAACGCCGCCATGCAGCAATTAGTCGTCCAGATGAAAGACGAGCTAGAGCAGATCAAGGAGCAAGTCCTCAACGTACTATAAAAACTAAGCGCCAAAAGCTATGTCACATCTCATCCTTATCTCTGCTCCCTCAGGCTCTGGCAAGAGCACCGTCATCCAGCAGCTCATGCAAGACGAGAGCCTGCGACTCTCCTTCAGCATATCCGCCACGAGCCGTTCGCCGCGAGGCAATGAGCAGCATGGTGTGGAGTACTACTTCTACACGCCTGAGCAGTTCAAACAGTTGATCGCCGAGGATCGCCTCGTCGAGTATGTGGAGGTCTACCCAGGCAAGTACTACGGCACGCTCCGCAGCGAGGTCGATCGGCTAGCTAGTATGGGGCGCAACATCCTCTTTGACGTCGATGCCGTTGGGGCGATGCGCATCCAAGAGGCTTACAGAGACAAGGTCGTCAGCATCTTCCTCATGCCACCCACCTTTGCGGAGCTACGTCGCCGGCTTGAGTCTCGAGGCACTGAGAGCCCCGAGCTGGTCGAGGAGCGCATGCGTCGTGCTTCGTATGAGATCAACTTTGCCGAGCAGTTTGATCATACTGTGGTCAACGACGACCTCAAGCTCTGCGTCTCGCAGGTTGCACAGATCATCCGCGACACCATCAGCCAGTAACGCACACAGCGTAAGTCCTCTTTATCGAGAAATAGAAGGCTCAGTCGTCCTACCTGGATGGCTGAGCTTTCTTTCGTTCGTATCGTACTGGCTTAGTAATAGATACGAGTTCCAAAAGTTGTTCCTCGTTTGGAACTAAAAAGTTCCAAGGGAGGAACTCTTTAGTTCCAGCGGAGGAACTTTTCAGTTCCAAGGGAGGAACTTTTCGGTTCCAACGGAGGAACTCTTCGGTTCCAAGGCGGGAACTTTTCGGTTCCAGAGAGAAGACGTTTGTAGGACAGCCGAATAAGACTACAACTGTCTGATGTTAAGGAGACGACGCAAGAAAACCCAGCACCTCTCAACCTATGCAGCTGAGTAGTACTGGGTACAAAAGACGTAGGGAGTGTCCCCATTGGGGACTCCCTACGCAAATATTCTAGTCATCAATGAAGCGTCCTTACCAATAGAGCGTCTGTGAGAGGATTAAGTTAAATCTCTCGCATAGGTCGCTCGGAGTGGTAAGCCTCCAATAGCTCTTTTTTTAAGCGTCTAGCTCCTCTTGACGAAGGGACTGCACGTAGCGAGCCTTCTCCATCATACGACGCTTGACGTCTGAGGGCTTCTGAAATGCTTGGCGCTTACGGAGATTGCGAATGGTACCGATATCGTTGTACTTACGCTTATAACGCTTGAGTGCACGTTCGATGTTCTCGCCCTCCTTGATTGGTACAATTATCATATTTGCTGTTCTTTGTATTACGTTTGTTTTGATGAGAATATTTCAAGGACAGTGTACCTAGCACATATCCTTACTTCGGGGGGCAAAGGTACAAACTTTATTTGAACTGGTCAACACCTAGAGCTTTGCAGATGATCTGCTTATCTGCTAACTTTGCGCTGTAGACAATGATGCCAGTATGTTATCACAGCAAGAAATAGAGCAAGCGGTAGCGCTGAGTAGACTCTGGGCAGATCGATCGCCTGACAGAATTCTCTTCGAGCGGAGTGATTTGGAGCCTGAGTTAAAGCGCCAGATTGCTCTACAGGTCTCCCTCCTGCCGAAGATGCAACGCAAGATGCCACACTTCCTCCAGGGCGGTGGATACGTCCCGCACAGAGTCAACTTCGAGCAGTCTAGTAGTGAGCTTACGGCATGCTACAAGCAGCAGTTCGTCACGAACCATGATCGTGTCTTAGATATGACTGGCGGAATGGGTATTGATGCGCTTTCGATGGCTTCTGTGGCAGAGGGTAGTCTGATCTATGAGATAGATCCGATTATGGCGCAAGCCTTGACTTACAATGTGCATAAGCTCCTGCAGCGAGACAGTGTGACGGTGCGCTGCGGAGATGCACTGGCGGAGATCGAAGCTTCTACACTAGAGGGGATAACGCTCGTCTATGCTGATCCTGCACGACGAGATATGGACAACCCGAACAAACGACTCATTAGTATGGAGGAGTATAGTCCGGCACCTCTCGAGATCGTAGCTCGGCTGCAGGAGCTAGGCTATACGGGGCGCCTGCTGCTCAAACTCTCCCCCATGCTAGACATTCAATGGATATTGGAGCAGCTCCCACATGTCTACGAACTCCATATCGTGCAGCTACAGGATGAGGTCAAGGAGCTGCTGGTCGCTATCTCTCTGCGTCCACAAGATGTAGATGTAGAAGTCCATCTCGCTGTGGTGGATCGCTTTGGCGAGGTTAGCCAGTGGAGCTTTCCTTACCATGCCTTATCATCTGTTCGTAAGACCTATGCGACTAAGGTAGAGCAGTATATTCATATTCCTCAGCCACTTCTAATGAAAAGTGGTGCCTATCACCTCATTGCCGAGGAGCAGTCGCTTTCTTTGCTCGGTCCTAACAGCCACATATACACCTCTTCGCAGGCATCTACTAGCCCTCTGTACAAGAGTTACAAACTGATAGAGGAGCTGGACTATAGCAAATCAACTCTCAGAGGGAAGAGCCTGCAGTCCATTCGTCAACGCTACCCAGCACTCACGATTATGTCTAGACACTTTCCTCTGACAGCTCAAGAGCTCAAGAAGACGCTCAGAACTGACGAGAGTGATACATATTACTTGCTTGCTACGACCCTAGGAGAGCGAGAGCGTAAGCTACTGATCCTCACATCTTGCCAGCCAACAGCCTAGAAAAAAGAATTCCCCCACAAGTATAAGTACTCGAGGAGGAACTAAAGAAATGAAAAACTGTTTTATCGTAGAGGTTCGTGGCGGATTTGAACCGCCGTACACGGTTTTGCAGACCGTTGCCTAACCACTCGGCCAACGAACCATTGCTTTCGTGATTACGGCTACAAAGGTACAACAATTTTTGGACAAACCAAAAGCTTCAGCTTTTCCCCCATACGAGTTTGACAGATCACCATCGGGTTCATCCGAATCTTCGTATAGAAAATTCTGAATTCCTCCGAAGAGATTTCGTGATTTCCACGGAGATACAGAAAAATTCTTCGGACCTATGCTTTCATTCCCCCGAAGTTTCAGTTCATTCCTCCGAAGAGTTTTTTCATCCCTCGGAGGAAATAGTTATTTTCCAGTGAGCTATTTGCAAATTGCTCCGAAGAGATGCTAGTCATCAGAAAATGTCGGTGAGGGGGGGTGATGAAGTGCTTTTGGTAGTGAGGTCTAAAATGAGTACTTTTGCAGAGGGTGTATTGCATATACGCCTCAGCTAGCTTGAGCCTATCTTTTCTCCTCAGCCGATTTGAGGGGGAAGGGGTGGGTATTTACCACCTAATTATTGCTGTATACTCAGCGGGTGGGAGCGTTTTTATACTTAACTATAGTTATGGACTTACACTTACTAGAACTTAGTGACCAGGAGATAGCACGTCGCAACAGCCTAGACGAGATCCGTCAGATGGGCATCAACCCTTATCCAGCAGCCGAGTATGTCGTGACGGCGCATGCTCAAGAGATACAGGACCAATATCAGGATGAGGCGCCTCGCATGGAGGTGAGCATCGCTGGTCGTGTCATGAGCCGACGCATCATGGGCAAGGCTTCCTTTATGGAGCTACAAGATGCCTCGGGGCGCATACAGGTCTATGTGACGCGTGATGACCTCTGCCCAGGAGAGGATAAGGATCTATACAACAAGCTCTTTAAGAAGCTTCTCGACATTGGCGACATCGTCGGTGTCAAAGGCTTTGTCTTCCGTACCCAGACGGGCGAGATCTCGGTGCATGCCGAGGAACTGACCTTGCTGAGCAAGGCGCTGCGCCCGCTCCCTATCGTCAAGGCTAAGGACGATCAGGTCTTCGATGGCTTTACCGATCCTGAGCTGCGCTACCGTCGTCGTTACGTAGATTTGATAGTCAACGATGAGGTGAAGGGCATCTTCATCAAGCGTACGAAGATTTTCCAGTCGATGCGCAACTTCTTCAATTCACGTGGCTACCTAGAGGTGGATACACCTGTCCTGCAGTCTATCCCAGGCGGTGCTGCGGCTCGTCCCTTCGTGACGCACCACAATGCGCTTGCCATACCGCTCTACCTACGCATCGCCAATGAGCTTTACCTCAAAAGGTTGATCGTGGGTGGCTTCGAGGGCGTCTACGAGTTTAGCCGTAACTTCCGCAATGAGGGTATGGACCGGACGCACAATCCAGAGTTTACCTGTATGGAGATCTATGTCGCCTACAAGGACTACCGCTGGATGATGCAGATGACGGAGCAGATGATCGAGCATATCTGTCAAGAGGTGCTAGGCTCTACGACCATTCAGGTAGGGGAGCACACGATAGAGTTTAAGCCTCCCTATCGTCGCCTTACTATGATTGACGCTATCCAAGAGTATGGCGGGGTCAACATCGATGGCATGGACGAGGCTGAGCTACGCAAGGTGTGCCAAGCTAAGGGCGTAGAGATCGACGACACGATGGGTGTCGGCAAGCTGATTGACGAGCTCTTTGGCGCGGTAGCTGAGCCACACTTGGTACAGCCCACCTTCATCATAGACTATCCTAAGGCGATGTCTCCGCTCACTAAGGAGCACCGAGATAGGAGCGATCTGACAGAGCGCTTCGAGCTATTTGTCAATGGTAAGGAGCTGGCCAATGCCTACTCAGAGCTCAACGACCCAATAGATCAGCGTCACCGCTTTGAGGATCAGCTACGTCTCAGTGAGCGTGGAGACGATGAGGCGATGTATATCGATCACGACTTCCTACGCGCTCTAGAGTTTGGCATGCCCCCCACATCTGGCATGGGTATCGGTATGGACCGCCTCGTGATGCTCTTGACAGGTCAGGAGAGTATTCAGGAGGTGCTGCTCTTCCCACAGATGCGTCCTGAGATACAGCCTAAGCGTGACAAGGAAGAGGCTTATGCGGCCGTTGGCATTGACAAGACGTGGGTGCCACTCTTACAGAAGGCTGGGTACCTCACTGTAGCAGACCTTGCGGGCAAAGCTCCTGGCAAGGTGATGCAGCAGATGATGGATATCAATAAGAAGTATAAGCTAGGCTTGCAGATCCCCGTACTGGAAGAAATATCCAAGTGGGTGGGCGAGGAGTCTACGAAATAATCAAAGTTCACGCATAGCTCTTTTGCTAGAGGGCATGGCGTGTATACGGTACAGTCAATATGGATATTGGTCGCATAGGCATACTAGGTAGTGGTAGCTGGGCTACTGCACTGGCTAAGATCTCTCTAGAGTCTACGCCTGAGATAAATTGGTTTGTGCGTCGTGATGATCAGGTGCAGCGCTTTAAGGCTACGGGACACAACCCCGACTACCTCTCGAGTGCTGCCTTTGATCCAGAGAGGATAACCTTCTACACAGAGGGTTCGATCAACCCTTTCTTTCGCAATAGTGACACCATCATCTTGGTGACCCCTTCGCCCTACATCAAGCACTACCTCAAGAAGGTGAAGCGTAGTAGCATGCGTGGCAAGCTGGTCATCAATGCGATCAAGGGGATCGTACCTGACGAAAACCTTTTGGTATCGGAGTTCCTTATCAAAGAGTTTTCCCTACCGAAGGAGCAGATCGGTGTGGTGAGTGGTCCTTGTCACGCTGAGGAGGTGGCGCAGGAGCGACGTAGCTACTTGACCACAGGAGCTTACAGTAGTGAGCTGGCGCATCTGATGGCTGACACGCTCTCGTGTGACTACATAACCTGTACCACTTCGGATGATGTGGTCGGCATTGAGTTTGCCTCGGTACTAAAGAATATCTACGCCATTGCTGCAGGTATCTGCAACGGACTCAACTATGGAGACAACTTCCAGAGCGTACTCATCAGCAACGCCATTGCTGAGATGAACAGCTTTGTCAATACTGTACACCTGCTCAACAACCGCGTCATCACCAACTCGGTCTATCTAGGCGACCTGCTCGTGACTGCTTACTCTAACTATAGTCGCAATCGTACCTTTGGGACAATGATTGGCAAGGGGTACAGTGTCAAGGCGGCACAGGTTGAGATGGAGATGGTGGCGGAGGGCTACTATGGTGCTAAGTGTGTGCGCGAACTCAACACGACACGCTACCGAGTCAATATGCCGATCATGGACGCTGTCTACGAGATACTCTATAATAAGCAGTCGGCCAAGGAGACCATTGAGCGGCTCTCGCTCAAGTTCCGCTAAGCTCTAGTTCAAGCCTCTGCTGACGGACGAAACCTTCTAACCTAACACACAATACAACCATGAAGACAGCCGCATCGCTCATTCAGATCGACACAACACATGCGCAGGCTCATCTATCGGCAGAGACCATCCGCCAGGCGGAGCAAGATGCGCTCGCAGCAATTGAGACACTACACACGGGCTCAGGCGCTGGTAACGACTTCTTAGGCTGGCTCACGCTCCCCGAGGAGATGCTCGAGCGTGACCTTTGCAAGCGAGTACAGACGGTAGCCGATAGGCTTCGTCATGAGTGCCTATATATAATATGTATAGGCATCGGGGGCAGTTACCTAGGAGGTAAGGCTGTCATAGAGGCACTCGGAGATCATTTCTCCACACATCTTAAGCCTGAACTGGGGCATCCACAGGTACTCTTCGCTGGAAATAATATCAGCAGTGACTATCTGCATGATCTGATGGATCTGGTTGTGGACAAGCCTTTTGGCATTGTCAATATCTCTAAAAGTGGTACGACGACCGAGCCAGCTATTGCCTTCCGCATGCTGAGCCAATACTTAGTGGCTCGTGATGGTCGTGAGGTGGCTAAGCGACGTATCGTAGCCATTACCGACAAGAAGCGGGGTGCTCTGCGTCGCCTAGCAGACGAGCAGGGGTACGATACCTTCGTCATACCGGACAATGTGGGCGGTCGCTTCTCCGTGTTAACTCCTGTGGGGCTGCTGCCGATTGCTTTGGCAGGCTTTGACATTGAGGCATTGCTCCAAGGCGCTAGAGAGACGGCTCTCCTGTATAGTAGCACGGAGCATCCGCTAGCGACCCCAGCCGTGCAGTATGCTGTGACAAGACAAGCCGCCTATCGGGAGCGCGCTGTGAGCGAAGTGCTGGTCGCCTTTGAGCCTCGGCTGAGTGCTCTCGGGCAGTGGTGGATGCAGCTCTTTGGCGAGAGCGAAGGCAAGGAGGGCAAGGGACTACTCCCGCTCTCTCTGACCTATACGACAGATCTGCACTCGATGGGGCAGTGGATACAGCAAGGACCCCACAACATCCTCGAGACGATGATCGTCGTCGACAGACCGCGAGACACCATCACCATCCCGACAGATGAGCAAAACCTAGACGGGCTCAACTACCTAGCAGGCGAAACGATGCACCATGTCAATGAGCAGGCGCATCTAGGCACGCTCTTAGCGCACGAAGATGGCGGTGTGCCAGTCTTGCAGTTGCAGTTGCCTCAGATCGATGCTAGGACGATTGGCGCCTTCATTTATACGATGGAGTATGCGGTCGCTGTCAGTGGCTATATGATGGGGATCAACCCCTTTGACCAGCCAGGCGTGGAGGACTACAAGCGCAATATGTTTGCCCTCCTAGCTAAGCCAGGCTTCGAGAGCGAGACGAAAGCGATGCGCCAGCGGCTCAACAAATGAACTTACGACAGATTACAACAATGACAGATACGATACAAACAACCCCCCAAAAAAGCTACCACGAGGTCATCCCTCTCCCTGAGTATGGACACCATATCCAGCACATGGTAGACCACTGCTTGACCATTGAGGACCGCGACGAGCGGACTCGCTGCGCACACGCTATTGTCAAGGCGATGGCGATCATACAGCCCGAGCAGGCTAAGAAGTCGGAGGATCACAAAGTCCTCTGGGATCACCTCGCCGTCATGTCGCACTTCGCGCTAGACATTGACTACCCCGTAGAGCCTATTCACGAGGAGGCACTTCGTGGTGCGCCCGAACCTTTGTCCTATCCCGAGGATGACATCATCTACCGCCACTATGGTCACCTCATTCAGGAGCTGATTAAGAAAGCGTGCGAGATGCCCGAGGGCGACGAGCGCGAGGCTTTGGCACTCTCCATAGCCAACCGCATGAAGCAGGCTTATATCTTGTGGAATAAACGTGCCGTCGACGACTACACCATCTTTAAGGATCTCTATGAACTCTCTGGCGGTAAGCTCGTGCTGACCGAAGAGGAGCACCAGCTAGACGCTGCCACACGACGCACACCTCAGGGCCGGGGTGGCAACCGCTCTAGACGACAGTACAGGCATCCAGCACGAGGAGGCAACAACTCCAGAGGAGGAGGTCGCCGTGGCGGCCACCCTAACCGTTCTAGACGTTAGCCGATACAGACACTCACTATCTTACTCTTACGATACTAGCTTATGGCATCTTACATCATCGAGGGAGGTCACAGACTCCATGGCGAGGTAACCATACAGGGAGCTAAAAACGAAGCACTCCAAGTCATCGCCGCCACCTTACTAACCAGCGAAGAGGTCATCCTAGAGAATGTCCCAGACATCCTCGATGTCAACAACCTCATCAAGCTCGTAGAGCTGCTCGGTGTCGAGGTGACACGACTCAGTCACGATAGCTATCGCTTCAGGGCTCAGGAGATAGATCTAGACTTCGTCGATTCCCCGCAGTTCCTCCATGAGAGCAAGATCTTGCGCGGCTCCGTGCTACTCGTCGGGCCTCTCGTCGGTCGTTGTAGGCATGCCGTCTTCCCCAAGCCCGGTGGTGATCAGATAGGACGTCGTCGACTAGACACCCACCTGATCGGCATTGCCACCTTAGGGGCAGAGTGCGAGTATGATCAAGAGCATAGAGCCTTTCGCATAGAGGTGCCACATCTACGAGGAGCTTATATGCACCTCGAGGAGGCCTCCGTGACAGGTACGGCTAATGTAATAATGTCGGCAGTCCTAGCAGAGGGCAAGACCACTATTTATAATGCAGCCTGCGAACCGTACATACAGCAGCTCTGCCGTATGCTTGTCTCCATGGGAGCGTGCATCTCGGGCATCGGCTCTAATCTGCTCACCATCGAGGGCGTCGAGCGACTACATGGTACGACACATCGCATCCTGCCCGATATGATCGAGGTGGGCAGCTTCATCGGCATCGCAGCCATGACGCAGAGCGAGTTAACGCTCAAGAACGTTGGTCTGCCTGACCTAGGACTCATTCCGCAAATGTTTCGCAAGCTCGGCATCGAAATCATAGAGCGAGGCGATGACCTCATCATACCTGCTAGAGAGAGCTACGAGATAGAGACCTTTATGGATGGCTCTATCCTCACCATTGCCGATGCGCCGTGGCCAGGACTGACGCCAGACTTGCTGAGCGTCTTCCTCGTCGTAGCGACACAAGCCAAGGGGACCGTCCTCATTCATCAGAAGATGTTTGAGAGCCGTCTCTTCTTTGTGGACAAGCTCATCGACATGGGTGCACAGATCATCCTCTGCGACCCACATCGGGCAGTGGTCGTTGGCAAAGACCACCAGACCCGCTTGCGTCCTGCCGTGATGGCTTCGCCAGATATACGCGCCGGTATTGCTCTCTTGATAGCCGCTATGAGTGCCGATGGCACCAGTGTGGTCAACAATGCGGAGCAGATAGATCGTGGCTACCAGCATCTACATGAGCGGCTCAACGCTCTAGGCGCTCACATCGAGAGACGCGATGAGTAGAACTGCCGCTTTTACCGTACCGGAGCTCACGCCCGTAGGCCACTTAGGCAAGCCACACGGCGTGCGTGGTGAGCTAGCCGCTTACCTGACCATCGAGCTGGAGACCCTCTGCAGCGACCCTAGTCGCGAAGCCTTTTACCTCTTTGCTGAGATCGACGCGCTACCCGTACCATACCAGCTCCTGAGTTATCGTAGCAAAAGCGACAGTTACCTGCTCACCCTAGCGCATGTTGCTGACCGATCGATCGCCGAGCAGATGACTGGGTGGCGTCTCTTCGTTCCTACGGAACTACTGGCAGAGAGCGAGGTCGCTTATAGTTGGGATCATTTCATCGACTACCAAGTGGTCACCCCCGAGGGGGAACCTGTCGGCACAATCCTAGAGGTCAATGACCAAACGGAAAACATCCTTCTCACGATCGAAACCTCCGACGGCACTCAGCACTTGATCCCCATCCACGAGGAGCTCGTCGAGACAATAGATCCTGAGAGCAGGACCATCCAGCTACACATACCCCAAGGGCTACTAGACCTGTAACCCCCCATTTCCTCAAGCAGACTACACACTATGCGACGCATCGCACTCTTTGGCTCGACAGGCAGTATCGGCACCCAGGCACTGGAGGTCATCTCCTTTCACCCCGAGCTGCTCTCCGTCTATGCCCTCACCACACATCGCAACGTACCTCTACTCGTAGAGCAGGTGGAGAAATACCATCCGGCAGTAGTGGTCGTAGCTGACGAAAAAGCCGCCACAGAGCACACTGCACTTCTCAAAAGGCTAACCTGCACGGTGCTCGTTGGCGCCGAAGGACTCTGCGAACTGGCGCAGCATAGCGATTACGACGTCATGCTCTCCGCCCTCGTCGGCTTTGCGGGCTTGCGCCCCACACTCCTGGCTATAGAGAGCGGGCATGAGATCGCTTTGGCCAATAAGGAGACCCTCGTGGTGGCGGGGCAACTCATCATGCGCTCTGCACGGGAGCACGACGTGCGTATCCTCCCCGTGGACTCCGAGCACTCAGCCATCTACCAATGCTTGATGGGCGAGGAGACCCCTCTAGAGCGTATCTGGCTCACGGCGAGTGGAGGTCCCTTCTGGCAGATGCCTCTCGAACAGCTAAGCCAAGTCACTGTAGCTGATGCCCTCCATCATCCACGCTGGTCAATGGGTGCTAAGGTGACGATCGACTCGGCGACGATGATGAACAAAGGCTTTGAGATGATGGAGGCGTGCCACCTCTTTGCCGTCGCAGCAGATCAGATCTCTATCTTGATACACCCTGAGAGTGTTGTGCACTCGATGGTGCAGTTTGCCGATGGCTCAGTCAAGGCTCAGCTAGCCGTCCCCGACATGCGTCTCCCGATCAGCCTAGCGCTCCATGGCGGTGTGCGTGAGCCGCTACCCATAGCTCGTCAGCCGTTTGTCGGCACATCGCTTCACTTTGAGGAGCCAGACGCAGCCCACTTCCCCTGCTTGGGCCTAGCCTTCGAAGCCTTCAGACAGGGTGGCAATATCCCTTGCTTGCTCAATGCAGCCAACGAGGTTGCTGTGCGCGCATTCCTCGATGAGCGGATCGGCTTCACTGAGATTGCACAGCTTATCGAGCCAATTATGACGGCCGTGCCCTATGACGCCGCACCGACGCTTGAGGCTCTGCTACACTACCACGACGTAGCAACAGCCTTAGCCACGGAACAGCTTCCACACTAGTCACTAGATCAACTGAAATCTGTAAGCCTTCGTAGTTTTCTACGGGGGCTTTTTCTTGCCTTAGGGCGCGGAGATGTGAGTTTCATCGGATGAAACTGTAGTTTCTTCCCGATGAAACTAAAATCCCTTGGGACGAACGGTTGACCAAGAGTGCTATTTATGCTACCTTTGTCTAAGTAAAAAGAGAGATAAACCGATGAAACAGATATTACAGCGTCTCCTCTTGCTCACCATGAGCCTGTTCCTAGTCACGACAACGCTCATGGCACAGGCACCTCTGCAGCATGTGGTCAAGAAATTGGAGACGGTCTACTCGATCTCCAAGCGCTACGGTGTCTCCGAGGAGGAGATCTACCGGCTTAACGAGGGCAGTCAGTGGGGCATCCGTGAGGGGCAGACGCTCCTGATCCCCCAGCGCAAGCCTGACACGATCTATGTTGAGGCACCTGCGGTCGTGCAGGAAGAGCCAGGCATTCACGTGGTACAATCTGGTGAGACGCTCTACAGCATCAGTCGTAAGTACGGCTTGACTGTGAGTCAGCTCCTAGAGTTAAACCCGCAGAAGCATGATGCGCAGATAGCAGCAGGGGAGCGAATTGTTGTAGTCTCTGGAGCACGCATTGAGAAGGCTCCCAACCCGCTGGATGGCACTCAGATAGAGCAAGTTCGAGTGGCGCTGATACTTCCCCTGCGAGAGAGTGGTCAGCCTAGTCGCTATCTGCACTTTTACGAGGGAGCACTCTTAGCTATCGAGCGGTTGCAGCGTCAGGGCGTGAGCATTGATCTACAGGTCGATGCCGCTGTCAATTCCTCAGCACTCGAGCAACTCCTCAAGAGCAAGGAAGGAGAGCGGTACGACCTAATCATCGGTGGCGACTCAGAGCAGAGCGTAGAGCTACTGGCTCAGCGAGCTAAGGCTCAGCAGGCTGTCTACCTCTCACCCTTCGTGTGGCAGAGTGGCAAGGGGCAGCTGTACGACTACTTTTTCCAGCTCAATCCCGCACAGTACCGTGTCACGGAGAGGTTGCAACGAGCTTTTGCCGATCATTATGCCAACTATGAAGTACTACTCGTGCGCTGTGGCGATGGTGACCAGGACGACAAGTTCAAGGCGATCGAGACGGCTTGTCGAGAGGCTGGCATCACGATGCAAAGCCGCTCCTTGCGGGAGCTAACGATAGGACAGTGGCCTCGCCAGAGTGGCAAGAGGTGTGTGATCCTGCTTAACTCAAGCAGTAAAAATGACCTCACGGCAGTACTTGATGCGATGCGTGATGCGCAACTCTCAACGAGTGACTATCAGCTCTTTGGCTATCCCCAATGGCAGACCTATGGCAAGGCGATGAATGATCGTCTACGGGAGGTGGGTGCTACGATCTTCTCTACCTTTTACTGGGATAAGGAGCTGCCCGAGAGTCAGCAAGTTAGGGATGCGTACAAGCATTGGTACAGACGTGATATAGAGGAGGGTTACCCAAGCTATGCCTTGCTGGGGTACGATGTAGTGGGCTACTTTATAGCAGCTCTCTCGTCTTATGGACGAGGCTTCCAGCAGTACCAGCATCAGCTGCCTAGTGATGGTGTGCAGTCGGGCTTTCTCTTTGCACCAGCCATCGCAGGACGCACTTCTGGGAGAGGGGGCTATACGAATTTGAACCTCTTCTTCATCACTTATAGTCCACTGGGGGAGCGACGTGTACAGATCCCGTTAGCTGAGTAGGTAAGCAGTATGAGAAGTGCTATTAAATGGTGGAGCGATCTGCTCCTCGTGCTCCTCTGCACCGTACTCCCCACACAGGCTCAGCGCTCGCAGCTGAAGCCTCTAGAGGTGCGTATAGGAGGTGGTGGAGGTGTGAGTGGTTCGATGTTAGACTTGGTGCCTCGTGTGGAGATGCTACCTCACCTAGGGGCTATGGGTTATGTGGCGGTGCTACTGACCAATCAGAACTATACGGGTATGACGATGCGTCTCTCCTATGAGCAGCGAGGATGGCGAGAGGAGTACACGGAGCCGATCGCCTATAAATTCTCAAGAGATATGGACTTCATCGACTTGACGCTGATGATGCATCTCTACTATCCCTTTGGCGCCTTCCAGCTGGGAGTCGAGGTGGGACCGAGCGTGGGTTATATCATACGAGATGTAAGTAGCCCCACACCGAGTGAAGAGACGCGAGCTGTCGTAAAGAGACGACATGTCTACCCGCTTGTGAGCAAGTTTTCGTGGGGACTTAAGGGTGGACCCGTCATGAGTCTAGATATAGCGCAAAGGCATAGGATCACACTGAGTGGACACTTCTACTACGGTCTGAGCGACATATTTGCCACTACAGTGCGCGACGACTATGGTCGTGCGGGCGAGCTGGGAGTTACGATGGGGCTGGGCTATTACTTTAGAGTGCGCTGATGCTAGTCTTACTGCTCCTCTTCTCTTTACTTCTCTTTGTGGTGGCTTATCAACTGCTACCGATCACCCTAGCCGGTGTCATTGCCTTCGGAGGCGGTGCGCTACTTGCCACGTGGACCTATCTATGGGGCTACCGCTGGCTCTATCGTCAGCCTGCTCCGCAGGAGCCTTACGAACTGTTAGCCCTTCCACTCGAACCGCTAAACAAATACCTGAAGGGGGTGAAGCTCGTACGCTGCCTCCTCTACGCAATACTTGCGGTGGCTATCTACATATTCCTCGCATGGAGCAATGAAGCACTCGTCGCTGTATGGCCTGAGAGCCTTGGTGGAGCTTGGCTACGTAACTGGAGTGAAGTGGCTCAAGAGGCTCAGTCTGCACTCATAGAGAACGCTAACCTAGGGTGGCTCTTTCTCACGGTGGGGGTGCTAACGCCGCTTGCTGAGGAGTTATTCTTCCGAGGGGCGCTCATGGGGTGGATGATGTTGAGACACTTCCCACGCTGGAGCGTCATTCTGCTTCCCGCACTCCTCTTTACCGTGATGCATCTCAACCCTATGGGGATGCTACAGATCTTCTTTCTAGCTCTACTGCTGGGCTACCTGCGCTGGGCAACAGGCTCGCTCTGGCCAGCGGTCGGACTACATATGTGCAACAACCTTTTAGTCTTGGGCATCTATGGACTCTAATGACAACTTTCTCTCGCTGGTCGTTAGTCGACTACTCGCTAGTGGCATTCCCCTAAGAGAGCAGCTGCTGGTGGTACCGACAAAGCGTTCAGGCACTTTTCTACAGCGTCAGTTAGTTGCACAACTTCAGTGTGCGCCTGCGACCATCTTGCCTCGTATCGTCACCATCGATGAGTGGATCACTGAGATGAGCGGGCGGATCATCCTAGACAATACGGCTCTTGTCTCGATACTCTATGAGGTCTACGCAACGTATCTGGCTAAGCAGGAAGAGGAAAAGCCAGCAGCAGATCAGTTGCTCCGCTTGAGTCAGACGGAGCGCATGCTGCGAGACTTCCAGGATATGGATCTAGCCTTGGCAAATGTGGAGATGCTCTTGGGAAATCTCGAGGAGCTGGATGCCTTTGACGATTACTCCTTCCTAACAGAAGAGGAACGTAAAGCAATCAAAGAGTTTTGGCGCACGCTTTCCAGTAAAGATCTTGAGGGTCCACAAGAAGAGTACCTTCACTTTTCCGCCATATGGCGAGACGTTTATCGACTATTTAATGAGCGTTTAGCAGCGCTTGGGGTCGCTTATAGAGCTGCTGCCTATAGGCTTGTTGCGGGGAAGGACTTCACAGAGGAGGATCTACTCAGAGCTCTAAGTCGTCATAGTGGCTCGAAGATCAGCTTGGTCACCTTCGTCGGGCTTTACAACCTCACGCCAGCGGAGCAGACAATCATCAAGAAGCTTCAGAGAGCCAATGCGGATGCGCTAAAGGTGCAGCTCTACTGGCAGAGAGTCTCTCTAGACGCTACAGATGAATTTACCGAGCATCTCTATCGTACGATCGGAGAAAACGTAAAGCTTCTTGGTGGAGAGGTCTTAGGCGGGGAGGTCGCTCGTGTACATTCGCCAGAGATACAGCTCCTCTCGCTCAACTCTACCATTCTCCAGCCACAGGTGGTCAACAGTCTCATTGCTGAGATTGTCAGAGAAGACGCTACAGCGCTTAAGGAGCTGCGCATTGCTATCGTACTTAACGATGAGAAGACGCTTATCCCTCTGATGAACTCGCTCAAGCAGCCGACCTGTACATCGCTCAATGTGACGATGGGCTACCCCCTCCAGTACACCTCTGTGGCAACTTGGGTACGCAGATACCTTAATATCTTTGGTCTTGTTGCCCCATTGGAGAGAAAAGTGGAGCGTGTCAAGATCACTTGTTCACGTCTGCAGCTTTGGCTGACCGCACCCTTGACGCGAAAGCTCTTCGGTGAGTTAACAACGGCCTTGGTGGACCAGATAGCACTACACCACTACGCCATCACAGCGTCAGAGCTTCGCAAGATAATAGAGGAGGTTACGAAAGATGCTGATGTTGCGGTACGACAGCCTCTCCTGGATCTACTGACACCCAGCCTCACAGGCAGAGAGCTACTCGGTCGTGTGAGGCAACAGCTGGAGTTGCTCAAAGGAACCTCGTCAGCACCTGAGGAAGATGAGGACGAGGCTGTTGACGAGCCAATAGATCAAGTGATCCTCTCGGAAGCGCTCGACCAAATCATCCGCTATGTTACGCAGGTCTCTAACCTACTACAACCGAATGAGAGTGACCGGCATCTGCTAGACACCCCGCAGCATGTCGCCTATCTCTTGGAGCAACTGATGGCTGTGGGAAGCATACCCTTCGAAGGGGCTCCGCTAGAAGGCTTGCAGGTGATGGGCTTCTTGGAGACCCGTACGCTGACCTTTGACTATGTGATCATGCTCAATGTGCAGGAAGGTGATCTGCCTAAGTCGAGCCATACGACGACGCTTATCCCTGATATGCTGCGGAGAGCCTTTGGTATGACCACTTACCGCACCGAAGACGATACCAATGCTTACCACTTCTATCGCCTTATACAGGGAGCTAAGAGGGTTTATCTACTTCAAGATACACGCCCTAAGAGTATCTCCTCGATGGAGCCTTCGCGCTATGTGGATCAGATACGTTATCTGACGAACTTACCACTCGATGAGCTTGCTTATGCTGACCCTCTGGAGGCTAGAGAAGAGACAGTACCTCTCATTACAGGCAAAAACGAGGCGGTGCATCGCTACATGGAGCAGATAGCGACGGGCGAGAAGACTTTTTCCCCATCCGATCTGATCACTTACTATAATTGTCCTTACCAGTTCTACCTCAAGAAGATAAAGGGTATCGGTGAGCCACGTCCTGAACCGGGAGTCGTGACACAGATAGAGCTCGGCTCGATGGTGCATGCTTATCTGGAGTGGTTTTACAAAGAGCTAAAAGAGGAGTGCGGAGACGCTATCCAGGAGAGTTATCTCGAGCACAAGGTGTGCCGTACGAAGTTAGTCGCGCTTTACAAGGATATTGTCTCTGACAAGAGTGCCCCAGATGACATCCTCCTGACAGACTTGGAGCGATACATCTACAAGGCTCTAGAGATAGATCGGCTCTTGCTAGGGTCAAATGGCTCGCTCCAACTGCTGGCTAGTGAGACGAAGATGAGGAACGTTTCCTTTGAGTGGCAGCATAAAGGAAAGAAGCATACGATACACCTTACAGGTCAGCCCGACCGAGTAGACAGAATCAGTGGGGGAGTGCGTCGCATCGTAGACTACAAGACAGGTGCCATCAGAAAGCCTAAAACAGCAGAGGAGCTAAATACAGAAACGCTCGATGGCTGGCGTCAGAATGGAGGCAATTGTAAGTTAGGAGGCTACATCCTACAGTCCTGTCTCTACGCTATGCTCTATGCACAGCAGGCGGAAGAAGCTATTAGCGAGATACAGCCTACACTCTATTCGCTAGCTCCAGCTATCCCAGCTAGTGAAGGGGCGATATATTTTAAGGACTTTATAGCCCTTGACGAAATCAAAGAGATTGTCACTCACTATCTGAGCATGTTAGTAGATCCAGAGGGGGAGTTTGCTCAAACGACCGTACTGGACGTCTGTAAGTATTGCGACTACAAGACAATCTGTGGACGCAAGTAGTTGTACCATTTGGACACATTATACATCACGCCACATGAAGACTAGAAGCCTGATCCTATCACTCCTCATACTCGTCAGCTCTGCCGTGACACTCTCAGCGCAGAGCATATTAGCTAGCCCAGGCAAGCTGAGCCAGCCCTACACTCCCATAGGGCAGCAGGTACAGCTCTTGGCTTATCATCCTGCTAGTGGAGAGGGGAGTGGCGATGTCTCCTTGACCTTTCCCATAGCTGCGGGAGAGCAGCTCTACAGCTACACCACCTCGATACAGGAGGCGCAGCCGGTCGCTACGGCGCAGTATGCGGGTACAACCGTTACCGTGCCAAATGCGCAGCTGGAGTGCGGTTACTTCACCGCTCAGCCAAGTCAGATCATGATGACACGGGCCTATTACTGGGTCTTTGACTACAGCCGTGTCTCTCTACGAAATCTCACTCTGACAGCGGACTACGATGCTGCTGAGCCTTGCCAGCAGGTGACACTCACCCTCTCTCGTCCGCTCGCTCCCATATCTTATCATACGCTACAAGGCGCTACCATGCAGGCGGATCGTGGCTTAGTAGTGCGCTATCAAGACTTAGTCTACAAGGAGGAGACTCACGCCTTCACCGTAGAGCAAAAGGAAGAGCAGCTCCCCGAGACCAATGGAGGCTCATGGCACCTGATAGCTCCGCTGACGGACACCTCTTTTGCTATCATCGGCGACCGCTTTACCGAGGATGTCTCCAGTCAGTACGGCTTGCCCATAGAGAGTCCTGTGCTACAAGCTCGCCGTGTCGAGCTGCACGCTCGCTATCGGTTGCTTAGCTCTGGGCAGTCGCAGGCGGCGGACTCGACCGCAAGCAATGCGGGGCAGCTCCCTTCCAGTCTCTCGGCTCCCGCCACGGTGGAGATTGATTTGGTCGCTAATGAGCCTGCTACAGTGCTTTACCAAATCATCATCGCTGATGGCGCCTCCAGCTCGGAGGACGCTCCCGTGGTGATGCAGTTCAACGGACGCAAAGCTCAGTATACCTTTGACAAGATGGGTACTTATACGTTGTATGGCAAGGCGAGTGATCGTACAGCCAGTTGCACAGCCACCTCTCAGCCCGCTGTGGTAACGGTGCAAAGCTCTAGGCTAGAGGTGCCGAACGTCTTTACTCCCTTTAGCAGTCCTGGAGTCAATGACCTCTTTCAGGTGGTGCATCAGTCGCTTATCTCTTTCGAAGGACGCATCTACGACTCTTGGGGCGGACTGATCTATAGCTGGAATGATCCCAATGGTGGCTGGGACGGCACCTGTCGAGGCAAGCCCGTGCCGAGCGGGGTCTACTACTACGTCATCACCGCTGAGGGCGCCGATGGCGTGCAGTACCATAAGAGTGGAGATGTCAATATCCTAGAGAGCGACTTCTCGCAGCAGCCCAACTTCAACTAATCTGAGGAAGCCTTACCGATGAAAGACTTTTACCACACCATCCAGTCGCCAGCCATTGACGAGCAAAACATTCAGCGGAGCCGCTTCATCGGTTACTGCTATCCGGTCGCTAGTGCTGAGGAAGCTCTAGAGTGTGTCTCCGAGCTTCGCAAGGAGCACTACAGTGCGACGCACGTCTGCTGGGCTTACTCGATCTATGGAAATGAGGAGTACGAGACACGCTCCAACGATGACGGAGAGCCATCAGGCACTGCGGGCAAGCCTATCCTAGGACGCTTACTCTCTCGTGACTTAACCAACGTGGTCGTGGCAGTCGTCCGCTACTTCGGCGGGGTCAAACTCGGTACTAGTGGACTGATTGATGCTTACCGCTCTACGACCGAGTTAGCTCTAGACAAGGCAACAGTCAGAGAGGTTATCCTATATGGTCGTGTCACGCTCAGCTTCCAGATGGATCTGATGGGACCCGTAATGCTCCTTGTTAAGAACCACGGTGCAGAGATCATCGCTCAGGACTACACCTCTCAGTACCATCTCACGATACAGCTACGACAAGGCGATATGCCTTCGTTTGTTGCAGCGGCAGGGGAGATCTATGGGGTCACACTGCAAGAAGAGCAAGATATAGAATAAGTCCGCATACTCATAAAAGCTTTGTAGACAACTGCTTTCTCCGTTTAGATCGGAGCAGTAATGCTAGATTCCACGAGTTTTTTGTAAGTTTGCATTGTAATTGTCTCTTGACAAGTCAAGAACGCAGTATAACTACAATGGCTCAACTAACGGTCGTACCGACCCCCATAGGTAATCTAGGAGACATCACCCTGCGTGGATTAGAAGCTCTACGTGAGGCTGATCTGATCCTTGCCGAGGACACACGTACCTCCTCCGTATTGCTGCGGCACTACGAGATAGCGAAGCCTATGGAGAGCCACCATAAGTTCAACGAATACAAGACCTCCGAACGATTAGCTCAGCGCATTGCCGAGGGTGCCTCTGTAGCTCTTATCAGCGATGCCGGTACGCCAGGCATCAATGATCCTGGCGCCATGCTCATACGTGCTTGTATTGATGCAGGCGTTACGGTCACCTGCCTGCCAGGAGCCACCGCTTTCGTCCCTGCATTAGTTGCTAGTGGATTAGACACGACACGCTTTTGCTACGAGGGCTTTCTCCCCGTCAAGAAAGGACGGCAGACACTCCTCACGGCACTAGCCACCGAGACACGCACCATCGTCATATATGAGTCGCCATACCGAGTCTGTCGTACGCTCGCTGACCTGATCACATACTTTGGCGCCGAGCGACAGGCAGCTACTTGTCGTGAGCTGTCCAAGCTACACGAAGAGGTGCGGCGAGGTACGCTACAAGAGCTAAGCGAACATTTTGCAGAGACAGCTCCTCGCGGGGAGTTTGTCATCGTCGTAGCTGGCGCCACGCCCATCAAGGTCTCTAAAAACAACAGTAAACACATAACAGAAGATACAACTATACAATTATGAAACAGTCACTATCTCTCACTTTATCAGCATTGGTAGTAGTGCTACTGATGCTCACCGCATGCGGTAAAAACAGTAAGCAAGAGGAAGAGCGACAGAAGGAGCTCACCGAATTGCAGACTCTCCGCACGCAAGTTGCTGAGCAGGATTCACTAATCAATCTTGTGATCCAGAACTTTGCTCAGATACAGCAGCTAGAGGGCATGATATCGCTAGATAGCAATAGCGAGGTCCCCCAGTCTCAGCGTGCTAAGATTGAGGACAATCTGCGTCTTATCAATGAGAAGCTGGAGTCCAACCGTCAGACGATCGACCTCCTAAACAAGAAGCTCGCTCAGTCTGGAAACAAAAACAGCTCACTACAGCGCACTATCGGTACGCTACAAGAGCAGCTCAATGCTAAGAACGCCGAGATCCTAGATCTCACCGAGGAGCTCAAGCGCAAGAACTACGCCATCGGTGTCCTTGACTCTATGGTCACAGGTCTGAGCAATAACGTAGAGAATCTAAGCAAGACCTCTGCAGCACAGCAAGCTGAGATAGATCGTCAGGACGCTGCGCTCAACACCGTACGCTACTGCATTGGTACCTCTCGCGACCTTAAGGATATGAACATCGTCCGCAATGGCGAGGTTGTCACAGAGGGCTATCAGTCAGACTACTTCACACAGATAGATCTGCGCAAGGTTACTTCGATACCGCTCTATGAAAAGAGAGCAGAGCTCAAGACGAAGCACCCTCAGTCTAGCTACAAGCTGGTCAAGGGAGAGGACAAGATGCTAACCCTTGAGATCACTAATCCTAAAGAGTTCTGGAGCCTCTCTAAGATACTTGTCATACAGATCTACTAATCAGTCTCCTGACACATTATTAATGCAAAAGGGGAGGTGCCTAAGACACCTCCCCTTTGAAGTTTATGAGACTCATCTCTAGTTTGCGAGCAAACCTATGAAGTACAAAGCACTACTCTTCGACCTTGATGACACGCTCTGGGCTACCTTTGACAATAATAAAGCTAGCCTGCACAGACTCTACGATGAGGAGGGGTGGGGCGCCTACTACGCCACCTTTGAGGACTACTTTGCCGTCTACTTCCCTCATCAGGAGCAGCTCTGGGACGACTACCGCAAGGGGTATATCAGCAAGGAGCAGCTACTTCTAGATCGTCTGCGCTATCCTCTACGGGGACAAGTCTCGTGGAGCGACCAGCAGGTCAAGCTGCTCAACCAAAGGTTTATGCAGTACGTGCAGCAGCAGACAGGCCTTATACCGCATGCCCTAGAGGTACTCGCAGAGCTACATAGAGACTACACCATCTGTATCGTGAGTAATGGATTTGAAGAGACGCAGTATGGCAAGATCAACGGCTCGGGCTTGGCACCCTACATTGACAAAGTGATACTCGTCGACCATGTCGGTGTGCCTAAGCCTGCGCCTGAATTTCTAGACTACGCCTTGAAGGCAGTAGGCTGTAGCCGCCAGGAGGCACTCGTCATTGGGGACAGTTGGCCGAGCGACATCATTTGTGCCTTCAACAGTGGCATCGACTCCATCTGGTACAATCTATGGCAAGTCCCGATGCCCGAATATGACCAGCAGCAGCACTCCGTGCTTGAGATCAGAGATCTGCGGGAGCTGTTGCCCCTGCTCACTCCGAGTACCGCTACACGCCTATGATCACCACCGTCGAGGGGATCGTGCTGCGTGTCATCCCGTACTCAGACCGCTCACTCATAGCTACGCTCTACACCGACCTGTGGGGGGCTACAGCCTTCTCCGTACCCATCGGTGGTCGGAGCCGAGCGACGAGCAACCTCTTCCAGCCATTACGAGGTCTGCAGATTACGACCCCCTCGCCGGCCAGTCAGCCCGTCAAGCTCATCCGTCAGGTACAGCTCGTTCGTGGTGCGCTCCCCTTAGCTCAGCGACCCGTCGCTAGCGGTTACTTCCTCTATCTATCCCAGCTCCTCAGAGAGCTGCTCGCACAGGAGCCTGAGGACCTGCAACTCTATACTATCGTCGTGCAAGCCTTAGACCAGCTAGACAGCATCGAGAGCCTTGAGGAGCTACAAGGCTTTGACCTTGCTTTGCTCGTCTCCATACTGCGTGCCAAAGGATATCTACCCGAGGGTCTAGAGATGCGAAGCCTGAACTCAGAAAGCTACAGGACACACTGGCTAGATCTCGAGCAGTGGACGATACTCCCGCTCCAGACTGACTACTCCGTGCCGCTCACGCCAGAGCTCCAGAGTGCCTTGCCGAGGCTTCTGCGATACGACCTAGAGCACTTTGCTCCGAATAGCTTCTCGACCGAAGAATACGAAACCCTGCGCAGGCTATTGCTCCACTTCACCGAGCTTCACTCTCCCTCCTTTCGTATCAAGCACATCCTGCCGCTCCCCTAAGCTGTGGGAGACTTATCTCTCCGTACTCAAATACCAAGATGAAGACGTCAAGATGGTAAGAGTCAATCTCTTTTTTTAGATGACTCTACTCCCCTCAGATTGAATGTCATACTCCAGAGCGGCTAGCGTCACAAGTAGTGATCCGTGCATTATCTGCCCAATGCTTCTTTTAGCTTTGCAATTTGCTTGGCGAAGCTTTCTGAGTCGTTTTCTTTCAGCTTATTGATATTCAAAAGCTTCCACTCCACTGACGGATACTGCTCGAAGCTTGGGTATGGTATAAGAGACCATTGAGGTTCGCCACTCTCAAATGAAATCAAGAAGTCTTTTTCCGACTCTGAGAATAGGTCTTGAATCCCTTGGATTAACTCCGAACGGGAGACTTCATAGTCTTGATAAGTAAAAGGCGTATCAGTCATTCCCATGAATTGTGTCTCCATCACCTTTGTCTGATCAATTAGGTTAGGCGAGATCGACTCTGATATAGGCCGGTCACTACCTAGGAGGCTGTATAGTATTCCTTCTTTTACATCAGACAGTGCGTAGTCCATATACTTGACATCGAAGAGATCTCTAGGATGTTGCCGAGAAAGAGCCGCAGCTATCTTTCCTCCATATAAAAGTGGAATGGGGACTACATTTGCCTCACAATACATCCCAAACTCATCTTGCGCTTTTGTACACAATGGAGTCACTTGAGGAGTTCCAGAAATAACACCACGCTTTGTCTGATTGACTTCAATCTTAACTTGACTTCCTCTGAAGCTACAAAGGAGCTTACAAATATCTGGACGATGTGCAATTTGAATTCCCTTGATCGACTGCTTTAACTTATCGGAGATTCTTCTCAAGCAGGCGTTGATGTTATCAATACTCTCTGTGCGTCCTAATATCCGGACATAGGTAAGGTCTATATCTATTGAGTAGCGTGGCAGGGCTTTGACGAAGAGATTGATCGCTGTACCACCATGTATTGCCAGATCCTCTTCCTCCGTGATGGCTGGGATGATACGTATTAGAAGTTCAACCTTACTTCGATAGTTATTCGTAATCATATAATTCTTGAGGCACTGTTATCTGGTATTTCTCTACATATACACCAGGGGTCGCTAAGGCTCTCTTTCCCTTTCCTAGATTTATTTTTGAGACATCTAGTCGTCTGAACCAAGGGAGCTGAGCCTTGTCTGCAAAGTACAAGAGTAATCGATTAACCTTGACAGATCGGCTCATTTCCAATAGCTCTTGTAGTAAGTTGACCCTTAGCGTAGTAAGCATCTCTGTCACATAGTATGCGTCCATAAGAGAGTAGTACTGGGGAGACAATGATAAAACCTCAATTATAGCCCTTTCTGGAGAGGATGCAAAAACTTCGTAGCCACCTACTTCAAGTAGATCGATACCTAGCTCACTACCAGAGAAGAGATTCGTGCTAAAGATTTGGAGGTTTGCAAAAAGACGGCTTGTCTTGAGCCACTTGGGTATATGTTCACCACTGGGCTCGTATAAGAATGTCGGTTCCTCTCCCATATATCCATAATGAGAGAAGCCCCGTAATCCTAATGCAGTAGATGCTCCAAGAGCATACTTCTTGCCTAAAAGCTTGTGATAGGAATAAAGAACAGCGTATAGAGTCGGAGTATATCCATCAAAGCAATATACACCATTGGCTATTCGCTGTAACCAGTTACGTCTTACGAAGTCAGCTAACTCTGACCTTGTAAGACCTTGTTGCTCCAACCAAGCTGAAAAGAGCACTGGAGTCTCTTGGGATTGCCTCTGCAGCTGTTTTATTTTAGTCGACATTTGTACGCTGTTTCGCCTACAAATATACAAAAAAGCAAACCGAAGACAAAGCAACTGCAGTCCGTTCGAGATCTTGTGTGATGCAAACCCCTAGGCGTCTGTACTCTTTAAAGGTTATTGTGTCAGGATTATGACAACAAATCGTTACTCGTCTTGCCTCGATGGAAAACAGATGCTCTCCCGCTAAGTCTGATCCGCGTGGACTGTCGTCTATGCCATTCGTATCGTGCTGATACCTTAGCATATACGAGTTCCAAAAATAGTTCCCCTCTTGGAACTTTTTAGTTCCAAGGCAGGAACTTTTCGGTTCCAAGGGAGGAACTCTTCAGTTCCAAGGGAGGAACTCTTTAGTTCCAACGCTGGAAAGTTTTTGGAAACCTGTAGGAGCGACTAGACGGGTGAGGCGCTTTGTCCTCAAAGTGGTACCTTTGCACTATAATAATAGACAAGCTATGATACACCGCAAAGATGAACGGCTGGAGGCTTTCTCCCGCCTACTGGATGTCCTAGACAATCTGCGCACGCACTGCCCGTGGGATCGCAAGCAGACGAATGAGTCGCTACGGGCGAACACCATCGAGGAGGTCTACGAACTGAGCGAGGCGCTAGAGCAAGGGGATACGAACGCTATCTCTAAGGAGCTAGGCGACGTGCTACTGCATGTCCTCTTTTATGCTCGCATAGGGGATGAGCAGGGGAACTTTGACATTGTAGATGTGTGCAACAAGCTGTGCAACAAGCTCATCTTTCGCCACCCGCACATCTATGCTACCGAGCAGGTCGAGGATGCAGGGCAGGTGGTACAGCTCTGGGAGCAGGTGAAGCAAAAGGAGAAGGACGGCAATAAGTCGGTCCTCTCGGGCGTGCCGTCGGCTCTGCCAGCACTGATCAAAGCGTACCGCATACAGGACAAGGCGCGTGCCGTCGGCTTCGACTGGCAGGAGCGTGAGGAGGTCTGGGCGAAGGTGCGCGAAGAGCTGCAGGAGGTCGAGCAGGAGATGACTTCGGGGAGTGCTGACGACCTAGAGGCCGAGATAGGGGACTTGCTCTTTAGCATTGTCAATGCGGCTCGTCTCTATGGTGTGAACCCCGACAATGCACTGGAGCGGACGAATCGTAAGTTTATCGACCGCTTTGAGTATATCGAGCGGACGGCCAAGGCGCGTGGTCAGAGCATCACCGACCTCTCACTAGAGGAGATGGAGACGCTATGGCAGGAGGCCAAAAAGGGTACCAGCAAATAGTCTCGTCTAGCTATGATAGCATGTAGTCTCTCCGATCAAACTTGCCCGCACTGCCATAATAGCAGCTATACCGAGCTGTGGGAGTGTGAGGACCACCTTGTGTCGCACGAGCGGTATGCGATAGGTCGCTGCAACCAGTGTGGACTGCTACAGACCTTGACGCCACCTCCCGCAGAGGAGCTAGGGCACTACTACGACAGCTCCGAATATCTGAGTCATCAGACAGAGGGGCGGGGCGGTATGGCTCGCATCTACCGTGCGGTGAAGCACTACCGCACGGGACGGCGGGTTCGGACCGCTCGCAAGCTTTGTGCGACAGCTCCGCAGATGATGCTGGAGGTCGGGGCGGGCGTCGGTGCCTTTGCCCGCGCTATGCAGGAGCATGGATGCAAGGCTTATGTCGTGGAGCAGAGCAAGGCGGCACGAGAGCTGTGCGCTCAGCAGATCCCCAGCGAGCAACTCTTTGCCACGACCCAAGAGTTTGTGGCGCAACACTCTGAACTATCTGGTCAGCTAGACCTTATCTGCCTATGGCATAGCTTGGAGCATCTTCCAGATCTTGCCGATCAACTGGAGATTTACCAACAACTTCTCAAGCCTGGGGGGACGCTCTGCATTGCTGTGCCTAATGCGCAGAGCTTTGACGCTAGCTACTACCGTGCGCTCTGGGCCGCTTACGATGTACCGCGTCACCTGTGGCACTTTACGCCACACTCGATGCGGCAAACGGTTGAGGCGCACCACTTCACCTTAAAGAAGATTCGTCCGCAGCGACTAGATGTCTACTACATTGCATTGCTGAGCGAAAGCTACAAGCAGGGAGGACGTATTAACTTCATTACTTGGCTCAAAGCCTTTGGCGTCGGCTTCTCCTACCACATACGCTCTCTCTTTACCCCGATGAGAGCGAGTGCACTGCTCTACCACTTTGTCCGTCAGGCGTGATGAAGGCAAGACAGTTACTGGGGACGATCCTCCTACTGCTAGCCCCGATCTCCGTACTCTTTGCCAGCAATGCCGAGCAGCTTGGTGCGGACTCTCTGCGTCTGAGTGTGGGGGTAGACGCGGTGACCTTCTTTCGCAACAATGAGTACCACGCTGACTACCGGCTCGGCTATACGCTCCCCGGGTGGCAATTGGCTCCCACGGTGGCGCTCGAGCATCGTCAGGTGCGTCTCGTGGGGGGCGTCTACAACCTCACTTTACTAGGTGCACAGCGCTATCCACGAGGTGGGTGGTATGACCATTTGCCGCACTGGAGCGGTGACCCTGAGGAGCAGGGGAGTGGCGTGCATCTACGTCCTATCCTCTCCCTACAATACAGGCCAAACGACCATATCTCTGTCTCGATGGGAACGCTCCTCGGGGCGCATACAGTGGCACTGCAAGGTGTCGCCTCCTCTACGATCGATCAAGACGGGTCGCTCTCGCTTGTCTCTCCGCTCTACGATCCCGAGTACAGTTTCACACGCGACCCCGCACAGGGTGCAATGATTCAGCTGCGCTATCCACGCTTTGCTCTAGAAGCACTTGTGGATTGGCAAGGCTTCATCTTCCCTGGAGAGACTCATCAAGAGGCTTTTTCAGCCCTACTATCCACGGCTTATCAGCTCCACAGCAGCGAAAGCTGGAAGACGCAACTCTCACTGCAGGCTACGGCCCATCATCGGGCAGGAGAGATACAGCAGATGTCGCCTCCAGACACGCTACACACCTACTTAGCAGGAGCTGCTGGGGTGACTACACAATATAGATATGCAGCGCAGGGTGCAGTCGAAGGCTCTCTGCACATCTTAGGTTCTTCGCTACGTGATGGCAAGCCTGAGCCGCCTTTGGGATATGCCCTTTATGGTCGCTTAGCTTGGCGGCACAAGATGCTGCGACTAGCGACAGATGCCACTTACGGGCACCGCTACTACGCACCCTATGGGGGACCGCTCCTAGCGTCCGCTCGTACAGCAGAGGAGCAGTGGCGACTAGGCCTTTATCCCGCACTGGAAGTACCCATTTCCAGCTTCGGAGCGTTGCGACTGGAGGGTGCGCTCTGGTGGAGTCAGCGCACCGCCACACGGAGCCAGCTGAGCCACATGATCTCCCTAACGCTCACCTTTCATTACGACAAAGCGCTTCGCTAGAGGGGAGCATTACTCCTTTTTTAGATACAACCGTTTAGGCTGTCTGCTTTCGATCAAGTAGGCAGCCTTTGCTTTTTACTGTACGAGACAACCTTTATTTCTTATTGCTCTGAGGAACGAATATCTCGTAGCTCCCGTCACTATAAAAGATGCGTATTTCGTGGACTTCACGCTCTGGAGCGTGTGGCTGGCAAAGCATCTGACGTATCTGCTCAACTTCCTCTCTTGTAAATGGAAAGGGTGCTCCATGACTCTGTGAAGTAAACTCGTTCGTGAGCTTTCGCTGTGCAGGTTGTGGAGACGATGAGCTACCACTCTCATAGGTGCCAAAAAGGGTGCCTTCTAAAGATGGTGCAGTGCTCTTTTCCTCTTCTCGCTTAGGTGTCCCCTTGCCAAAGAGTAGCCACTCATAGCTCCACGATGGATAGGCAGCAATGATATTATTCAGCGTCTCTATGGTGGGACGATTGCGCCCATTGAGCATATGACTGATAACAGACGGCGTAATACCTGCCTCTGTAGCAAAAGCTGTAGCGTTTAGCTCCATGGAATCCATCATGTAGCGTACACGCTCTATAATTCCCTCTGATTCGATTAACATAGTCTCTTTTTTATCACACATACATTTGTAGCGGGTAATGTTGTGGACGATAGAAATGTATTGTCGTACAAATGTAGCAAATACAATTGAAACAACAAGCCAACTCGTCATGACGATATACTCTTCGGAGTAAACTTACTAGATAATAGATGGTTTTCCACTTGCATCTTATCTACACATGTCAGAACTTACAAGCTGGTTGATAGATAGTTATATATTCCATTAGGAGAGTAGAGTAGGGGAGAGCTATTGTCCCATCAATATACGATCCAATATTAGTAGGGTGGTACTTGTCTAATTGGTTGTAATATTCTCATAACTAACATACTATAGACAATCCATGTATGGTTATAATATCGTGAAACTCCGACCGCTACAACTAAATCTTCCACTCTACAATTGTGACATGAATGAAAGATGTGGTGTTGTTAAGTTTATCTCAATACGAATGTGATATATCCTTTCGTACTGAAATTCATTTGTGGTTACGCTTGGTGTTTAGTTGTGATCTTGTTGTCTTGTCTCGTTTTTTGGATTTATGTCTTTGCTTTGTCAATGCCTAGAATCAACAGATAGTATGGCTGTCAATAGTCATACCACTCTAAGTGTGCGCAACCTCACCTTATCACCGTCAGACCTCTCGACAGATGACAAAGCAAAAGACACACAAAACGGTCTAAGCTCTAGGACGCAAACCCTTTAAGCAAAGCTCTACAAGCCTCCTAGCGTCCGTCAAAGCACAATGACTAGTATATGAGGAGGGTTGAGTCTAAGGAACAAATGTCTAATGCGAAACGCGAAGCTAGGCTAGCTATAAACTGATAGCTTGTCTGCGGATTTCAATAGAATAGTAGAAGGCTCAACCGCCTTAACAGGGCTGACGCATTATACCCTGTATCCAAGGATCTATTCCTGACGCCAACCGAGGAATAGATGGATTAAGTCTTGCCACATAGCGCTATGGAC
>OGPS01000262.1_pt1 | contig 53391 bp, 35 predicted proteins | sample 1552931 | NCBI WGS metagenome assembly OGPS01 (sample SAMEA2580252, study PRJEB22360) | human gut metagenome | biome: human gut; feature: human-associated habitat; material: faeces | place: Denmark | collected 2008/2010 | reverse complement strand
CTGAAGGATATCGGCTGGTGTGGAACGATGAATTTGAATCGGACGGAAAGGCACTGCCTGATACCACCCAATGGTATTATGAAACCGGAGGAGGAGGATGGGGAAACAATGAGCTACAATATTACCTGCCGGCCTGCAACAGTAATGATACCGTTGCCTTCACTCAAAATGGCTGTCTGGCTATCCAGACCGTACTACTCAACCACCCCATTGACGGATACAAATATGCTTCTGCCAGAATGAACACCCGCCAGGCATGGAAATACGGTTATTTTGAAGGAAGAATGAAACTTCCTATAGGAATAGGCACATGGCCTGCTTTCTGGATGCTTCCGCAAGATTTTGAACAATGGCCTTTGGATGGAGAGATGGACATAATGGAGCATGTAGGAAGTCACCCGGACACAGTACATGTTACCATGCACATGGAAGAATACAACCACATGAAAGGAACCCAAAAAACCTCTGTCAATTTTGTGAAAGGAGTACAATCGGAGTTTCATATTTATGCACTAGAATGGACTCCCGATTACATTCACGGTTATATCGACGGAAAGCAATGTTTTACTTTTGTAAATGACCAAAAAGGCGACAAAAAGACCTGGCCTTTTAATGTGCCCTTTCTCATCAAGCTCAATATGGCTATTGGAGGAACCTTAGGCGGTAAACTGGGGGTAGATGATTCTTGTTTCCCCGCCCAATTTGAAATTGATTATATAAGAGTGTATCAAAAATAAAATGAACCATCCTATGAAACCTACTAAACTAATTGCTACAGTTCTGATTTCAGTATGTATCGGAGGCTGTTCGTCGCAAAAAGAAACCCAACCAGAAGCTGTTATTGAAAATAAAGTAGACAGTTTACTACGTCAAATGACTTTAGAAGAGAAATTAGGCCAGATGAATCAGCTCAGTCCATGGGATTTTGAGGAGCTTGCTGCCCGCATACGCAAAGGAGAGGTCGGTTCTATACTGAACGTAGTAAATCCGGAAGAAATAAACAAAATTCAAAAAATTGCAGTAGAAGTATCACGTTTGGGAATTCCCATTCTTGTGGCCCGCGATGTAATTCACGGCTACAAAACCATTTTCCCTATCCCATTGGGACAGGCAGCAACTTTCAATCCAGAAATTGCAGAACAAGGTGCTCGTGTAGCAGCTATTGAAGCCTCAGCCGACGGAATCCGCTGGACCTTTGCCCCGATGATTGACGTTTCACGTGACCCTCGCTGGGGACGTATCGCTGAAAGTTGTGGAGAAGATCCTTACCTGAATGCCGTAATAGGAACTGCCATGATTAAAGGCTATCAAGGAGATTCTCTGAATGACCCTACGGCCATTGCAGCCTGCGCAAAGCATTTCGTTGCATACGGAGCAGCAGAAGGCGGTAGAGATTATAACTCCACCTTCATACCTGAGCGTGTGTTGAGAAACGTGTATCTTCCTCCTTTCAAGGCGGCAGCAGATGCCGGATGTGCCACCTTTATGACTTCATTCAATGATAACGACGGTGTACCTTCTACAGCTAACAGCTTTGTGTTAAAGGACGTGCTTCGTAAAGAATGGAAATACGATGGTATGGTCGTAACCGACTGGGCTTCCGCTCTTGAGATGGTAAATCACGGTTTCTGTACCGATGGGAAGGATGCTGCCGAAAAGTCTGTCAATGCAGGGGTAGACATGGAAATGGTGAGTGAAACATTTATCCAAAACCTCAAACAGTCCATATCAGAGAACAAAGTATCAATGGAAACAATCGACAATGCTGTACGCAATATTCTACGCCTGAAATTTCGTTTAGGCTTGTTTGACAATCCTTATATCGTAACTCCACAGTCTGTAAAATATGCCGAGAAGCACCTGCAAGCAGCCAAAACAGCAGCTGAACAATCGGTCATTCTTTTGAAGAATGAAAATCAAGTATTGCCACTTACCGACAAGATAAAAACCTTAGCCATCATCGGTCCTATGGCAGATGCACCCTATGAGCAGATGGGTACCTGGGTATTCGACGGAGAAAAAGAACATACACAAACACCTTTGACTGCCATCAAAGAAATGTATGGCGACAGGGTTAAGGTACTCTTTGAAAAAGGACTCGACTACAGTCGCGACAAGAACACGGCAGGTATTGCTCGTGCAGTAAATGCAGCCCGTCAGGCCGATGCTGTGGTGGTATTTGTCGGAGAAGAATCGATTCTTTCCGGTGAAGCACATTCTTTAGCCAATCTGAATCTGCAGGGAGCCCAAAGTCAGCTTATCAAAGAACTGACTGCCACCGGGAAGCCGGTAGTTACGGTAGTAATGGCTGGACGTCAGTTGGCCATTGCCGACGAAGTAAAAGTTTCGGATGCGGTACTCTATAGCTTCCATCCGGGTACAATGGGCGGTCCGGCTATAGCTGACATTCTTTTCGGAAAGGTAAACCCAAGTGGAAAAACTCCGGTGACTTTCCCACGCATGAGCGGACAAGTACCTATCTATTATGCACAGCACAAGACAGGCCGTCCTGCCAATCCGACAGAAATGCTGATTGACGAAATACCTGTAGAAGCAGGACAGACCTCCGTAGGATGTCGCTCTTTCTATCTGGATGCAGGCAACTCGCCTCTCTTCCCCTTCGGTTACGGTCTCTCCTACACAACTTTTGAATACAGTAACCTGAGTCTTGCATCAGACAAATTGACCGCACAGGATACTCTATCCATCAGTTTCACCCTAAAAAACACAGGCAACTACGATGGAACAGAAGTGGTTCAACTTTATATACAGGATAAAGTGGGTTCAGTCACCCGTCCGGTGAAAGAACTCAAACGCTTCCAGCGTGTCACGCTGAAAGCAGGAGAATCTATCCAAGTATCATTGAGTCTTCCAGTCTCTGAGCTTGCCTTCTGGGGATATGACATGAATTATACCGTAGAACCAGGCGATTTCAGACTTTGGGTAGGAACCAATAGTGCAGAAGGGTTGACAAAAGACTTCTCTGTGTCTGCGTTATAATCTGCAAATGGTTTCATAGGTTTATCATAAAGCTGAATTAAAGCTCATTATCACGCTGTTTAAACTGCCTTCCAAGTATGTTTAAACAGCGTTTTTATTCTTTTTTATGTAAAAACTCTCTCCTTCCCAGAATTCTACGTAACTTTAGACTTTGTTCAGCAAACATATACCTTTTATTAAACCTACGCTATGCCATTCTATATGAAAATATGTCTTATCTTGTTCACTCTGCTTTATGCAGGGACAATCTCTTGTTTTTCAAAATCTCAGACGCAAGCTGAAGAAAAACTTCTTCGTGAACTGGATACTGCCTTATTACGATACCCAGACTATGTACAGCAGAAAAAAACTCAAATTCTCGAACTTCATAAATATGAGGTGACTACAAGAGACAATGAACAGAAATACTGGATCAACAAACTGCTTTACGAGGCCTACAACTCTTTTGAAGCAGATTCTGCCCTGATTTATGCACAAAAGAACCTGGAACTATCTCAAAAAATGGGAAATAAAGAACGAGAAACTTTATGGAAAATCTATAAGACGTATATGGCTTCCTCCACCGGACTGGTATTAAGTGCGTCCAGTGATTTGGCCCAACTGCGTCCATACATTACAACGCCTAATCTGAAAATTGAATATTATGCTCACCAGATATTCTTAGCAGGACATATTCTACAATATGCAGCAGCCCCCATCGATTGGAGTAAGCATGTGCCTCAAAGCGTACGTGAACAAGTAGATTACTATGCCCGGCAAGAGCAATTGTATAGAGATTCTCTTGCTTTATGTTTGCATACCGAAAAAGAACAAATGTCTTTATGGTATCAAGGATTGGCGTTATTTGACACAGACTCACTTTTCAGTATCCAAGATACACTGGAAACAAGCATTCAAAAATCGCAGATGGACACACGACACGATGCCATGAATGCCTACCTACTATCTAAAATCTATCAAAAACAAGGAATAAAAGATAAAGCTAAATATTACCTTATCTTATCGGCTTTGGCAGATATAAAATCAGCCAATCAGGATATAGCTTCGTTAGAAGAATTAGCACAAATAGAATTTCAAGAAGGAAATATAGAACGTGCCTATCTTTATATTTCCAAATGTCTGGAACTTGCCCAGTCATATTGCAATCGTGTACGTCTGGTCAGTATTTCTAAAATTCAGCATGACATCTTAACTGCTTATCAAAACTTAGATAAAAACCAGAAATCCAAGTTAAGGACTTCTGTTTTCTTATTAGGTATCCTGGCATTAGCACTAATCATCACAATTTTCATATTATGGAAACAGATTGGCAAAATAAATAGTTCGCGTATCCAGATAAACCTGGCGAACAAACAACTGAATGAACAAGCTACTGAGATGGCAAAAGTGCACAAAGACTTAGAACATGCCCATCACAAAGAACAACAACTAAACACCAGCTTAAAAGAAGCCAACCTAAAATTACAGGCATCCAACCAGTTGAAGGAAGAATACATTGCTTATGTACTCTCCATTTGCTCTAACTATATCAGCCTGCTCGATGAATTCAGAGGAAAGCTCAAATGTAAGCTCAAAGTACATCAATATGAGGAGGCCTTAGCTTTAACCAGCAACCAGGCTATGACGCAAAGCGAACTAAAAGAGTTCTACCGCACTTTTGATACCATTTTTCTTCATGTGTATCCTTCTTTCGTGGAGGAATTCAATCAGTTACTCGCACCGGAAGAACGGATTGTCCTGACAGAAGATGAAAAACTAAATACCACTCTACGTATTTATGCCCTTGTACGATTGGGGATTAGCGAGAGTGTAAAGATTGCAGAATTTCTCCACTGCTCAACTCAGACGGTTTACAACATACGCCTGAAAACACGTAACAAACTAATTGTTCCTAAGGACGACTTCCTAAAGTTAGTACAGAACATCGGAAAAGAGTGTTAGCACTTCGTAATATAAATAGAGAAAGTTGTTCTTCCCCTGTTTCTTTATTCATTATCTTTGCACGGACTTTTAATACACGAAAAATGGTAAAAGCGATATTCTTTGATATTGATGGAACATTAGTTTCTTTCCAGACTCACACTGTGCCGGAGTCTACCCGTGAAGCCCTGCGACTTTTGAGAGAAAAAGGTATTAAGGTATTCATTGCCACCGGCCGTCCAAAGACATTGATGATGGATGCCGTGGGTGACCTGGATTTCGACGGTTATGTCACACTGAACGGAGCACATTGCTTCACGGCAAATCATGAGGACATCTACAAGGGCTGTGTGCCGCAGGAAGACATTGAACGACTCATTCAGTACCAGCATGACCATCCGGAAATGCCGTTTGTTTTTGTACACGACAATACCTGGTTCCTGACACATGAGGATGAGGCTGTCAGAGAGATTGCCCGTCTGATTCAAATTGACATTCCGGAAATCCGTCCCATAGAAACTGCAAGAGAGAAGGAAATTCTGCAAATCATGGGATATTTCCCCGAAGAAAAAGACGAAGAGATATTCGGAAAGGTGCTTACTCACTGTGAACCCATGCGCTGGCATCCGCTCTTTGCCGACATCATTGCACGGGGAAACAGTAAAAGTCACGGTATCGACCAAATGTTGGCTTATTACGGCATTGACCTGAAAGATACCATGGCTTTCGGCGATGGCGGCAACGACATTCCGATGTTGAAACATGTAGGTATGGGAATTGCCATGGGAAACGCGGCTCCTCACATACAAGCTGCGGCCGATTATATCACCACCTCAGTGGATGAAGAGGGTATCATGCAGGCATTGAAGCACTTCCATATCCTGTAACAATCCAAATTCTCTAACCGTAACCCGTTACATTTCATAGGACAAACTACACAATACCTACAAATAGGTATTTATACATAGTCTAAATTACCCATATTTGGCGATTGCCCCACCCGGACAATCGCCTTAATTTTGCACCCAGAAAATTAGTCCTGAACAAAAAATACGAGTTACAGTAAATGAGAAATTTATCTTTTTCGCGGGGAAGCGAAAATTTGAAATGGGGTGTACTTTTTATGTTATTGGGTGCTTGTGTCTTATCTCTTTCTGCACAAGGCCGTTCGTTACTATCTGGGAAAGTTCTTTCTTCGGACAAGAGTGTCATTGACTTCGCCACGGTGTACCTCAAAGGTACGCAATATGGCTGTACAACCAACGAAAAAGGCTTGTATCATCTGAAAGCACCTGCCGGGAAATATATACTGACCGTTTCTGCCATCGGATTTGAGACGGTAGAAAAAGAAGTAGAAATTCTGGCAGACGGACGTAGCAAGCAAAATGTAATCTTGAAGCCTTCAGTCACCGAGCTGGATGAAGTCGTAGTCGTTTCCAACGGAGTCGGACGTATCAAGCGCTCGGCCTTTAATGCCGTAGCTGTAGATACACGTGAACTGCAGAATTCTACCAAAAACTTGAGTGAAGCGTTGCAGAAACTTCCGGGAATGAAACTGCGCGAATCTGGAGGTGTAGGTTCGGACATGCAGCTGATGCTCGACGGCTTCAGCGGCAAGCATGTAAAAGTATTTATCGACGGGGTGCCACAGGAAGGGGCAGGAACAGCTTTCGACCTGAATAACATCCCGGTCAACTTTGCCGAGCGCATTGAGGTATATAAAGGTGTGGTACCCGTAGGATTCGGTACCGATGCCTTGGGTGGAGTTATCAACATTGTAACCAACAAACAGAAGCGCAACTGGTTTCTGGATGCATCATACTCGTACGGCTCGTTCAACACGCATAAATCGTATGTAAACTTCGGGCAGAGTTTCAGAAACGGACTGACATACGAAATCAATGCATATCAGAATTACTCTGATAATAATTACTATATCAACAACTGGGTGGAAGAGTTCAACCACGAAAACAATACGTCTGTCAGCGATGAAAGTAATATACAGCGCGTAAAACGATTCAATGATACATTCCACAACGAAGCGGTCATCGGAAAAATCGGAGTTACCGGGAAAAGCTGGGCCGACCGGCTGATGTTTAATGTGGCCTATTCGCATTTCTACAAAGAAATACAGAATGGAGTGTACCAGGAAATCGTATTCGGCGAGAAACATCGTCATGGCTATTCCATCGTTCCTTCGGTAGAATATCGCAAGCAGAATCTTTTCACCAAAGGACTGGATGTGACGGTTACGGCCAATTACAACCACAACCTGACGACAAACGTGGATACAGCGATGTACAAATACAACTGGCTGGGTGACCGTATCCCCAGATCGACTGCCGGCGAACAGAATCACCAGTTCAGTGAACAAATCAATACAAACTGGAATACCACACTTACTGCGGTATACCGACTGGGCAAAATGCACTCGTTTACATTTAATAATGTATTCAGTACTTTTCGTCGTACAGGACGGAGTCTGATTGAGAAAAATTCCGTACTGGAAGATTATGATGAACCTACCAAAAGCCGGAAGAACATTGCAGGGTTATCTTATCGCCTGATGCCTTCTGAAAAATGGAATCTGTCGGTCTTCGGCAAGCACTACAATTCTTACAGTGAAGGAACGGTACAGCTGAGCGACAACAATGTAGGAAGTGATACGAGGGTGTCACAAAGTGTCAGCTCTTTCGGATATGGAGCTGCCGGAACCTATTTCTTAGGGAAAGCCATTCAGTTGAAGCTCTCTTACGAAAAGGCGCTGCGCATGCCCAGCACCCAGGAATTGTTTGGTGACGGTGACCTTGAAGCAGGAAAAGCTGACTTGAAACCGGAGCGTAGTGACAACGTGAACCTGAGTGCCAGCTACAACAAGCAGTTAGGCAAACACGGATTGTATGTGGAAGGAGGAATCATCTACCGTAATACCCAAGACTACATCAAACGCGACTTGTCGACCGTAGGAGGCACCAGCTATGGAAGCTACACCAATCATGGCCGGGTAGAGACAAAAGGTTTCAATGTGTCTTTGCGATACAGTTACAGCAACTGGTTCAATATGGGAGGTACGTTCAATAACCTTGACACCCGCGACAAGGAAAAGAAACGGGCAGCAAGCAGCGGACAGAATGCACTGACGTACGGACAGCGCATCCCGAACATTCCTTACCAGTATGCAAACGTAGACATGAACTTCTACTGGCATAACCTGTTTGCGAAAGGGAATACCCTCACATTCGGATGGGATTGTTTCTACCAGCATGACTTCCCGTTGTATTGGGAAAGCTTTGGTGACCCGTCTACTAAAATCCGGGTACCGCAGCAGATTTCGCATAACCTCTCTTTGGGGTACAGCATCCGGAACGGACGTTACAATATTTCTTTCGAATGCCGGAATCTCACCGACGAGAAATTGTATGACAACTTTAGTCTGCAAAAAGCTGGACGGGCATTTTATGGAAAATTTCGAGTGTATTTTGGAAAGTAATAAACCAATAAAAATATAAATACAAGTATATGAATAAAAAGAACTTTATGTTAGGACTAAGCGCTTTCTGCATGGGAGGCCTGTTCATGGGGTGTCAGAACGAAGAAAATGACCCAACCTTCAGCAATCACAACAACTTCAAGGGAAACTACGTCATTCCGGTCACCGCAGGAGGTACTTCCTATCTGCTTACGGCTGAAAGTCTGGACGAAGGCAAAATCTCAGTCATTGAAAACGGGAAAGAATTTCAAGACCAGATTTCTTACTGGATTTTCTACGACCAGAATTATTTTTTCGGAATCAAATATAACGACGGATCACAAGGCACCGGAGGATGTTACTATCTGGATGCCAACAATGTGCCGCAGAAAAAATACAGTTATACATTCAACCGTTTTACTACCTACGGCACATGGGGTGACAACGTGATTACCGTATCTACCGGAGACACCAAGCAGACGGACAATCAGGGTAATGCGGCACAAGGCTTTTTATTTAACTACCTGAACGCCAAAAACGGTACCACCAGTACCAACCAGCAGGATATTTTGGCTGAGAACTTCTTAGGGAACGGTGAAAAGGTTACCATGGCCGGATTTGTGGAAGCCAACGGAAAGCTCTACACCTCTATTATTCCCATGGGTATGAGTCACTACGGAGTGAATACCTGGCCCGATAAGGTGTTGAGTCAGGATTATGTGGCAACCGGTACCGGCGGCTCAGGAAGCGGTAAGTATACTGCCGGACAGATTCCTTCTACCCAATATCCTGATAATGCTTATATTGCCATTTACAGCGGCAGCAACTTTGATGAAGAACCGGTTATTGCGACAACAGACAAGATTGGTTTTGCCTGCGGACGCATGCGTTCTCAGTACTATCAGACCTTCTGGAGCGACGATGACGGAAACTTGTATGTATTTTCAGGAGGATATGGACGTACGGCTACCCAGCCTGCGGCTGATGCCAACTTAAAGGCAAAGGTACAAGGTACACTTCCTTCTGGTGTCGTGCGCATCCCTGCCGGAAGTACTACCTTCGATGAGTATTATTGCAACCTGGAAACAATGAGCGGTGCGAGTGGCCATCCGTTGTTTCGCTGCTGGCACGTAGGTGGCGATTATTTCCTGCTCAATAATTACGGATGCAGCATTGAAGAAGTAGCCACACTAGGAACTAATGCACCTAAAAATGAACTGGTGATATTCAAAGCCAGCGAAAAGAAGCTGATTCCTATTACAGGATTGCCTGACATGAACCTGATTTCTTCTTTCGGAAATTCCCCTTATTTGGAAAATCAGTATTTTTATATTCCGGTACTGACTACCGAAGAAGGTGCTACTCCCACATTCTATAAAATCAATCCTCAAACAGGAGAAGCTGTAAAAGGACTGGAAGTGGAAGCCGATGAAATTACAACAGTAGGTAAAATTGCATTAACTCAACAATAACATTCGAAAATGAGAAAATTATTCGGGAAAATACACCTCTGGCTTTCTATCCCAGTGGGAATTATTCTTTCCATTATTTGCTTTTCGGGAGCTGCACTGGTATTCGAAAAGGAAATCACCCAGGCGTGCAACCCTCATTTATATAAGGTCAGCGTTCCAGAAGGGAATGCTGACGTTCTTCCACCTTCACAACTGATTGCACGCATAAAGGAGCAGACCGCCGATTCACTCAAGCTAACCTCACTGCAATATTCAGGAAAAGCCGATGAGGCAGCTAAGGTGACTTTCAAAAACGCAGGCAGAAAAAGCCTGAGTGTGAATCCGTACACGGGAGAGGTGAACGGATGGATAGAAGGAAACAGTTTTTTTCAAACCATGCGGAAACTGCATCGCTGGCTGCTGAACCCTCCACCGCAGAAAGGTGCTTCTTCTGTAGGGAAAATGATAGTCGGTATCTCCACCCTGCTGATGGTCGTGATTCTTGTCAGCGGTCTTGTTATCTGGTGGCCTCGCACCCGAAAAGCGTTAAATAACCGGCTGAAGGTTTCATGCCGCAAAGGATGGCGCCGTTTCTGGTATGACAGTCATGTGGCGTTGGGCTTCTATTCTACCCTCTTCCTGCTGGTCATGGCACTTACCGGACTCACCTGGTCGTTTGGCTGGTATCGTTCGTTTGCTTACGGACTTTTTGGAGGAAACACTTCGAAGCAGGCCCAAACTCACGGAACTTCTCTCCCACAAAAGGAAAACGATGCACGTGCCAAGAAAGGAGGAAAGAAACAAACCGATTATACGGCTTGGGACAAGGCAGTTCAGGAAGTACAGACAAAATACATCGGCTATACTTCGCTCCGTATAGAAGAGAAAAAGATACAAGTTATCCAGGGACAGCAATTACGCCGTACGGATACCCTGAAATTCAATCCGAAAAGCGGAGAGATTACAGAAACCACAACCTATGCGGAAGTGCCTCGCGCACAGAAACTGAAAAGCTGGTTCTATGCCTTTCACACTGGAAGCTGGGGAGGTATCTATACAAAGGTACTCTATTTCCTGGCAGCTTTTATCGGAGGCGTACTTCCACTCAGCGGATATTATTTATGGTTGAAAAAGAAGCAAAGAACTACAAGATAAGTTTGGCCAAATAGTCATAATGACTGCCTTCCTTCACCAGCTCTGCTTTGAATCCATATTGAGAAGCATACAGACTCAGTGTGTTGAAATCCACATACAACCAGTCGAATGCTTCTCCTTTTATTTGTTTATATTGCATCTGGAAATCCAGTTGACCGTAATAATCGCCCGCCAAATCAACGACAAAGCTTCCGTCTTCCTCCTCAAATAGGTATCTCAAATCACTTGAATCCATTAAGATACAACCACCAGGATTCAACAACAGCTTCATCCGCTGGAAGAAATCACCGAAATTCTCTACCCGTCCGATAATGCCCGAGCCGTTCATCAGCATCAGAATGGTATCAAAGCGTTCGGCGAAATGTGTGTCGAACAGATTGACCAGACGGGCATCCAGTCCACGTGCCTGCATGACTTCTACCGACAAAGGAGAAATATCAATAGCCACAGACTCTTTTCCCATTTGCTTTAAAGCCAAGGAATGACAGCCACTGCCAGCTCCTACATCTAAAATCTTTCCCTGAGCCATATCCAGTGCGGTTTGTTCCAGCAAGGGCATGTGTTCATATGTACGGAATAATTCACTCACTGGAATTTCATCTTCCTCAAACTGTGAAGAGAAAACTCTTAACTTTCCAGCCTTTCCATTCTTGAAGTAATCGTATATGGCAGCTCCCATTGGATCCTTTTCTGCCTGTAGCCATGTGGTCTTCATGATTCTTTGTCTCTGTAATTAACGTGCACAAAAATACAAAATAAAATTCACAATGGTTATTTATTCATTATATTCATGCATTTTTCAGAATAAACACACAAAAAAGTAAGAATTTATGCATGATATTCAAAATATATCCGTATTTTTGCAGCCGTAAAAGAATAATTATACAATGAAGAACAAGAATAGCAGACTTGATTCAATCAAAATGATTATCTCCAGCAAGGAGATTGGAAGTCAGGACGAACTCTTGCAGGAGTTGACAAAAGAAGGATTCCAATTGACACAAGCCACCCTGTCGCGCGACTTGAAGCAACTGAAGGTAGCCAAAGCTGCCAGCATGAATGGGAACTATGTATATGTACTTCCCAACAATACTATGTACAAGCGCATGACAGAGCCGCAAAAAGCCAGCGAAATGCTGCGTCACAACGGATTCATCTCCATTGAATTCTCCCACAACATCGCTGTGATCAAGACTCGCCCGGGATATGCCAGCAGTCTGGCATACGACATTGACATGCACAATTTCCATGAAATCATCGGTACCATTGCCGGCGACGACACCATCATGCTGGTGATTCGCGAAAATTGTACGCGTACAGAAGTCAAGCATGCTCTTGCCAACATTATACCGAATATAAACCAACTCTAACTGATAAGAATAAAAAATGGAACCTACTAAACAAATTGATGTAATGGTAGCCGACGCCTCACACGAGGTTTACGTTGACACAATATTGGACACGATTAGAGAAGCAGCCAAAGTTCGCGGTACGGGTATTGCCGAACGTACACACGAATACGTAGCTACCAAGATGAAAGAAGGAAAAGCCATCATCGCACTGTGCGGAGATGATTTTGCCGGATTTACTTACATCGAATCATGGGGAAACAAGCAGTACGTAGCTACTTCCGGACTGATTGTTCATCCGAAATACAGAGGATGCGGACTGGCTAAGCGTATCAAGCATGCCTCTTTTACTTTGGCTCGTCTGCGATGGCCGAAAGCCAAAATCTTCAGTCTGACTTCAGGAGCTGCGGTCATGAAAATGAATACAGAGCTGGGATACGTACCTGTCACTTTCAACGAGTTGACCGACGATGACTCATTCTGGAAAGGATGTGAAGGATGTATCAACCACGAAATCCTGATGGCGAAAAACCGTAAATTCTGTATCTGCACAGCCATGCTTTATGATCCGGCTTTGCACACAGACGATAAAATAAACAATTTCTAAATACAAAAATAATCTCAAGCGAGGTTTTCTCCTGAACTCATACAGGCGAAAAGCTTCACGATATAAAGATAAGCACCATGGAAGAAAAGAAAAAAGTTGTCGTTGCTTTCAGCGGCGGATTGGACACTTCCTTTACCGTAATGTATCTGGCAAAGGAAAAAGGATATGAAGTATATGCAGCATGCGCCAATACCGGTGGTTTCAGCCCGGAACAGTTAAAAAAGAACGAAGAAAATGCGTATAAACTGGGAGCTGTGAAATATGTGACTCTTGACGTAACACAGGAATACTACGAAAAGAGCCTGAAATACATGGTATTCGGAAACGTACTGCGTAACGGTACTTACCCTATTTCTGTAAGTTCTGAACGTATCTTCCAGGCATTGGCCATTGCCCGTTATGCCAACGAAATCGGAGCTCATGCCATTGCTCACGGTTCTACTGGTGCCGGCAACGACCAGGTGCGTTTTGACATGACTTTCCTGGTAATGGCTCCGGGAGTGGAAATCATTACCCTGACACGTGACATGGCGTTGAGCCGTGAATATGAAATCAATTACCTGAAGGAAAATGGTTTTGAGGCAGATTTCACTAAACTGAAATACTCATACAACGTAGGTATCTGGGGAACTTCTATCTGCGGTGGTGAAATTCTGGATTCTGCACAGGGATTGCCGGAAAGTGCTTACCTGAAACAGGTAACCAAAACTGGCAGCGAACAACTGAAACTGGAATTCAAGAAAGGTGAGTTGTATGCCGTAAACGGTGAAGTGTTCGACGATAAGATTAAAGCCATCCAGAAAGTAGAAGAGATTGGTGCAGCCTACGGTATCGGTCGTGATATGCATGTGGGTGATACGATCATCGGTATCAAAGGCCGTGTAGGATTCGAAGCTGCAGCTCCGATGCTGATTATCGGTGCTCACCGCTTCCTGGAAAAATATACCCTGAGTAAATGGCAGCAATACTGGAAAGACCAGGTAGCCAACTGGTACGGCATGTTCCTTCACGAAAGCCAGTACCTGGAACCGGTAATGCGCGACATCGAAGCCATGCTGACCGAATCACAGCGTAACGTCAACGGAACTGCTATCCTGGAACTTCGCCCGTACGGATTCTCTACTGTAGGAGTTGAATCAAAAGATGACCTCGTGAAGAACAAGTTCGGCGAATACGGAGAAATGCAGAAAGGATGGACTGCAGAAGACGCTAAAGGCTTCATCAAGGTGTTGTCTACTCCGCTTCGTGCCTATTATGCAAACCATAAAGACGAAGCTGACGTATGATAAAAGCAGGAATTATAGGAGGCGCAGGATATACGGCAGGCGAACTGATTCGCCTGCTGCTTAATCATCCGGATGTAGAGATTGCATTTATCAACAGCTCCAGCAATGCGGGCAACAAGATTACTGACGTACACGAAGGCTTGTATGGAGAAACCGATTTAGTGTTTACAGATGAGCTTCCACTCGATACCATCGATGTATTGTTCTTCTGTACGGCCCACGGCGATACAAAGAAATTCATGGAAAGTCACAATGTACCGGAAGATTTGAAAATCATCGACCTGTCCATGGACTACCGCATCAAATCGGACGACCATGACTTTGTATATGGTCTGCCGGAACTGAACCGCCGGACTATCTGCCAAAGCAAGCACGTGGCTAACCCGGGATGCTTTGCTACATGCATTCAGCTCGGACTTCTGCCATTGGCCAAGCATTTGCTGTTGAACGACGACGTAATGGTGAACGCCATTACCGGAAGTACCGGAGCAGGTGTAAAACCAGGTGCTACGAGTCATTTCAGCTGGCGTAACAACAACCTCAGCATCTACAAACCGTTCTCACACCAGCATGTACCAGAAATCAAACAGTCACTGAAACAGCTGCAGAACAGTTTCCATTCAGAAATCGATTTCATTCCTTACCGAGGTGACTTTGCCCGTGGTATTTTTGCCACTATCGTAGTAAAGACCAAGGTTGAGTTGGAAGAGATTGTGAAAATGTACGAAGAGTACTATGCAGAAGATTCTTTCACTCACATCGTGGACAAGAATATCGACCTGAAGCAGGTAGTCAACACCAACAAATGCTTGATTCATCTGGAAAAGCATGGTGACAAGTTGCTCATTATTTCTTGCATTGACAACCTGCTGAAAGGAGCCAGCGGTCAGGCTGTACACAATATGAACCTGATGTTCAACCTGGAAGAAACAGTAGGACTGAAACTGAAACCGAGCGCATTTTAATTAATGAATAATGAATAATGAAAATGAATAACCAAGCAGAACTCCTTGATTGCTGCTCTTAATTATTCATTCTTAATTCTTAATTATATGAAGTTATTCGACGTATATCCTTTGTTCGATGTAAACATCGTAAAAGGAAAAGGCTGCCACGTATGGGACGACAAAGGTCAGGAATACCTTGACCTCTATGGAGGACATGCCGTTATCTCCATCGGTCACGCACATCCTCACTATGTGGAAACCATCAGCAAACAAGTAGCTACATTGGGATTCTACTCCAACTCTGTAATCAACAAATTACAGCAGGAAGTAGCCGACCGCCTGGGAGCCATCAGCGGTTATGATGACTATCAGCTTTTCTTAATCAATTCTGGAGCAGAAGCCAACGAAAATGCATTGAAACTGGCATCTTTCTATAACGGACGTACACGTGTGATTTCTTTCGCCAAAGCTTTCCACGGACGTACTTCACTGGCAGTAGAAGTAACTAACAATCCGAAAATCATTGCTCCGATCAATGACAACGGACACGTGACATACCTGCCGCTGAACGATACAGAAGCGCTGAAAACCGAACTGGCCAAAGGCGATGTATGTGCAGTCATCATTGAAGGTATCCAGGGCGTAGGAGGAATTCAGCTCCCTACTACAGAGTTCATGAAAGCCATTCGCCAGGCGTGTGACGAAACCAATACCGTCATGATTCTGGATGAAATCCAGTCGGGTTACGGAAGAAGCGGTAAATTCTTTGCTCACCAGTACAATGACGTACGCCCAGACATGATTACTGTAGCTAAAGGCATTGGCAACGGATTCCCGATGGCCGGTGTGCTGATTAGTCCGAAATTCACTCCAGTATATGGCCAGTTAGGAACGACTTTCGGTGGCAATCATCTGGCATGTGCAGCAGCTATCGCTGTACTAGATGTGATGAAAGCAGAAAATCTGGTTGAAAATGCGGCCAAAGTAGGTACTCACCTATTGGAAGAATTGAAAGGCTTCAAAGGAATCAAAGAAGTACGCGGTCGCGGCTTGATGATTGGAATGGAATTTGAGGAACCCATCAAGGAACTCCGCCAGAAATTACTTTTCGAAGAAAAAGTATTTACCGGTGTCAGCGGTACCAACGTCATCCGTTTGCTTCCGCCGCTCTGCTTGAGCATGAACGAAGCAGATGAATTCCTGACTCGCTTACATAGGCTTATCAAATAATAAAAACGTATTACGTTTTTACATTCACGCCTTGATGCATTTCTACATCAAGGCGTTTTTTGTTATCCTTCTTATTACCCATAAGTTTTCTCCATTAAAGGAGATTTTATTTTTCCGGTTCAGGAGAAACGTTCCAAAATCTCCATACACATACGACCGTTATGGTAAGGGCATTTCCAGAAACCAGCCTTATCATCCTTCATATTGATGGTACCATCCGCATACAAACTCCAATGCCATTCACCATGCACCTTATCCACTAATTTCGTTTGAATAAAGTTCCAGCATCGCAACGCGATTTGCAATGCTTCTTCATCGCCAAAATACTGAAAAAGATTCACATGTCCTACCACATTTTCAGCTTGAACCCACCAGTGCAACTCACGGTCAATTTTTCCTTTGCTGACAAAGTTCTCGTAAATCATACTACCATCTGGATTTAGCCCCTCATCTGCCGCCTCAGCAATTTTCACAATAGCCGGTTCCACCTTTCTCAACAAATCCTGATCACCTACCACCAGTGCCGCCTCATGTATCAGCCACGAAGCTTCAATATCATGTCCGTAGGATACTATCTGATACTTATTAGTCCAGTCATCTTCAAAGAACAGATTCAGGTGATACGTTTTGGCATCCAATATCTTCTCTAAAAACAAATTGACCAGATTGACAATCTGCTTCTTCAGACGTTCATCTTTCCATACACGATAAAGATTTGTATAAGGCTCCAGAATATGCAAGTGCGTATTCATCGTCTTCTTCTCATTCTCGTCCTTATCACTCAAGCGCATATCTTCTATCGGACGCCAGTCGCGCGTCAAAGCTTCCAGATAGCCGTTCTTTTCTGCATCAAAACTATATTTTTCAATTACCTCAAACAACCTGCAAGCATAATCCAAGGCTTCCGCATCTCCCGTCGCACGTGCGTACTCACTCAAACCGTAAATGGCAAAGCCAATGGCATATATCTGCTTCTTGGTATCAAGTGGATTCCCTTCACAATCCAGTTCCCAATAAATACCTCCAAACTCTGTGTCATAGAAATGATCAATCAAATAACGTTTGGCACGTGTCGCCGTTTCCAGATACTCCTCTTTATGAAGCAGACGGTATGCAGCTGAGAAAGTCCACAAGATACGTGCATTCAGGATAGCTCCCTTTGATGCAGATGCCTCCAATACATCCTCTCCGGTAATACGGCCATAGAATCCACCATGTTTACAGTCAGTCATCTTTTTCATCCAAAACGGAAGTATATTCTGTTCCAGTTCTGCCTTCACCTCCGTGCAGAGCTGATTTATCTTCTCATTCTTCATCTTTTGATTTTCTCTTTAAGTTTAACTGTTCCATTATACCTTTCATCTTCTGTTCTCCCAGCGGATAGAAGACAATAAAGACTATCGAAATAAATGCTGCTGCTGCCGGAAGTAAGCTTAAGAACATTTTGATACCATGGATGGTTTCTTCGCTCTGTACGGCATTAGCCTGAAAGCCAAAGAAAGACAACAGCCATCCGGTCACCGCCGTACCAATGGCCCATCCAAATTTCTGACTCATGGATGAAGCACTAAAAATCAATCCCGTAGCACGGTTTCCCGTTTTCAGTTCTGAAAAATCGGCACAATCGGCATACATTGACCAAAGCAACGGGAAAATACTACCGGCACATACACTTATCAAGCATTGAAATACAAAAATCAATGTCAAATCCTCCTTGTCAAACCAGAAAAATATCACACTCAAAATCGAAGCAATCAGCATGGAAAGTGCAAAAGTCTTTTTCTTTCCAATCTTATTACTCATTGGAGCTGCCAGGACTACACCTACAATATTCGCAATCTGCCCCACAGAAAGATACAAACCGCTCAACACAAAAGACACCCCCATCAGTGAAACAGTACGATATTCATCTTCTACAATAAAATACTTGAAGTAATACACCGCAGCTCCGTCCCGGATAGAATTAAATACCAATGTCGCCACTCCAGCTCCAAACAAAATCCACCAAGGCTTATTATGAAACAAATCCCAAATGTCCTCCTTCAAAGAAGTTTTCTTCTCATTAATCGGTTTTACCCTTTCTCTTGTCCATGCAAAGCAAGCCAAAAACAGTAGAGCACACATCACTCCAATCACCACCACGGCCATGAACCAGCCAAACTGCTGGTCACTCAACTCCTTGCTATACCCGCTAAACCAGTTCACCATCGGCATGAACAACAACAGAGCAATAAAACTACCCAGGTAAGCAAACATCATACGGTAAGTAGATAAGGTATTACGCTCTGACGGGTTAGGGCTCATCACTCCCAACAATGAAGCATAAGGTACGTTAATACCAGAATATACCATCATCATCAACGAATAAGTGATATACGCATACACCAGTTTCCCTGCATCACCGAAAGGAGGTGTATAAAAAGTAAGTACTCCTATCAAACCAAACGGAACTGCAAGATATAGCAGATACGGACGAAACTTCCCCCATCGACTGGAAGTACGGTCGGCAATTACCCCCACAATCGGGTCGAACACTGAATCCCAGATACGTGTCACCAAAAACATGGTACCCACTATTGCCGCTGGTAGTCCGAATACATCCGTATAGAATATCATCAAATAGGCTCCAAACAATTTCCAGAACATGGAGGAAGCCATATCCCCAAATCCGTAGCCAATCTTTTCCGTGAGTTTTATCATAGCAGTACTTACTTTTTTATTATTTCATCAATTTCAGGTTTTTATCAATCAATTTTTTCAGTGTTTCTACCGAAGCTGTAGTAGTCAAGCCATCCTGTGGCGTATTCATACAATAATCCACCAACTTATCAATTGTAGAAACAGCCACATGCATACGTGTATCGGAAGAGGCATAATAAATGAACACCTTTCCATCTTCATCTGCAATCCAGCCATTGGTAAACAGCACATTCGATACATCACCAATACGTTCTTCCCCTTCCGGAGCCATGAAATAACCACCCGGTGCAGCAATCAACTTACTGGGGTCTTCCAATGAAGTCATATACATGTAAAGCACATAGCGCAAGCCAGCTGCACAACCACGCACACCGTGTGCCAGATGCAGCCACCCTTTGGGAGTCTTGATAGGATGAGGACCTTCACCGTTCTTCACTTCTTTGATCGTATGATAATAGCGGCAGTCGATAATCTTTTCTTCAGTCACTTCCGCATGCGTAATATCGTCTACCAAAGCCCAGCCGATACCTCCACCACTTCCGGCATCAATGAATCCATCTTGCGGACGAGTATAAAAAGCATATTTGCCATTCACAAACTCTGGATGCAGCACTACGTTACGCTGCTGACTTTTCGACTTCAAATCTGGCAGACGTTCCCAGTTTTTCAAATCTTTTGTACGAGCAATAGCTGCCGTAGCTGTAGCTGACGACAAATCACCGGCTGGTGCATTGTCATCATGACGTTCTGCACAGAAAATACCATAAATCCAGCCGTCTTCATGTGCAGTCAGACGCATATCATAAATATTTGTAGCCGGAATCACATCGTCAGGCATGGTAATAGGATAATCCCAAAAACGGAAATTATCTACTCCATTCGGACTTTCAGCCACCGCAAAGAACGATTTACGATCGGCACCTTCCACACGTACTACCAATATATACTTTCCATTCCACTTGATAGCTCCTGAATTCATAGTTGCATTCATTCCGATACGCTCCATCAAGTAGGGATTGGTTTTCTCATCCAAGTCATAACGCCAAAAAATCGGCGTATGAGCTGCGGTTACTACCGGATATTTATAACGAGTGTACACACCGTTGGTGGTTTCAACAGGCTCATTTTTCCGAGTAATCAACTCTTCATACTCAGACAACAACAATCTCATTTTTTTTGAAAATATATTCATCTTATTGGTCTTTACTCCTATTTAACATTCTTAAATCAGTAACAAAGACAGAACGGCTATCATTGTAAAATCTTACAAAATCGTTTGCAGATATATGTCCTGAATACGGAGCATAATAGTGATTCTCTCTATCACGGGCATTCCTCCACACCAATACATAACTAATCGGGTATTTAGAAACAATTGGCATCAAAGTTTGCGTCCACCATACAGAATCGGGTATAGTTTCATATCCTGTTTCAGTAACAGCCATAGGCTTGCCATGCTGTTTACTTACCTGAGTCATTATGTTTAGAGACTTATTAAGAGCCTTAATATAACTCCCGTGATCCATCTGATAAGTATCCACACCTATCAAATCAACTATATCATCGCCTGGATACCGTTCAAGATACTCTGTAGAATCATTAGGTTCAGAACCAGGAGAATAAGCATACAATAGTTGTGTAGCTTCATTTTCCTGCATTCTATCATAAGTCATCCTCCACAAAGCCTTATATTCTTCTGCAGAACAAAGTTTTTGCCCCCACCAAAACCAACTACCAGTATGTTCGTGCCAAGGTCTGAATAACACAGGAATTTTAGTCCCATCACTAGTCTCAAGTGAATTAAGAAAAATAGCAATCTTATCAAGCCATCCTATAAACTTTTCATGATTTACTCCACCCGGCAATACCGATTTTACAACAGTAGAATCAGAAACATCCCACGAATCTTTACCCGTCAAAGGATTATCTGCATGCCAACTAAAAGAAACCATTCCTCCACGCTTATATTGAGCTATAACTTCTTTACGTATTTTATCTAAAGAAACATTATCAAGATTTCTATTCCCCAAAATCTCCATACGCCCCAAATCAAAAGAAATCATAGCCGGATAATCCCCACAGACACTTTTCACATCACTTCTGTTTTCGTCACCGTCCCATCCTATGCCATAAACAGTGTCATCATGATGCCCAAACATAAATTGTTTCTTTTCGGCAAGTATATAAAGCTTTTTCAGCATCAATTTTGCTTCGTTAGATTTATTATCTTTTTCCCAAAGATTACAATAGGATAAATAAGACAATCCCACAATCATCAAACATAAAATTGAACCTACCACCTTCATAAATTTCACATTCTAGAAACTATCTTACCCAATTCCAATTTTGCAAATCACTACTCCAAGCAAGACCTATAGAGCTATTTTTATCAAAATCACCTTCTTCTTCTGTCAAAGGTCCTGAGGCATGAAAGAACATTAAATATTTATTTATGCCATCTATATGTCTTAAATCTAATACAGTAGCTGCAGTAACTCTACCTTTCCCCCAATTCCATTCTTTTTGTCCTAATGTAATAAGATTTCCCCAATCAGTCCAGTGCTTCAAGTCCCTAGATTTTTTAATTCCAATACCATTTTTAGGAGAATGAAATAGGATATATTCATCATCAAGAACCATTACGCAAGCGTTTTCACCTGCATCCACACGTCCAAAATATGTCCATTTCCTTAAATCATAAGAATAAGACATACTCATCCCATCTTGTTTATAAAAGCACCACCACTTTCCAGAAATATCTTTATCTTCAACAATAAATGGATCTATCATTCTTCCCATTTTATTTACCGATATGTCCCCTTTTAGCTTCAAGACTTCCGGAGATGACCAATTTTCTAAATCGCGACTCCTCATCACATAAATTCTTGCATCTGAATTCCCATAACGAGGCATTTGATCCACTGTATAGTTAGGACGAGGATATGTTTGTAAACATAAAATCCATTCATCATCATATCTAATTATATTTCCCGGACTAGAAAAACTTTGATTCTGAGAACAAGGGGTTATACATCGTGGTGGAGTCCAATCTATTAGATTTTTGCTTTTTGATTCTGCTGTATACCCATAAATCGAATCCTTTTCTATTTTTATAACTGTACAAAACAAATAGAATGTACCATCATGATATAAAACTGCAGGATCTCTATATGCAGTAGAATCATTCCCTTTTAAAATAATTGGAGATGGAACACTATTTAAATCAAATAGTTTTACAGCATTACTTGTAAACACAGAACATAGAGCCAATGATAAAAACATAATCAAATTTTTCATATTTCCCAATATATAAAATTATTAACAAATAAAAACCGCAAACACTTTCTTTGTACTACATCACAAATACAGAACAATAATAAATGTTTGCGGTGTTCATGCAATCTTATTTGGTTGGATAGCCTGGATTCTGAATAAATTCACTTCTATTCATTATATTATCCATCTCATATTGAGGTATAGGTCTGACATAATGAATATCCGAGATTTGCCCATTACCATAAATATTCCCATCCGCAGAAGATCTTGCATCTGGATTATACTTTAATGTTCTCTCAATTAATTTACGTGTACGCTTAAGATCAAACCACCTGATAAATTCTCCTCCCATTTCTAATGCTCGCTCATCAAGTAATAAATCTAAATTCAAATCAGAACTTTCAATTTCAAGTTCATGCTCGTGTCCCATTACTACTGCCCTTTTCCTCAATTCTTTTATGTATCCTACTGAAGTCTCATTATCTCCTAAACGCCATGCCGCCTCAGCAGCATTTAAATAAATTTCACCTAACCTAAAAATTATTACATCTTTATAAGATCTTTCATCTTTAGGTGCCAATCTTGTAGGATCCAAAAATTTCTTAAGAGTATTATAACATTGTCTACCATTAGGATTAGGAAAACCTGTTTTTTCATCATACATATCATCAATATCATTAATCACATACGGCACCCGAGTTCTATCCCCTTCATATTTATATGGTAATCTAACTAATACTGTGTCACATTTAACAGTCACCTTTGCCGGATTCAAATAATTTACAGAAACATCTTCATCTGATTTTAATTTACACCAAGCCCAAACAAAAGTACTAGCAAAACGTTTATCATATTTACCAAATCTAGATAAATACCAACGAGTTGGCATATTTCTCATCCATTCTCTTCCATACATATTAGTATGCCCTCTTGAACCAGGTACTAAGGATAAATCTACAGCCGACTTAGTATGAGGGGATACCCAATATTTGTGAGGATAAGTTTGATTGTCACTTGATAGTCCTGTATTAAAAGCTGTATTAGTAGTAAACTGGATAGAAAAAATAACCTCATCATTATGTTCATTATACACATCAAAAATATCATCAAGATTATCCAACAAATGAAAGTTATAATTTTCAATCAATTCTTTGGATAAAACAAGCACATCCTTATAAATAGACTCCAAATTAGGATATTTATCATCAGCCAATTCTGACAAGACTGACTGCCCAGCATAGTCATCATATCCAGCCAGAGCCAATAAGACTCTAGACTTTAAAGCTTTTGCAGCAGCTTTATGAACTCGACCATATTCTATAACTTCCGATGGTTCTGGTAATTTTTCTATTGCAACTGCGATATCTGATAATATTAATTTATAAAAATCAGATATTTTTTTCTGTACTCCTATTGTCGTATATGTCCCAATTGGTAAAGCCTCAACTGTATAATGAGCTCCTTCTCCCCATGTTTCTACAATATAATAATAATACCAAGCCCTAAAAAAATGTAATTCACCTAATATCTTTTGCTGCTTATTCTCATCAGAAAATGACATAGAATTTATACTATTCAATCCCCAATTTATATTATTAATTCCTTCATACAAATAGTGCCAAAAATCTTTCAAATATCCTTTATTAGGCAGTTCATTCGTATTATACCATGTTAAATCCTTCTCACCACTACCCGCATAAGTCCAAAGATCAGTACCCATTTCGCCTAAGTCACACAAATATTGAACGACAGATCTTGAATTAGCATATATAGAGGTTACCAAATCATTCATACCCTTCTCTGTGCTCAAATAATTTACACTAATTTTACCCTTTGGATCTTCTTCAAGAAAATCAGAACAAGCACTAAAAGAAATTCCAAGGAATAGCAATAAATAGTTAATATACTTTTCCATAATATCATGTTTTAAAAATTAATATTAAGTCCTACAACATATGTACGATACGCTGAGATTTCATAATTAGGAGCTTGGGGATCTATATCTTTATCAGCACGATATAAATAAAAAGGGTTTCTCACATTAACGTAAATATTAAGATCTTTCAAGAAAGAGAAATTTTTAAATGTGTATCCCAATGTAATCTCCTGAAAATTCAAATAACTAGCCTTTCTATAACCCATAACCTGAATATTTTGTATTGGTCCCTCCAATCGAATACTAGGATATTCATTTGTTGGATTATCTGGAGTCCAATACTTTCCATATACAGCTTGTGGTATATAACGAGATCCATTTAAAAATATATTTCTTCCTAAAGCTTCTGACTCCAGCATATGGCCAAATTTCCCTTCAACAGCAAAAGCCAAATTAAAATTATAGAAATGAAAACTATTTCTCATAAACATTGACCACTTAGGTGACTTTTGTCCTAATATAACTTTATCATGATCAGCATCAATAGCATTATCAATATTCTGATCTCTAAACTTTAAATCTCCAACATTTACACTATAAGTCAAAGCTTCTTCTTTTTCATTTTCCTGCCATATTCCTATTTTTTCATAATCATAAATAACATTAATTGGAGCTCCTATAAATAAATTGGACCCTACCATATCTTCTTTTTCTATCAAACTTATAATTTCTTCTTTATTCTTATAAAAATTAAAATCTGTTTCCCATTTAAAATTTTTCAAATCAATATTTACAGAATTCAGAGCAATCTCAACACCTCTATTCCTTGTTTTACCTATGTTTTGCCAGATTTCAGTAGTTCCATTGATTAATGGTATATTCCGTTTTAACAGCAAATCCTTTGTATTTGTCACATAATACTCAACAGTTCCTGATATTCTATTATTTAATACCCCAAAATCAAGACCAATATTGTAAGTTGAAGAATACTCCCATCCTAAGTCTTTGTTTGCTATAGCACCTAACTTATATCCATAGTAATTAATATCACCAAAATTATAAGTAGTTTGAGAAGTTCCTGAGAAAGTTTGATATGGATCTATAGCTGAATTACCGACAATACCATAGCTAGCTCTAAGTTTCAAATTATTAATCCAATTAATTTTAAAAAACTTCTCTCTACTAATCACCCAAGCCATAGAAACAGAGGGGAAATACCCCCATTTATTTCCATCAGCCAAAACAGATGAGCCATCAGCTCTAAACGCGAAATTAAATAAATAACGATTTTCTAAACCATATTGTAATCTACACAAAAAAGAAAGCAAAGACCACTTTTCATATTCACTAGCTATTTTTACATTTTCAGTTGCAGCCTGCAAATTCCAATCTTCCAAACTCTCTATTGGAATAGACTGTCCTGAAGCATCTTCCCAAGAAGTAATATTCCTTTGCATACTAGAGACTAACGTAGCATTAATATTATGTTTACCTTTCTCTTTTGAATAAGTTAAAATATTATCCCACGTAAAATTTTTAGCTAAGGTATGTTTTCTCTCACCAAAATTCTTTTGCCCATTACCGTCAAAAGAATTTTTACCATAAAATCTTTCATAACCAGAATTTGAAATATCGACACCAATATTAGAACGCAATTTTAAATCTCGGAAAAAACTTATATCAATATATCCAACGTTAAAACTCCTAAACGTACTTGTTGAATTTTTATATGGCTCATAATAATTTGCTAACAAATTCCATGTATTATTTTGTCCTACCTTGTACAAAAAATTCCCGTTTTCATCAAAAGGTTGGGCCAAAGGATCCACATAAACCAAATTAATTCCTCCAACTTTAGTCGCTCCTGAATTAGTTGAATTTGTTATCCTTGAATTTAATCCAAAACTTATATATTTATTTAACTTATGATCAATTGAAACATTTGCATTTACTCTATCATAATCATTTGTTTTATAATAGCCTTCTTCTTTTCGATAACCTAAAGAAACAGCAAATTGAGTCCTTTCCGAGCCTGAAGATATATTTAAATTATACTCTTGATTTATACCATCTCTGTATATCAAATCTTGCCAATCCGTATATTGTCTATTTTCTATAATATCCAAAGCTTTTTCTCCATCAAGCGCAAATACAATATCATCTGAAGGGTATCCTTGTACCCATCCTCCATTCTGAGTTATACGAGCCACATCCCTTCTATATTGAACATAATCATCACCACTAATCATTTCAGGCATCTTTGCATGATTTACACCAACATGCATACTTAACGATACGTTGGTTTTTTGAGATACTTTTCCTTTCTTTGTAGAAACAATTATAACACCATTAGCTCCCCTACTTCCGTAAACTGCAGTAGAAGCGGCATCTTTTAAAACCTCTATAGACTCTATATCAGATACCGGAATATCGTTTATCTCATCTCTAGGAATACCGTCAACTACATATAGAGGAGAATTACTCGCATTTATAGATCTATTACCTCTAATCAATATACTTGGCGCAAGGCCAGGTTCTGTAACGGATCCAATTTCTACACCAGCAATTTTTCCTTGCAAAGCTTCAATAGCATTGGAGGCTGGCATAGTTTTTAACTTTTTTTCATTAATAGAAGATACTGCACCTGTTAAATCAGATTTCTTCATTACACCATAACCTACAACAACAACTTCATCAAGTGCTTCAGAATCTTCTCTTAGAACTATATTCAGTTCTGCTTTATCTTTTATTGTTATTTCTTGTGTGATATAACCTATATAAGAAACCTGTAGAACAGAATGCAGAGAAAGATTCAACTCAAATCCACCATTCAAATCAGTAATAACACCATTAGTCGTTCCTTTTTCAATGACATTTGCTCCAATTATCGGAAGCCCATCTTTATCCACAACAACACCTTTCACTGTATTCTCTTGGATAACTGCATTACTAACGGCATCTATAGAAGATGCTAAAAGGGTTGATGAAGTAATCAACATTGTCGGCAAACATAAACCTACCAACAACAACTTTTTGTAAACGTGTAAATTCATAATATATCTTTTTTATTTTATACATTACAAATGTAATGACTATCTGTCCTAACCTATGATACTATTTTATCCTATAATGTTCAATTATAAAAAGGCTTCAATTTATTAAAAATTCTCCTTATAAACTTTCAAATCCGCCTCAAACATACTGGGAAAATAACTATACATTCTTTTGAAATCATCTACAGCTTTTCGGGGTATTCTTCTTTTTCATATTTTTATAAGAAATATAAGGCGAAGCGGACAAATCATTTTTCCGGTCAGCATTATACCAACTCTGGCCCCACACCACTCTACCAGCATAAGGATTTTCAATCAATGAATCCTATTGTTGTTGGATTTTCCATGTCAAACATAATCTTTCCGTCTTTTACAATCTGCTTTAACATTGAATATAATCTGCTCGTGTCTTCATTACGATAGACTTCTGGCTTTACCCCGAATAAGACAAACCAAAAGTATAAGCACACATCTTACCTTGCATTCCTATTTCTTGTAATAAAATTGATTCTTCATTCCTGAAGGGAGCATAATATTTTTATAATCTATATTTGAGGTATCATCAAAGACAAACGCAGGCCTAAAATCATTTTCAGCAAGATACAGTCTTACATTTTCCATTTTCAGCCCCTTAGTATGTCTTACATATAATGCCCAAGCAGGAAGTTCTCCAAACATAGAATACTCAGGATAATAATTACCTCTCTCAGGTACAGTGTCCAATCTCCAGGTTGGGATATAAGCTATCCCTTTTGAAGCCCTTCCTGGGTATTCTATTTCGATATTCTTCAGTTCTACATTTTCCACATAATTATCCGGTAAGCCTGTAATAGATGCAGGAATCGGATTATGAGGAAATTCCAAGCGAGGTCCTTTCATATCGTACATGATATCAGCATCCTCGAAAGGAATCTGGACTTTCATGTTTTCAATCTTGACATTTTTAAGCGAACCAACTCTATTCCGCCTGTTTCCCAGACGTATAAAAAAAGCGTTACCCGTGTTCAAAGCCACTACATCATTTACATATACCCCATCAATAAATCCACCATCTACCATTTCCACTGCTATTGCTGAACGGTAATTATCTTTTACTCTTATAGAATCAATATAGATATTCTTGAAACCACCCCATGAAGCTGTTCCTAACTTCACAGCACTAGCACTTGTAGTAATATTACATTTTGACACATAAATAGAATCATTATAATAACCCGGATAATAGGACTTCAGGCATATTCCATCATCCGCACTGTTTACCATACAGTTTGTAATTCTCACATTTCTACAATCCGTAATATCCATACCGTCATTATTCCAGTATGAACGACTGAAAACCTTTACATTGTCTATTCTAAGGTTACAACAAATCTCATAAGTCTGTACCCAACAGGATGAATTTCTAATTGTAACATCCTTTACAATCACATTCGAGCAAAACATAAAGTTTATAATTTTAGGTCTAAATATTTCATTGACACGTGTTCTATAATGAGGATCTACCCTTTCACCTATATGATGAAGACTGTCTATAGCCAAAGCAAGTTCTCTTCCCTGACCATCAATCTCACCTTCACCTGTAATCGATATGTTATTGGCTTTATAAGCTAACAGTAATGCCAACTTTGAATTATCCATGCTATTGGGAGAAACAGGAGTATCATCATACTCCACCATTTTATAGTCGTATGGATTCGTACTTCCCAACAATTTCGCATTTTTCTCAATATGTATTTCCACATTACTTTTCACTATAAGACTACCAGACAAATAAACTCCTTCAGGAAAAACAATTCGCCCCCCTATCTGGCTTACTTTATCTATCGCTTTCTGAATTGGTTCTGTATTCAGAGTTTTTCCATCACCTTTAGCACCAAAATCAGTAATAAGATAATCTTTAGCAGAGACAGATATAACAGATATAGAAGTTAGTATTAAATATAAAAATAAAGTGATAGTACAGATTCTGTTCATAATAACACAATTTAATATTATAAGACAAATTTAATGGTATAAAGAATACAAAATTAAAGTAGCTTCTTTAATTATATTCAAGGTAGACGAGTCAGAAGCAAATACAGAATTCAATCCTTGTTGTTCTTGAGCCGGATCCCCTGTATAATCATCCCCAGGCTGCCAATATTCATTTTTCTCCGAAAGAGAAGCCAATCCTCCCCATCCCCAAAAATTACATCCAGCAAAAGAAGACAAAGTTTTTGCCTGCTCTACAACCTGACTAAAAATATATTCATAATAGGCATTGCGTGCCACTGTTGAAGAGGATTTATCAAATCTAAAATTATCTCTAGGATATCCAAATTCCTCTAAAACTAAAGGTTTCCGATACTTTCTTGCAATTTCTAGATGCTCATCAATATATGCCTTTGAATTTTGTTTTGCATTCTCTAAGTTCTCTTGTAAGCGATCTTTTGGAACCCACCCCCAATTATAAGGCCAAATATGGATATTCATATAATCCACATTAATGTCTGCATGAATTTGTTCAAATAAGTCCAAATCCATCTCACAGCCTTGCTTACCTTCACTCCCGGTAGAAACCAAATGATTAGGATCAAGAGATTTTATCAAAGACGCGGTTTCACTTATCCAATTTGCAAAATCTTGTTTATTGGATTTCGAAAAAGCTCTAGGTTCATTACCAATCTGCCACGACATAATAGTAGGATCATCTATGTAACGTACCTTAGTATACTGATTAGTACGAGTTATCACATCTTTTACATAATGAGCATAAAGAGTTTTAGCACTATCAGAACACACAAACTGACTAACAAATTCCATATAAGCAGCATATCCATCCACTGCAGGTATTGGAGCTCTTCCATATCCAGCCCATTCAAGATATTGACCATAACCACCGCTCCACTCCCAAGAGTTATTTAAATAAAGGACTGCCAACATATCACGTTTGGACATCTCGGCAAGTAAAAAATCAAGACCTGCAAAAATTGTATCATTGTATACACCAGGAGCAATCTGCAACGTTGGTTCTACTTTTGCAGGAACTCCTCTCCTACCATCAGATCCAACTAAAATACGCAGATTATCTATTCCTATAGCCTTCAAAGAATCCAATTCACGACACAAACGGATACGGTCCCCCCCTTCTCCTTCAGATGCTAAAATCGCTCCATACCAAAAATTAGTACCAATATAATAATACGATTTACCATGACGTATAAAATGTCCGTTTTCTACTTCTATAAAACAATCATTTACCGGTCGTTTTGTAATACAAGAAACACTTACACAAGAACATACTATTAACCATACAAGAATATTAAGTTTTCGCATAACCAATTAGATTTATTTTAACAATGCAAAATTAACGAAGAGACATAAACAAATATGATATGATTTTATCATATCCTGATTGACTTTCATCTCTTTTCATTTGACTATTAAAACAAACCCATAAAAAAGAATTGGTCTCTTTTTCAATCAATTAAAAAAAAGACCAATTGCTACTATAAAAAACTTCTAACTTAAATAATAGTACGTTTTTTTCGATAATTGTCTCTAAACTCTTTTGGAGAACATCCTTTCTTCTTTTTAAATATGCGATTGAAATTAGATAAATTATTGAAGCCACACTCATAACAGATTTCAGCTACCGCCATCGTTGAATCAACAAGCAGACGCGTGGCATACCCCAACCGCAAATCAATAATGTAATCTGACAAATTCTTACCTGTACGCAACTTAAAGAAACGGCTGAAAGATACTTCGGTCATACCTACCATATCAGCCAGCTGCTTCAGCTTTATTTCCTCTTGATAATGCTTTCCTATATAGTCTTGTACTCTTTGTACACGCCTACTGTCTGAATGCACCTCTATTTTGGCAAACGAAGAACTTGAAAGAGTACGCGCCTGGTCAGTAAACAAAGAAAGTTCATAAAGCAAGGTCAGGAAATGTACCACGGCATAAAATCCTTTCATCTCAGGAAGCTTGTCAATCAATGAGTATACTTTCATCATGGCATCCATGGGAAAACAAAGCCCATACTGTGCTTTATCCAGCATTTTACGAATCATATCAAACTGATTTGTTTCCACCAGTCCGTTCATAAAAGAAGGAACAAACTGAATAGTTATTTCCCGGATATTTTCTGAGGTACACGTATTTTGTTCCCACACATGCTCCAAATCAGGACTCGTAATTAATACCAGATCATAATCACCTATCACTTCAGCTGAATCCCCGACTACACGACGCACTCCAGGTGCATGCTCCACAAAATTCAGTTCAAACTCACGGTGGCAATGCATAGGATATGTAAACTCTTTCTTATGCCGATCGGCAATGTAAAAGCAATCTTTATCTGAAAGTGGCGTTATTTCTCGTATAAAATTCTCATTCAACAACTTTTCCATAGCATATTTATTGTTCTTCCTACACAAATATATCAAAAATTATCAGAGAAAATGCTATACAAATATTATTTATCACAGCATTGACTGCAAATATATGGCGGCTATAATTATAGACTCTCAAACATTACTCTACATTATTTACCACATCCCCTTGCACATTCTACGTTCTCCCACGCAGAACCCTACGTTTCCCGAACCTAAAACCTACGTTTCCGCACTGAGAAACATACGTTTTCTTTACGGGAAACGTAAAACTTACAAAGAAAATATTCCATTATTCCCGAAGCATTTCCACAAAACAATCTCGCCTTTTCCATATACCACCAAAATAAATTCCATTATATAGCCCAACTCTCATTTTTAATTATAACTTTGCGAATAAAGAACTCAAACTTGAAAGATATGAAAGTAGCAATCATCGGAGCCGGAAACATGGGAGGTGCCATTGCCCGTGGACTGGCCAACGGACATTATATTCAGGCACAAGAAATTTCGGTATCCAACCCCAGTGCCGGCAAGCTGAACGCACTGAAAGCGGAATTTCCTGCCATTCACGTAACACATTCCAATAAAGAAGCGGCAGAAGATGCGGACATTATCATTATTGCCGTCAAGCCGTGGAAAGTGGAAGAAGTGCTGAAGCCGCTGAGATTAAGAGGACCACAGATTCTGGTATCGGTGGCAGCAGGACTGACTTTTGAAGACCTGGCACATTTTGTAGACCCGGAAATGCCGATGTTCCGCGTCATTCCTAACACGGCCATTTCAGAAGGAGCCAGCATGACACTGATTGCCGCACGCAACGCTTCGGAAGAACAAATCACTTCCCTGACTGCGCTCTTTAACGAGATGGGACGTTCCATGCTGATTGAGGAAAAACAATTTGCAGCTGCCACCTCGCTGACTTCCTGTGGCATTGCCTACGTACTGAAATACGTACAAGCTGCCATGCAGGCAGGAGTAGAACTGGGAATCAAGCCACACGATGCACAAACCATGCTGGCACAAACCCTGGAAGGGGCAGCCAAACTTTTGCTGAACAACGAAAATGCACATCCGGCCACAGAAATCGAGAAAGTGACTACTCCGGGAGGAATTACCATCAAGGGTATCAACTCGCTGGAGCACGACGGATTTACCTCGGCCGTTATTCACGCCATCAAGGCCAGCTTATAAAAACATCATACGGGGAGCTTCGTGCTCCCTTTTTCATTACAAAACCTGAACCGACATGAAAAACAACATTCTTATCACCATGGGAATCCTTGTATTGCTGGGAGTGGCCGTACAGGGTTTGTTTGGCATCGTAGCCGGTGTATTCCTGTCCGCTATTTTAGGAATCATCTACGGAGCCGTCAAGAAAAACAAGCAGTTTCTGCGCTGGTCGGTCATCGCACTTACCATCGACATCATCTGCATCATCCTGTTCTATTTCTGCCTGGTTCAATCGGGCATGTAGCTTTTACTTCACAAAACCTTTTTTCGCCCATTTCAGGCTGTTCCATCGTTTCACAAAGATAAAGGCACGGATATTCTCGTCGAGCAGGAAGGCACACCACATGCCGACCAGCCCCCAGCCCAGATGAATACCGAACAGATAGCTGAGTCCGACAGAGACCGTCCACTGCACAATCAAGCCGACATAGAACGGGAAATTCACGTCACCTGCCGAGCGGAGGGCATTCGTGGCATAGATATTTACGGCACGCCCTATCTCTACGATGACATCGACAATGAGAATGGTCACTCCCAACCGGATAATATTTTCGTTGTCCGTCAGCATACTGAAGATTGTATGACCGAATATGGCCCAGATGCACGAAAGTCCCAGCGATACTAAAATGGACAGACGCATGACGTACTTTCCCAACAGGTAGGCCGCACGTATCCGCTTCTGTCCTACCAGATGACCGATACTAATGGCTCCTCCTTGTGCCATGGCGATGGCAAAGAGGTAGACAAACATGGTAGTATTCACTGTATAGGTTCGCGTGGCCAGAGAATCATTTCCCAAAATATTGATTAAATAGGTGATGACTACCTGCGAAAAACTGTACGACATATTTTCTCCGGCAGAAGGGACTCCCACCTTCAACAGGTTTTTCAGTTCTATCCAAGGGAAAGGACGGAACAGAGCCATCGGGAAAGACGGAATGTGTTTTCTGAAGAGAATGACAAACAAGACAATCATGCTCACCCCACGGGCTATGGAGGTAGATATGGCTGCTCCTTCTGCTCCCATGGCAGGCAGGCCGAACTTACCGAAAATCAGGGAATAGTTTCCGATGATGTTCATCACATTGACCAGCACCGTGACCAACATAGGGTAAATGGCTTTGTTGGCACTACGCAAGGACGCGGAAATGGTCAGCGAGATAGCCTGAAAGAAAGCAAACGCACCTACAACCTCCATGTAACCGATACCATATTTCAGCAGTTCCGGACGAAGTCCCATCCATCCCAATAATGTAGTTGCTCCATAGTGCAGAATGGCACTGACCACCAGTCCCACGGCCAGGTTCAGCAATAAAGACACACCGACCACCTGCACCATCTTGTTCCTCATTCCTGCTCCCAGGTACTGCGAACACAGCACAGAAGTTCCGATATTGATTACCTCAAAAATAAGGAAAGCAAACATTACAATCTGGTTCACCACCCCTACTGCTGCCACACTTTCATCGGAATACTGACTCAGCATAACGGTGTCGACAGCACCTAACATCATAATCAATAAGGTCTCGATAAAGATAGGAATCACGAGCTTCGTCAAGCCTTTCCGGATACCTGTTTGTTGAATTGCCTGTTCCACGTACTAACTCTCTAAAAAACGTGACAAAATTACAACATTTAGCCCGTAGAGTGTCTTGACATAGGTCAATTTAAAGGTGTAAATCCTACAATGTACTATTTTCCCCCCTTTCTTCACTATTTTCCCCCTCAAATTCCCGATAAAATATGATTTTTGCAACACCTAAAAACAATTATTATGAAAACCAAGCAATTTCTACTGATCGTATTAGCATGTCTTTGCATTCCTTTTGCACAATTATGGAGTAATCCTGTAAACGGACTTCTGGAAAGAATTGATCCGGGAGCTTCCAAGAAATTCATCCTACAAGTAAAAAAAGGACAATCCGATTTTTTTGAACTCGACCAGAAAGGTGACAAAATAGTCATTCGGGGGAATAACTATGTAAACATTGCTACCGGCTTGAACTGGTATCTGAAATATTACGCAGGCATTCATCTCTCATGGAACGGCATGACTGCCGAGTTGCCGGAGAGCTTGCCAAAAGTTTCTACTCCGGTACGGAAGGAAACCAACCTCTCCTTACGCTACGATTTCAACTATTGCACTTATTCCTATACCATGGCTTTCTGGGACTGGAAACGCTGGGAAAAGGAAATCGACTGGATGGCACTGCACGGAATCAACTTGCCACTGGCAGTAGTAGGTCAAGAATGCGTATGGAAAAACATGCTCGAAAAATTAGGTTATACGAAAGAAGAAATCAATAAATTCATTGCAGGACCTGCTTTCTTGGCATGGTGGGCCATGAACAACCTGGAAGGATGGGGCGGTCCCAATCCTGACAGCTGGTACACACAGCAGGAAGCACTGCAGAAGAAGATTCTGAAACGTATGCGCGAATACGGCATCGAACCGGTATTCCCGGGCTATTCCGGTATGGTACCTCATGATGCCAATAAGAAACTGGGACTGAACGTAACCGAACCCGCATTGTGGAACGGATTTACCCGTCCTGCTTTCCTGCTTCCTACCGACTCACGTTTCAACGAAATTGCTTCTTTATATTATAAGGAACTGGAAAAACTGTTCGGCAAAGCCAACTATTACTCTATGGACCCGTTCCACGAACTTGAAGATGCGGGAAGCGTGGATTTTGATGCAGCCGGAAAGGCTGTACTTAAAGCAATGAAAGATGTCAATCCGAAGGCTACATGGGTAATTCAGGGATGGACTGAAAACCCGCGCCCGGAGATGATCAAGAACCTGAACAACGGGGATATCCTGATTCTGGACCTGTTCAGCGAATGTCGCCCGATGTGGGGTATTCCTTCTATCTGGAAACGTGAAAAGGGTTATGAGCAGCACGACTGGTTATTCTGTATGATAGAAAACTTCGGAGGCAACGTGGGCTTGCACGGACGTATGGACCAGTTGCTGAACAATTTCTACCTTACCAAAAACAATCCATTAGCTGCCCATCTGAAAGGTATCGGTCTGACCATGGAAGGTAGCGAAAACAATCCGGTGATGTTCGAACTGATGTGTGAACTACCCTGGCGTCCGGAAAAGTTCACCAAGGAAGAATGGTTAAAAGACTACCTTTTCGCACGCTACGGTGTACGGGATGAGAAAATTACACAGGCATGGAGCATTCTTGCCGACGGCATCTACAACTGCCCGTTTGGCAATAACCAGCAAGGCCCTCACGAATCCATTTTCTGCGGCCGTCCCGGACTGAATAACTTCCAGGCATCCAGCTGGTCTAAGATGCAGAACTATTATGACCCGACCAGCACGGAAGCGGCAGCCCGCCTGATGCTGGAAGTAGCCGACAAATACAAAGGCAACAACAACTTTGAATATGACCTGGTAGACATCGTCCGTCAGTCACTCTCCGACAGAGGACGCATCGTCTACAACCAGACCATTGCCGACTTCAAGAGTTTCGACAAAAAGAACTTTACAGCTCATTCACAAGAGTTCTTGAACATCTTATTGGCACAAGACCGCCTGTTAGGTACTAGAAGTGAATTCCGCGTAGGACGTTGGATTGAACAGGCCCGTAATCTCGGAACTACTCCGGAGGAAAAAGATTTATACGAATGGAATGCCCGCGTACAGATTACCACATGGGGAAACCGCGTATGTGCCAACGACGGAGGTCTTCGCGACTATGCTCACAAGGAATGGAACGGTCTTCTGAAAGATTTCTACTACAAACGCTGGGCAGCCTACTGGCAGACACTCCAAGATGTGCTTGATGGCAAACCAACGGTAGAACTGGACTACTATGCCATGGAGGAACCTTGGACACTTGCTCATAATCCGTACGCAGCGCAACCGGAAGGTGACTGTGTCAGCGTAGCAAAAGAAGTGTTTAACAAAGTGTTTCCCAATAAATAACAAGAATAACCATTAATCAGAAAGCACCATGAAACGATTGTTGTCATTAGACATCTTACGCGGCATCACGGTATGCGGCATGATTCTGGTAAACAATGCCGGAGGCCCCGTTTCGTACGCACCGTTGCGCCATTCTGTATGGAACGGACTCACTCCGTGCGACCTGGTCTTCCCGTTCTTTCTGTTTATGGTCGGTATCTCCACCTACATTTCTCTTCGGAAATTTAATTTCGAACCTACCCCGGAAGTGGTCAAGAAGATTGTTCGACGTACGTTCCTTATCATCCTAATCGGATTAGCGATTGACTGGTTTGGATATGCGTGCAATGGAGACTTCTTCCCCATCGACACTCTGCGTATTCCTGGTGTATTGCAACGAATTGGCCTATGCTACGGCATCGTATCGCTTATGGTCGTTTATATCAATCATAAGTATCTCCCATGGATTTGCGGTGGATTACTACTTGCTTATTCCATCTTACTTCTGACAGGAAATGGCTATGCCTGTGATGACACCAATCTGCTTGCGGTCATTGACAGAAACGTATTTGGAGAAGCCCATCTTTACAAAAAGAGTCCGATTGATCCGGAAGGCCTTGCCGGCACACTATCTGCCGTAGCCCACACGCTCATCGGATTTATGTGTGGCAGATTGTTGCTGGAAAAGATTTCTGTAAACAAACGGATTGTCAAGCTCATTACAGCAGCTGTAATTATGCTGGTCATCGGCTATGTACTTTCCATTTGGATGCCGATAAACAAACGGGTATGGTCTACCACCTTCGTTTTAGTCACATGTGGATGGGGCTCTCTGCTACTGGCATTACTTATGTATGTAATAGACGTAAAGAACATCAATAAAGGATGGACCTTCTTCCTGGTTTTCGGAATGAATCCTTTATTCCTTTACGTGCTCAGTGAGGTTGTGGCAATCATATTCTCTCAGTGGGAAATACGGCAAGCAATCTATCAAGCCATTACACAAGTAATCTCAGACGAATATTTTGCTTCCCTTATTTATTCCATACTATTCTGTTCGCTTATGTGCCTGACAGGATATATTCTCCATCGAAAAAAAATATATATCAAAATATGATTTTAAAAACTAACCTTTTAAAAATCTAAATTTATGTGTAAAGTACAATTGAAAAATGCAAGACTAAGGCCATTCGCTTTATTTATGGCTCTTTTTCTGATGAATGTCTCATGGGCATTCGCGCAGCTCACAGTGACAGGTAATGTACAAAGTACAACTGGTGAACCACTGATTGGTGTAAACGTCATTGAAAAAGGCACCACCAATGGAACTGTTACTGACCTGGACGGAAACTACACACTCCGTGTGGCAAAAGGGAAAACCCTTGTATTCTCTTACATCGGCTTTTTATCACAAGAAGTTGTGGTAAATAACGCTAAAGTCAATGTTACGTTGAAAGAAGATACAGAAACATTGGACGAAGTTGTTGTTATTGGTTATGGTAGTATGGCACGTAAAGATGTTACCAGCTCCATTACTACCGTAAAGGCAGACCAATTAAATGTAGGTGTATTCTCAGATGCAGCCAGCATGCTGCAAGGTAAAGTAGCAGGTTTGAACATCACCACAACTGGCGACCCGAATGGTTCTCCAAGTATCACTTTACGTGGCGCCTCTTCTCTGCGTACAGGCCAGGCCATGCAGCCCTATTATGTAATCGATGGTATTCCAGGAGTAGACATCTCCATGGTAGCACCAGACGACATTGAAAGTATCGATGTACTCCGTGATGCTACAGCAACCGCCATCTACGGTTCTAAAGCAGCCAATGGTGTAATCATCATCAATACAAAGAAGGGTAAACACGGTATGGAACGTACAAATGTAAGTTACAGTGGTTATGTAGCTTTCGACAATATCCTCAACAAGTTGGATATGGCTACAGCTGATGATTTGCGTGCTTACGCTGAAAAAACAGGTACAACATTAGCCAATGATATGGGAGCCAATACCAACTGGCAGGACGAAGTACTTCGCACCGCCATCAGTACTAACCACAACCTCTCAATCAGCGGTGGTGCAGGCAAAACTACTTACATGGCTAGTCTTAACTATCAGGATCGTGAAGGTGTCATCACTGGTTCTAGCATGGATCGCTTGAATGTCCGTTCCTTGATTACAACCAAGGTTTTAAAAGACCGTTTGGAACTGTCTGCAGGTGTAAATGCCAGATATGGTAAAGCAATCGGCGTTCCAATGGGCAACGAAGGAGCATCTGTATTGGATGCTATGAATTACTTCTCACCGACTCTACCTGTAACAAACGAAGATGGTTCATGGAGCATTGGCTCTGGCTCAAAGAACTACAACCCGTTGTCTCTGATTTATGAAAATACATCTGAAACAATCTATAAGAATACACAGTTACTGGGTAAGGCAAGTCTGGAAATCATCGAAGGTCTGAAATGGAATGTAAACTACTCATTCACTAACAGCCAAAGTACTTATAGTGCTTACGACAGCCACAAAACTCAGTTGGAAGGTATCAGCGCATACAATGGACGTGCCACTCGTAACACTTACTTCGGCCACGAACATATTTTTGAAACCTTTGGTAACTACGATACGACTATCAATGACATTCACAAGCTGTCGGTGATGGCAGGTTATTCTTGGGAAGAAAAAATGTCGAATGACGGATTCGGATTGACTGTACACGATTTCTATGATGACGTACTGAAATGGAATCAGTTGACATACGCCAGCACTATCGATGGTATGCCGGCAGTACAGAGTGGCACTAAAGAAACAATCCGCAACATTTCATTCTATGGTCGTGCCAGCTATTCTTTCAACAGCCGCTACATGATTCAGGCAACTATTCGTCGCGATGGTTCTTCTGTATTTGGAAAAAATAACCAATGGGGAACCTTCCCTTCTGTAAGCTTGGCTTGGAACATTACTGAAGAAGAATTCATGAAAAACCAGAACCTGTTCGACAACCTGAAGTTCCGCCTGGGTTATGGTGTCAGCGGTAACGCTCTAGGCTTTGGAGCCTACACAGCCGTAGCAACTTACGGAGCATCCGGCTTCTTTAACTACAACGGAAAGCAGTGGCGTACACTGGCTGCTACCAAAAATGCTAACCCTGACTTGAAATGGGAAACTACAGGTATGTTCAACGTAGGTCTTGATTACGGGCTTCTTAATGGACGCCTCAGCGGTTCTATTGAATTCTATAACAAGAAAACAAAAGATTTGATCTGGAACTATCCGGTTTCTACAAACATCTATCCATTTGGTGACATTGCTGCTAACGTAGGTGAAATCACAAATAAAGGAATTGAAGTATCTATTAATGCTATTCCGGTACAGACAAAAGATTTTACATGGAACACAACCGTAACGCTGGCCCACAACAAGAATACTGTAAACAGATTGTCTAATGATAAATTTAAAGTAGGTGTATTTATGCAAGGTGACCCAATGGTAGCTGGTGTTTCCGCAGAAGGTTTCACACAACGCATCATTGAAGGAGAACCTCTTGGAACATTCTTTACTTATGAATTTGCAGGTTTCAACGACGCTGGTAAAGCAACCTACTACGTAAGAGATGAAGATACAGGCGAACGTACTGGTGAAACCACAGAACAACCAGGTTACAAAGACCGTACCATCACTGGGTGTGCACAGCCTAAACTGAACTTTGGATGGAACAATACATTCAACTACAAAAACTGGAATGCAACTATATTCTTTACCGGAGTATTCGGAAACGATATTTACAATGGAACACGCGCCAACTACATGAGTCCTGAAATGCTGGCAGGCGGCAAGAATGTATTGAAAGAATTCTTAGAAAACCCAACAACTTCTGGAAGCCTTCCATCAGACCGATTTATTGAAAATGGCTCTTACCTCCGTTTGAGCACTCTTTCTTTAGGTTATACATTCAAAAACTTCAATGGATGGTTACAAAACCTGCAGTTGTATGTTACTTGCAACAACTTATTCACCATCACTGGTTACAAAGGACTTGATCCAGAAGTTAATATGGGTGGCATTGATCCTGGTATTGACTATCGCTGGAGTGTTTATCCACATACCCGCACGACAATGGTTGGTGTGAAGATTAATTTCTAATTTATCAATAAGACAATAGAATTATGAGAACGAATATAAAATCTTTATTCTCTGTGTGTGCAGCAGCCGCAATAATCACCGGCTGTACAGACCTGGATGTAAAAGTTGAATCCCAATATACCGAATATCCTACTGACAACGAAATTGCAGTAGAAGCCAAAATGGCTGATATATATTTTCAAATGCGTGACTGTTTCGGCCGCCGCTACATGGAAGCCATGTCTTTGTCAAGCGATGAATACACTGCAGTATCATACGGTGGTGGATGGTATGATAGTGGTGCTTATGCACACCCCAGTCTTCATGACTTCACTGCAGAAGATAATACTATTGACTGGATGGGAGTTTTAACCAGTGGTTGTACAAAAGCAAATACAATCATCCGAGATTTAGGAGGTGACGAAGCTGGTGAAATAATAGCCCCTGCACGTGCAATGCGTGCTTTCTTCCACTTCATCATGATGGATTGCTGGGGAGATGCTCCTATTCTTAATCATTTGCCTGCCGAAGATGAACTAATTGACCGTTCACCACGTGCTGACGTAGCTAAATTCATCGAAAAAGAGCTATTAGAAATCATTCCACAACTCACCGATGAAGTAAGCGCTAACACTTATGGGAAACCGACCAAATGGATGGCCGAAGCCTTATTAGTTAAACTATATATTAATTGGGCAGTCTATACAGCACCTTCCGTAGACAAATATGATGCTGCTACAGCTACCAATGATAAGCTGAATGATTGCATTAAATATTGTGACGATATCATCACCAACGGAGGATTCAGCCTTGGTTCCATGTCATATCAAAAGAAATTTGGTCCAGACAATGGTTCTCACGTAGAAGATTTCATCTATGCTATGCCGTATGACACTTATACCGCCACAGGTATGCAATACGGACGTGCCCGCACTTGGAAACAAGCAGCCGATGTAGAGTTAAGTTATTATGGTATGAAATTGAATAGTTCTGCTGGTGGTTATATCACTATGACTCCGGAATTCGCAGAACTATTTGAAGATGCAGAAAAAGCCGGTGATCGTGCGAAAAGTGTACTCATGGGAGATGTATACGTATACGACCCAAGTACTTATCTGCCAACTAATGTTCCAGCATTGGATATCAATGGAGATCAGATTACGCTTACTAAAAACATCACACTTGATACCCCCAATGATGTACAACTAGGCGTAGGTGATGACATCGAAGGCTATAGCCAGGGATACCGTTCTGTGAAATTCTTTGTCATCGATGACGACTTCAAGAACGGCAGAAATCAGTCAAACGACCTCCCTATCTTCCGCTATGCAGATATTTTGCTGACTAAGGCAGAAGCCCTGTTACGTGGTGGAGTATCTACAGAAAGACCTCAAGACACACCAGTCAGCCTGATGAATGAGATCCGTGCATACGTACACGCAGACAACGTTGATGCAGGACTAAGCAATGAGGAACTTCTGGAAGAATTGTATGATGAACGAGGCCGTGAATTCTTCGATGAAAACTGGCGTAGAAATGATATGATTCGTTTCGGCCACTTTGAAGATGAGTACTTCCCTCATTACAAGAACTTTCCAACTGCGAACTTTGACAAGACACGTCGTATCTTCCCGTTGCACAGAGACATGCTGAATACAAACCCAAACTGGGAACAGAATCCGGGTTATCCTAAATATCAGAACTAACCTGTCTATAATAAAATATCGGTGAGGCCTTTCCTCACCGATATTTATAAATTTCCATTATCTATAAATTTTCAAAGTTTACCTTTAAGAAGCATACCAACAGATTGCTCAGAACCATAAACATATATAATTGCATTTTTATTTCATAGAAATAAAAAATCGCAGTTACATCGTTTTAAGATTTATGAAAACACATTTTACCACATTACTCAAATCTATAATTTATGGAGCAATCACTCCTGTGATTATATCATGTACTAACGGCCAAAATGCCAATACTCTTTTGTCATACATTGACACAAGAGTAGGCACTGCTGCCAGTACAACTCACACAGCTGGAATGTTTGGCAAACACACCGAAGAATACGGACAAACATTACCTGCCGTACTGGAGCCTAATGGGATGAACTTCTGGACACCACAAACACAGGATACTGAATTAAAATGCATCGCCCCTTATTATTACCGTGACTCCTTGTTTCAAGGCTTTCGCAATTCACACTGGATTGTAGGAGGATGTACCCAGGATTACGGCTCTATGACATTAACATCTTTATTCGAATCATTACGTTGTACACCACAAAAAAGAGGAACGCGATTCTCACACAAACAGGAAATCGCTACCCCTTCTTACTATTCCGTTTCTTTGCCTGATGAACACCTTCAGGCTGAAATGACAGGCCGCTCACGGTCTGCAATTTTTCGCTTTACTTACCAGAAAGCCGGAAAAGCTTATCTCATCGTCAATCCCAACAGCGATGAAGGAGAAGGATACATTGAAATCGATACCCTTCAAAAACGTATCTACGGATACAATCCCGTACACCGTATTTATCAAGGCTGGGGAGAACCTGCCGGATACAGCGGTCATTTTATCATTGACTATCAAAAGGAACCTTACGAATTCGGGACTTTCCGTGAAGACAGTGTATTCCCGGGACAAATTAAAATTGAGAAAGAAAAAAACATCGGTATATATATAGGTTTTCATGTAGAAAACAACGAACAGATATTAGTCAAAGCGGCTTCTTCATTTACCGATAAAGAAGGAGCTGAAAAGAATATGCAGCAAGAAATTCCACATTGGGATTTCAACCAGACACAGAAAGAACTTACTGCTATTTGGGAAAAACATCTGTCTGCTATCGAAGTGGAAACACCAGACCAAGAGGCCAAGGAGAAATTCTATGGAGCTTTCTACCGGGCTTCTTTCCTACCACGTACATTCAATGACGTAGATGGCAGATATCCAGCTTTTGCCCAAAAAGAGTCGATTCTCCAACTGGCATCGAATGAAGTATACTACGATGACTACAGCATGTGGGATACTTATCGTGCCCTGCATCCACTTATCAACTTGTTATATCCTACTCAGGGAGGAAACATGATGCAATCGCTTGTTCATAAGTTTGAACAAGGAGGATGGCTCCCTATTTTCCCATGCTGGAACAGTTATACTGCAGCCATGATTGGCGACCATTGCATTGCAGCCATTGGCGATGCTTGTATAAAAGACATCCGTAACTTTGATATAGAGAAAGCTTACAAAGCCATGCGAAAAAATGCGTTTGAATCACCTGCAGACAATAAAGATTATAAAAACGGAATGGGACGACGCGCCTTACAATCTTACTTGAAATATGGATATATTCCATTGGAAGACAGCGTACCCGATGCTTTCCATACCAAAGAACAGGTTTCACGTACATTAGAATATGCCTACGATGACTTTGTACTTGCTCAAGTTGCTAAACTTCTCCAGAAGGAAGAAGATTATAAAATACTATCTGCGCGTGCTCAGAATTATCGCAATGTGATTGATCCGCAAACCGGATATGCACAAGGAAGACATGCCGACGGTACCTTCCTAAAAGAGCAGAACACATTTCAGTTTACCAAATTCATTACAGAAGGGGCTTCTTGCCATTACACATGGTACGTGCCGCATGACCCATACGGTCTTATGGAATGTATGGGAGGAAAAGAAAAATTTGCTATGAAGCTGGACTCTATGTTCAGTGAACACAGATACTGGCATGGAAATGAACCTTGCCATCAGGTAGCATTCATGTTCAACTATGCAGGAGAACCTTGGAAAACACAACAGGCCGTACGTCATATCATGGAAACTGAATACCTGAATGCTCCTGGTGGTCTATCAGGTAATGACGATGCAGGACAAATGTCTGCCTGGTATATTTTTGCCTCATTAGGTTTTTATCCTGTATGTCCCGGCTCTCCCTATTACATACTAGCTAGTCCCTCTTTTCACAAAGCTGTCATACACTTGGAGAACGGACAGACTTTTACACTCAAAGCAGAGAATGCATCCAAGGACAACATCTATATTCAGAGTGTAACACTGAACGGAAAACCTTACTCTAAAAATTACATTTCCCACAAGGACATTGTACATGGAGGAGAAATGATATTCAAGATGGATGACACCCCCAACAGAGATTGGGGTAACTCTCCAGCTGATTGTCCTCCTTCCTTAGTGAAAATACCATAATAAACACATAAACCCCATTCAAATATGAAAACAAAAAACATTCTTCTTGCACTACTTAGCATCTTCTTCCTCGGAGCATGCCACTCGCAGCAAACGGGGACTTATAACATCATGGATTATGGTGCCACGGGAGATGGAAAAACCGACGATGCCCAAGCTATACAAAAGGCAATCAACGCTTGTTCTGAGGCGGGTGGAGGTACGGTACTCGTTCCGTCCGGACACACATTTTTATGCGGTCCTTTCAAACTGGCATCGCATATAGAATTGCATTTGGCACCCAACTCACGACTGTTAGCCAACCCGAATGAAAGTATTTACACAGAAAGCGCATTTGGAGCTAACCGTGGAGAAGGAATGATGTGGATTAGCGGGAAAGACCTAAAAAATGTATCTATTACTGGTACCGGAACGCTTGACGGCAACGGGGTTTCCTTTATGGGAAAGGAGTTGGAAGATTCTTACGAACTAAAACCCGTGACCGATTTTGACCCACGTCCGCATCTGCTGACCTTGACCAATGTACAGAAACTGGTGATTCGCGATATAAGCGTACGTAACAGTGCTTACTGGAGTGTACACCTGATAGGTTGCCGTAATGCAATGATTGATGGTATCACTATCCTCAATGACCTTAAAATCCGAAATGGGGACGGAATTGATATAGACCATTCCAAAGACGTACGTATTTCCAACTGCTTTATCGAATCAGGAGATGACTGTATCTGCCTGAAAAACCGACGCGAATTCGAACAGTATGGAAGTTGTGAAGACGTTGTAGTGACCAACTGTACCATGACTTCTCGTTCATGTGCCGTCAAAATCGGTTCGGAAAACATGGACAAAATCAATAATGTGTTGTTCAACAACTGCATTATCAAAGATAGTAACCGAGGTATTGGCATCCAAAACCGCGATGAAGGTACGGTTACCAATGTTATTTTCTCAAACATGATTGTTGACTGTCGTTTCTTCTCAGACGTATGGTGGGGAAAAGCAGAACCGATTTATGTAACTTCTTATCCACGTGCTGTTGGTAATCATAAAGATGCCGGATGGCGTTTCCCGAAAGGAGCTGTAAAGGGAGCCTGTGGAGAAGTAAGCCGCATCTACTTCCAGAACATTAAATGTACAAGTGAAAACGGCATTTTTATAGGAGGAGACACCATCGACAAAGTAAACCGGATTTATTTTGATCAGGTAGAAGTAAACCTTCACAAACGTACCACATTTGAAGGAGGAATATACGATAAACGCCCATGCGACGGAGAAGGCTTCCTGAAAGGCAAAACTTACGGATTCTTCTTCCATACAGCTTCCGACATTCAGCTGGAAAGATGCACGGTTAATTGGGGAGATACTCGCCCTGATTACGCCGCTGAAAATATACATTTGGAGAATACAGCAGGGGTTATACAAAAGTAACCTCGCCAGTGCTCATAAAAACGCCGTTGTGAAACGGTACATTTCTAAATTTCTTTTTTTAGCCGGAACAGTCCAAAGGTTCCGGCATTTTTTATGAATGCCCCAAAGAACTTGGCAAACATCCAAAACGTTGTTTGAAACATTTGGTAAAATATTTAGGATCATTGAAGCCAACCGCATAAGCTACCTCCGATACATTGGCATCTCCCTTGGCTTGTTCCAGCAATTTTCGTCCCATGTCCAGCCTGAAATTCTTCATAAACTGTCCGATAGGCATCCCTGCCAGACTTTGCATTTTCTGATTCACCAACGTTTTGCTATACCCCATATCACGCACAAAGGCATCCAGACCATATTCAGCCTCAGCATAATGCAGTTTCATCAATTCCATAGCCCGATCCATAAACACTTTATCTCTGGATTCCTCTATCAACCCCATTTCACTCATGTCTGCCAAAGCAACTGGTTTTGAGAATCTTTCCTGGTATCCTCTACGCAAAGTCAGGATATTACGGATACGATATTTGAATATATCCGCATCAAACGGTTTGCATAGATACTCATCAACACCTATTGAATAGCATTTCTTTTCATTTTCTTCCGAATGCACCGCCGTAAGAATCAAGAAAGGAATATGACTGGTGGCCAGATTCTCTTTCACTCTCTTTGAGAATTCCAGCCCATCCATTTCTGGCATAAGCAGGTCACTGATAATCAAATCGACATGATGCTTCTCGAGTATCTCCATAGCCTTCACCCCATTTTCAGCCTCAAGGAGTTTATATTCCTTTTGCAACAAAGAACGAATATAACGACGCATATCATGGTTGTCATCAACAACTAACAGAGTTTCTTTCTGTAAAGGAACTGCCTCCATTACAGAAAGATTTTCCTTTTCAGATATTCCGCCTGCAACAACAAGTTCCTCTTTCGGCATTTCCTTCATCGGTAACATAACACGGAAAGAGGTTCCCCCGGCACGATTGTTCTTAGCTGAAATCACACCTCCATGAAGAGCCACAATGCGCTTGCATACATTCAAGCCGATACCCGTTCCAGACTGTCCGAAGACTGGATAAGTCACCTTATTTTGCGCCTGAAAGAAACTGTCAAAAATCTGTGGAAGATCTTTCTCCGGTATGCCACATCCTGTATCCGACACCGAAAGGTAAAGCTGCACTTTTCCCTCATTATCCACTATACGGGCTGCATAAAGTCGGATATGTCCCCCATCAGGAGTAAACTTTACGGCATTGGCCAATAAATTAGTCAGTACACGATGAAGATATGTAGGGTCTGCACTCACAGAAAGCCCTCTAAGATGATAATAAGCCTGCAATGTAATATGGCGATGCTTCACAAACAAAACGAAAGGCAGAAGCAAATCCTCCATCATGGAAACAATATCAAAAGTACGAATATTCAACTTCACCTTTTCGGTATCAAGTTTCTGGAAATCCATCAGTTCATTTACCAACGAAAGCAAATCCTGTACATTACGTTCCGCTATATGTAATTGTTCCTTCACTTCTTCACTGGAAGTCAATGCCAGTGCCTGCTGTATAGGTCCATGAATCAAAGTAACAGGTGTACGAAATTCATGAGTAATGTGTGTAAAGAAACGAATCTTTTCTTCTGCCATATCCTCCACATGGTGAGCCATCACTTCCAGACTATGATTCTGTACCTCCAGTTCGTGTGTACGTTGAGCTACCAGCTGTTCCAGTTGCATCTGTCTTTTTTTCAACCGTCTCACTTTATAGCGATAAAAAATAACAGAAAGGCAAGCCACAGATACTAAAAGAAGCGATAAGAACCACCAGGATTTATAAAAATACGGACGCACCTGAATATCTAATCGCAGAATTCGTTCTGACCACTTTCCTTCTTCATCTGTACTCTGTATCTCAAGCTTATAAGGACCTGGAACTAAAGATGTAAAAGTGATTATAGGATTTTCAGACGGAAGCTCTATCCACTTTTCCTCTCCTTCAAATTTATAGCGAATACGTACAGAGTTACCATAACCATAAACCTTTGATGTTAATGCAAGTTCTAAGCGGTCTCCTTCTTCCAAGCCAGAAACACTATTTTCTTCAGCATAAATCCACTCACCTTCATTAATCCGGACAGATGAAATCCTGACCCCATATGCATTTAGCAAATTGGAAGGCTTTCGAAGTTCAATCCTATACAAGCCAAAATCTTTGCCACAAAATAAACAATTATACTTTTGAGAAAAATAAAGCGCATTTATATCATATCCTTTATCTTGAATTCCTTCTGATTTCTCATAAGAAATAAAAGTTCCACTATTGACCAATAAACGAGACAAACCATTTTCCGTAGCAAGCCAGATATTACCCAATTCATCTTCAGTTATTCCATAAACCGTTTTTTCATCAAATCCTTCATTCTTCCCATAGCGCTTAAATTGAAAACGGTTCATATCGTCAGAAATCAGGCGATAAAGTCCAGTTCCTTTACCTCCTAACCAGATTACTCCTCTACTATCTTGGAATACAGAATTAATTCGCTCTACTTGAGTAGATTTCTTATCATCCAGCTTATAACGTAAATAAATATAATTCAAATGTCTACGCGAACGAGCAAAAGAGAACAAATCAATTATGAACAAACCTTCAGAAGTTCCAAACCATAAACGGCTTTTACGATCTACACATAACGCCCCCACTGATTCAAATTCGTTTATACTTAAATCCAAATTGATGCGGGAAAAACGTTTCTGGATTTTATCATAAAAAATCAAGCCATGGGTCGCTCCAAACCAAATTCCTTTATTTACAGGATCTTCCACCGCACTCATGATGAAATCATCTTCTAGTTCCGGTATCTCTGCATTAGCATGCTGACGAAATGCTGGATGTGGCTGGTTCAAATCTAACTCACAGATTCCAGCCCCCCAAGTATAGGCCCACAGATGATTATCACTATCTAACAATATGCCATTTACATTGTTGGAAAGAATAGATGTCGAACTATGAGGTGTGAAAGCATAATGCTGCACTGCTTCCGTTTCTGGGTTCATCTGATAAAGCCCTCCCTCAATCGTACCAATCCACAGATTTCCCTTTTTATCTTCCGTCACAGCACTGATTTGCGGTGTGCGCCCTGCCGAGAGTTTCCAAGGAATATCCGCTAATCTGGCAACCTCTAACCTACGCGACAAGTACAACAGATTGACCCCTCCATCCTGTGTGCCGGCCCAGATGTCCTGCCCGTCGGTAAACAGACAGACTATGATATTGGAATTCAATCCTCGTTCTTCGGAATCTTCCACCCGGCGGATAAAAGAAAATGTATCGGATTCACGGTCATATACATTCAGACCGTTGAAAGTAGAAACCACCAGACTGCCGTCGGAAGTCAGCTTCATATCCGTGATATAAGCCTGACTGAGCATCCCTTCCCGATGAGAAGAGTAACGGTAACGCTTCATCGTCTTGGTTTGCCGATAATAGCGGAAAAGTCCACGGTTACTCCCTATCCACAAGAAATCACCGTCGGCTTGCAGACAAGAGATACGCCAGTCATCACTAAAAGGTACAATGGCATCCGAAAGCTGCTGTTTACGCAACTTATTTCCTCCTTCTTTCACAATCCGGTAAATGCAGTTACCTACTCCGGCACAAAGTCCTCCTTCAATCTCCGCAATGGCCGATACACTCTCATCGGCTTCAGCTTGCATCCGATAAAAAGCCGTCACAACTCCTGAAGAGTCCAGTTCCAGACACCACAGCATCTTGTCGGTTACTACCCATATATTTCCATCGGTAGTCTGTACCACCGAACGGACAAACGAATTAAACAAAGATGATAATTCCGATACTGCCCCTAAATCAGACGCGGGCACAGAAAGGCCTGTCTGTAGGTCAATCAGGTCGAGTCCGGCATCCGAACCTACCCAGAGCCTTTTCTGACGATCCTCGCACAATGTGTAGACATAGTTTCCTTTCAAGCGGTAAAGAGGTTCCTTCACCCCATAACTCAGGAAACGATACCCGTCGTAACGCGCCAGCCCGTCCTGAGTAGCCACCCAGATATATCCGAATGAATCTTTCATTACGGCAGTCACCGAGTTATTAGGCAACCCGGCTTCCTCCGTTATATGACAAAAATTATAATTTGAGAAGAAATATTTCTTCGCTTCCAGGCGCAGACTATTTCCTCCCAATAATATGATACATAAAGTCAACAAAAGTAATCTCATAGCATATTTTTACGTTACAATCGTATCGGTCGTTTCATTCTTTAACTGCCTGCGTTCCCTCCGGATATACCAGGTAACGCAAACCCATCCTAAGGCCACCACAAAGACTCCTACCAGTGCCGGATAGCGATAACCTAATCCGGCATCAATCGGAAGTCCTCCGGCGTATGCTCCTACTGCATTTCCCAAATTGAAAGCAATCTGTACACAAGCCGCTCCCATCATTTCGCTTCCTCTGGAGTTCTGCAGCAACAACAATTGTTGAGGAGGAGATACTGCAAACAAGGCTGCCGCACAAATAAACATCAGCAATACGGAAAGCCAAGGTACTCCTGCAAACAGAAACGTACCCAGCAAAGCCAACATCATAAACACTTGCGTAAACTGAATCACTGGTGCCAGCCCGTACAAATCACCACACCGTCCTCCTACCAGGTTACCGATAGTCATCCCCAATCCGGCCAGCATCATAATCCATGTCAGACTTTCCGGTTGGAAACCCGCTTCATGCAGCATCTGCGGAGTGACGTAGCTGAACCAGCAAAATACTCCCCCGTTGCCAAACATTGTGGTCAGGATAATCAGCCACGGAGCTAACTTGCGCAAAAAGCGGAACTGTCCTTTCCAGCCCACATCCGGCAAGGCGGGTAAAACAGGTATCCATTTCCAGACGAGGAAGAATACCAGCATTCCCCAACATCCATTGAACAGGAAGGGGAACCGCCAGGAGAACAGATTGCTCAGCAATGTACCAAAGGGCACTCCAAATAAATTGGCAATGGTCATACCGGCAATCATCAGGGCTACAGCCTGCGAGGTTTTCCCTTTATCGGCCACCCTCTCGGCTACAATAGAACCTACACCGAAAAATGCTCCGTGAGGCAGTCCCGACACAAACCGCATAAGCAGCAATGTCCAATATTCCGGAGCGAGTGCCGCACATAAATTACCTATCACATAAATGGCAGCGAGTCCTAACAATATCTGTTTCAACGGACGCGTACGAGCCACAAACACCGTCAAGGGTGCTCCCACACAAACTCCTATGGCATACGCCGAGATAAAATGCCCGGCTTCCGGTATGCTGATATTCAAATCATGAGCCACATTGGGTAGTATTCCCATCATCACAAACTCAGCAATACCTAACCCGAGTGTACCGGAGGCAAGTGCCAGTAAACTTTTTTTCATGCAAACAATCTTTTTTACCTGTTACCTATCTTCTACGGTACAAAATTACATCAAAAAGTGTACATTATACACATGTTTGAAATTCTTTTTAAAAAGATGGCCGGAACCTCCGAAGTTCTCCCCGCAAACGTAAGGCCTGCCCTGCCGTCATGCTGTCAAGCAGTTCCCAAAAACGAGGGCCATGGTTCATCTCACGTGTGTGAGCCAGCTCATGCAAAATAACATAATCAATCAGGTGAGAGGGAACTAACATCAGGTAACAGGACAAACTGATGGTTTTGGCCGAAGTACAACTTCCCCATCGTGAACGGGCAGCGGTAATCCGTACTTTCCGGTAAGTCAACCCGAAGCGTTCTGCCCACACACTCAGCAAGGGTGGCAGAAACTCAGCCGCTACTTTTTTCATCGCCCGTAAAATAGCCCCACGCACCAGCTTCTGAACAGCTTCATCCGAAAAGTCGGTATGTTCCGGACAGAACACGGTCACTTCGCCCGAAGGCATCTGCCGCACCGTGAAACATTTCAGGTGACTGGGAGACAGAGACAAACGAAAACAGTCGGCCTCAATCCGAAAACTGAAATCTATTGGCCGTACTGCCACCTGCCGAAAGCGTTCCCGTAAATCGGCACGAAACTGCTCCAGGGTAGAAAGCACTTTGTCCGTCTTGCTGTAAGGCGGCACCGTGAGATACAGGCCGTCGGGCTTGACACGCATCGTAATGTTTCTTGCTCCCCGGCGTGTGGCAATCACAATACGGTGGAAATCTTTATCTTCTATAATTCGTTTAGTTGACATAACAGGACAAAGATAACAAATAAATTATCAATTAAATAGGATTAATGAAGCAATAAAAGTCGTAACTTTGCACCCCGAAAAAAGAATACATCGAAAATTATTTATCAATATGGAATTACCTAAAGACCCGATGATGCTTTTCAGCTTCATCAACATGAAATTAAGAGACTATTATCCTTCGCTCGATGCCCTTTGCGCAGACATGAACGTGAGCAAGGAAGATATTCTGAACCGTTTGAAAGAAGCAGGATTTGAATATAACCCTTCTCAGAACAAGTTCTGGTAAGAAATCAAAAAAGGCTGCCTTCCGAAAGGAAAGCAGCCTTCATTCATTTTATTCAGGTGTGATAAGTATCAAGCGCAATTACTGAGCCAACTTGTTGTCAGAACCCAATACGTTGATGATTTTGTGCTTGTAAAGTTTTTCCATGTTGTCACGAGCCGGGCCCAGGTATTTACGTGGGTCGAATTCAGCCGGTTTTTCAGCGAATACTTTACGAACAGCAGCAGTCATAGCCAGACGAGAGTCTGAGTCGATGTTGATCTTGCAAACTGCA